>ENA-UOJP01001773-UOJP01001773.1-human-gut-metagenome-genome-assembly--contig:-C102-NODE-1773-length-22422-cov-48.552063_pt1 | contig 22422 bp, 29 predicted proteins | sample MGYA00242353_ERZ723900 | MGnify/ENA metagenome assembly ERZ723900
CACGTACGGTTCTTAGACGAGAAAGCGGGAGTAATCCCGCCGACTTAGTCGACTATAAGGATATGTGCCGGAATCTGGGTGGGAGCTGGCTGAACGCTGGCGGCGGGCGCAACGGCCGCTCCAACCTTTTGCAGATCAGACCTGCACCCCGTGATGATGAGGACGAAACCGACAAGCTCTATACGGATGAGGGAAATGGAATGTCCGATATGGCGCTCCATATCAAAACGCTGGAGATCATCTTCTCCCTGTATCTGCCGAGCCTGACCGATATGCAGAAGGCCGTCCTAAAGCAGACGGTCATTGAGCTTTATAATCAGTTCGGCATCTTCTGGGACACAGACATTCGCCAGCTCAAAGCAACGGATTTTCCCATCATGGAAGATCTCCACAATCTGATCGAAAAGAAAGCCGAGGCCAACCCGGACAATCCGGTGTTCCGTGACCTTGCCATGCTGCTGTATGACGCCGCCAAGGGCAGCGACAGTTTCCTTTGGAATGGGCACAGCACATTGGAGGCCGATTCGCATTTTGTCTGCCTAGATACCCACAGCCTTCAAAATGCTGCGGACAACATCAAACGGACGCAGTATTTCAATCTGTTGACCTGGTGCTGGGAGCAGATGAGCAACAATCGCGGGGAGCGCGTGCTTCTGGTATGCGACGAGGCGTACCTGATGATTGACCCGCAGGTGCCGCAATCCCTGGCCTTCCTGCGGAATGTGGAGAAGCGATCCAGAAAATATGAGTCCGCCCTGGCAATCATTTCCCATTCGGTAGTGGATTTTCTGGCGCCGGAGATCAAGATGTACGGGCAGGCCCTTTTGGATATTCCTTGCTACAAAATCCTGATGGGCTGCGACGGCAAAAACCTTCAGGAAACCACAGACCTCTACAATCTGACAGACGCCGAGCAGGAGTTGTTGGAGAGCAAACGCCGGGGACACGCCCTGTTTCTGGTTGGCTCCAAGCGGCTTCATGTCAATTTTGAGATTCCGGCCTACAAATTTGCCTACATGGGCAAGGCGGGCGGCCGGTAACACACACAAAGGCGGCCGGGACGCTCCCCGGCCGCCTCATTTATTCAAAGACAGGAGGCGCTTTTTGATGAACCATGCGGAACGGTATGAACATTTGATAACCACGCTGTCCTCGATGCGCTGTCGGGGTGGAGAGCTGGACTGTTCCTATCAGGCGGCCCTCTACCTGATGGCATCCCACCCGGCTCTTGCCGAAAAGGTGGAGCGGTATTTTTCGCCAGACGGGATTGACTTCGGCGGGCTGATGAAGAAAGAAGAATTTGACTATGACTGGATGAAGCTGACGGCGGATGCGGCCCGCAACCTTTTTTCCTGGAACAGCAAGTGCGCTGCCACGCCTTTTGAGATTTCCCGGATGCCCGCCCCAGCCATCCAAACTCTTTATACTTCCTTCTTTATTGCAAATGGGGATTACGCTGTGTCTGTGCGTGAGAATGAGGACGGGAAAAAGGAGTTTGTCGTGGATGACAGCGCAGGGCGGGAACGGGAGAAAATCCGCCAGCAGTTCGACCGGATGCTGGCGGACATTGGCGCGGAAATGGGCTGATTGGAGGTGTTGTTTTGGCGATTGATCCGTTGACTGCAAAGCTGCTTGCACAGGCGGCCGCACGGGCGGCGGCCGATGAGGAAAGCCGCAAAAGGATTCTGATTCTCATTCTGGCCCCGATTCTGGGCCTGCTGCTCCTGATTGCCTTTATCCTGTACCTGATTACCAGTCCGTTCTCTGTGCTGTCCCAATGGCTGGTGGGCGATGAGGTGAGCATAGTGGAGGATTTTCAGAAAGAGTATGGCTACAACCAGCAGCTCGGCATCTATGAAAAGGACTATATTGAGGGCAGCGGCCAGAGCTATGAGGGTGTTATCTTTACGGATGGGGTGACCGAAATTGTCTACTACAACCAGTTGGACGAGCGGTGGGCTGATCTTCCGTATGGAACCGACAATATCGGCGGATATGGCTGTGGCCCCACTTCTATGGCAATTGTGGTATCCAGCCTGACCGACCTGACCGTTGATCCTCCCACGATGGCAGAATGGGCATACCAAAATGGATATTGGTGTTCCGGCAACGGCTCCTATCACTCCCTGATACCGGGGGCAGCGGAGAGTTTTGGACTTCAGTGGGAGAGTGTCGGCCCCGATGACCCGCAGGGCATTGTGGACGCTTTAGCGTCCGGGAAGCTGATTGTGGCGCTCATGTCAAAGGGCCACTTTACATCCAGCGGACACTTTATAGTGCTGCGCGGAGTGACCTCTGAAGGAAAAATCTTAGTGGCCGACCCCGCCAGCAAAAAGCGAAGCGAACAGGAATGGGATATATCTATCATTCTGGATGAGGCCAGAAAAGGCGCCTCCTCTGGCGGCCCCTTCTGGGCGATCTACTAAAGGAGCATGATATGAGCAACCGAAATAAACTGATTGAATTATTGATCTACATCGCTATTGTCGTGGTTGGTGTTGTCCTTCTGCTGACGGGGGAACCAGAAAAAGCCGAAAAAAATATGGATATGGGAGGCGCGTCGTATGCTGCTGTACTTGACGAGTAACCAGAAAAGCGGGCTGATCGACGGCGCGGCCCCTGAAATGCTTATGCCGTCCAAAAAGCTGGTTGGAAAGTTCAGCCTAAAAAGTTTTGTCACCAAGGATATGCGCAACTATGCCACGGCCAAGTTCTTTCTGATTGACGCAGCCTGTATTGAGGAAAGCGGCGAGGACTTTACCCTCGCGCTGCGCTCCTTTCAGATGATGTTTTCTGCCCGTATTATCGTGATCCTGTCCGGCTGTGAGGATATGAGCGGCTGTATCCAGCGGCTTTTGTCCATCGGGATAACGAATCTGATTACGGCGGAAACGCTGGTGGACGCCGCCGACGAGCTGAAAGAGGCCCTTTCTGATGAAGGGATGCAGCGGTATGTGACTCCCTCGCAGGTATCAAGCCAGCCGGAACCCCAGCGGAAATCAGAGCCTGAACCGGAGGACAAGATCATCCCTTACCGCTGGAACGCCAAAAATGTCCGTATTGCCGTTGCCGGGGCACAGCGAAGAAGCGGCGTGACGGTGACGGCGTTCAATCTGGCGGCATGGCTGACTGCCAGAGGCGCGGAAACAGCCTACATTGAGGTCAACACCAACCGGCACCTTCAGCTTTTGCTCAATGTTTATGAGGCGGCCCCCACTGGCGAACATTATGCCATTGACGGGATCGACTGCTATCTGACCAATGAGCTGGATCGGGACTATCAGTTTATTATCTACGACTGCGGCGTGATGCAGACGCCTACCTCCGTGTTCCGGGAGGCGGATCACCGGCTGTTGTGCGGGAGTGTCCTTCCCTATGAAATTCCGGCCTTTCACAAGGCGCTGGAGGTCTGCGGAGGGCTGGAGGTGCGCCCGGTGGCCATCAGTGTGCCGGGAGAGTTCCGGGAATACTGCCGGGAGCTGTTTGGCGGCGAGCTGGAAATGGCGGAGGCATCCCATGACCTGTTTGCAAACCGGATCAATGGGAAGTTGTATAAGCGCCTGGTGGAGCCGTACATTATGGGAGAACGACGGCTGTAACAAAGAGAGTATCAGAATGGGAGGATCACAGAATGGCAAAGTTTGAATACATGGAGAGGGCGTTTTCCTCTGAATTGCGGCCGAGGGCGCGGCTGGTGCTTCAGGTCCTTGTTCTGCATTGTAACAAGGAGGGCGAGTGTTTTCCGTCCATCAAGACCATAGCCGCCAAGTGCGGCTATGGGGTGTCCACCGTAAAACGGGCACTGGATGAGCTGGTGAAAGCTGGATATATCGTCAAACAGGCCCGGTATGACGAGCGTAAAAACGGCGGTCAGACCAGCAACCTCTATACCTTGTGCTCTGACTCGCCATGCCCTGACGAGCCGGAAAACGCCCCTGTGCCGGAAGATAATACGTCTGATGAATCCCCGGCAATGCAGCCGGAAAGCGCCCCTGCGGATGCCTGTAACGACCCTGATCCCACACCTGGGGAGCAGTCTGCCACTTTGCCGACAGCGGATTCCTACTCCTTTTCAGATGGCTTTGAAGCAAAAATCGGGTGGCAGAATTGCCGCCCGATTCGTATGTGGACTGGGGGGCAGTCCATTTTTATGCCCCCTTGAACCGTACAGGTGAACAGATACTTACAGATGAAGAAATAAATCAAGGCTCAGATAAACACCTAAAGTATAAATATATACTACTGGTGTTGACTTTTGCTTTGCTGGATGATAGGATAAAATAGAAATCAAGTGAATCTTAACATAGGTGCTTAAAAGTAGCTTATTTTAAAAACTAAAGTTATATGTGACCTTTTACCCTGTAATAGACATTTATATTATAGAATAAGAAATGTAATATTCTATAATAAATAGGGGAAAATTGATGTGAAAAAATTCTTGAATATTTGTTTTGCTATTTTGATTTTTTCTACTTTAATAGCAGGATGTAGCTTGCCTGAGTCTGATGAAAGCAGTGTTAATTCTACTGTTGTACAATCAGAATTTTCAGAGAGTAGTTTAAGCAGAGACACAAAGTGCTCCCAGGATATTCCTGATTGGGCAACAGCATCGGTAGAAAGTATATCACTATTTCATGACTTAAATTTAGATGGTACTGGTACGAATGATGATGAATGTAGCATAGCAGTATACCGTTGGGGAGACTTGTATCCTGGCATTGTTTCTCTATGTGTTAAACTTGGTACAGGTGATGTCTTTGCAAAGATTATCCCCGCAGATGGCGGATATTCATTTAATACAGGCCATATATTCTCACCAGATAAAGATGCAATAATTCTGGAAGTAAGCTCTGCTACAAGTAATTTGGGTACCGCAAGTGTGTACATTTATGAAATTTGTGAAGATGGTGATGCTGCCCCTAAAATGGCGATGGTAGAGCGATTGAATACCAATAAACTGGACACTAAATTGTATAAGCTGCAAACAGTATCCGGGAAAATAGAAAATGGTTTCATCTCATTTTCCTGTGATGGAATTGAAACAACGGGTATTATAACAGATGGAACCACAGTTGCTGATATACATGATTCGCTGCAGGGAATCACTTTATTCTTTACAGGGGAAAAAGGCATGTGGCGAGAATGTTCCCAGACTCTGTATTGGGAAAATGAAAGATGGAATCAGATATCATTTCCTGAAAGCCAAAAATGATAACACATTAAAGACTTCAAATATTGTGTAACCCTCCGATGCGGTACAGAATATAGCTACCACATCGGAGGGTTTATATATGTCTAGATGAGAAAATCTGCTGTGAGAATCTTCATATATGTGGATAGAAGATGCGATGATCTACGTTCGACATGAATGAGCGTGCTGCACTAGATACTTTTTAGGATTGCTGGGAAAAGAACTTCTATTTGTATGTGCATACCACGTTGGAACCAGTTCTGGAAAAGGTGATGCACTTGACTGCGGTGTTGATATGATTGGCGTCAACCCAGGAACAGTAATGATCCCAACCGACCTGGTTCAACTGATTGCTAACAGCTGCCCTGGTAGAAGAGACAGTCTTACCGTTTACCACATAACCGGTAACAGAAATGCTTTTGCCCTCGATAAGTGCCTTCGCACAGTCTACCGCATTCTTCCACCCAGGATCAACAAAACCAGTATCCTCATCTCCCAAATAACCACGCAGAGGTTTTCTGGCGTTCGTGGTAGAGGCCGATGCGCTTGCGTACTGAATCGGGTTCTTCATCCCCACAACTCTGGCCCAAATGGATGTGTTCGGATAACCCGACTCATAGTACCCAGAGTTTTTGGTACGATTCTTGATAACAATTGCGGTTCCCTTTTGGTCATCCGTATTGTTCGTATGCTCTGCGTAAATAATTCGGGCCAACATGTCGATTTTAGTATCGTTGTTGGCATCGAATTTGCCATTCAAAATGTTGTCGTACCCCCACTCACTGCTTTCGAGGCGGTGGCCATATTTGGTGTAGTAGGTGGAAGATCGGACGGTGTTCAGGCGCAAAATGGTTCCAGGACCCGCACTGCCATCCTGCGTGACCCCCAGCTCACCCTGAAATTCTTTGACACAGGCTTCACACCCCGGGCCGAAGCGCCCATCAACATCGATATCATAACCAATGTTTTTCAGGTACTGCTGCATGTCTTTTACGCCCTGAGAAAAGCCAGTGTCGCCACTGCGGGAAAAATATCCCGTGCCGGCAAGGACTTGACTAAAAGTATAGTCGCTATTAGCCATACATATTATCCTTCTTTCTCTTTTGTAATTTGAAATTAAGCATCGTACGCTACTTAATTTCTTCAATTATTAAAGAGCATTTAGACTTCCAAAATGTAAACCTAACTTTTCAATAATTTTTATAAAGTGATCCATCTGTAGTTATTGATCCAAGACAGTAATCATTTAAGCCAACTACTATCTTGGATTAAATTTCGCTATAAGATATTTCATCAGGAAGTCTTGTAACTTTTCTGTTTTTTAATTGTGCTCCAGGCTATCTAATCGATGATGAACTGATTTAACTTCTGTTTCAACAAGTACCATGCGCTCGACTAAATTATTGTGCTTTTCGACCTTTTTTTCTAATTGCTGGATTCGATAATTTATTAGCTTGTTTGAAGCTAATACACCTAAGAAAGAACCACCAAGTGTCCCCACCAAAGAGAGAAGCGCAACAACTATTTCCGGTTCCATATGGTTATCTCCTTGTAAGTTGTTTATATGTCTGATTGATACCAGTAGCGGATAAGCCAGAAACAATACCGACAGCCACTGCGGTAAGCATATCCGAAGCAGGAAAAGATGGAATAACCTTCATTGCTATTGGTCCCATCACACCGCCTAAAATACCACAGATTGGGGGTATCCATTTTTTGTTTAGTTTGGTGGCTTTTATTATTTCAGCTACCAGGAAGCAGATAGCAGTAATCGAGGCTACCCCAGTAATTCCAAATGAAGAAATGTCCATATTGTCTCCTTTGTACTTCGCTTAGTTTAATTCACATTATTCTCACAAATGTTGATAAATGAAAAGTGCCAGGAACAAGGTAACTCGTCCTGGCACTTTTATTGTTTGGCACCTTATTTCAGAGGCGTAACGGTGTCACTTTTTTGTTGAGCGCTTAGATATCGCCCACCGCAGACAGGATGTCATACCACTTTTCCGCACAACGCTTCCGCTCCGACACCATACCGGTGGTGATCTCCGGCCGCTCGTAGCACCGCAGGAAATACTCCGCCAGAGTAGCGACGGACTTGGTGCTCTTAGTGTACTCAGAGAAGGTCATCGCAGGGCTGTGAGAATCGGAGGTCCACTGCTTATAGGTACCATCCACCTCAGCCTGAATGCGTCTCAGCTGAACATCGATGTCGGTCTTGCTTTCGCCAGGCTTCAGCTCATCGATGAATTTGGTGGCAGGAGTCCACTGCACCAGACCGAAGCCCTTACTGTCGTTCCCCGTCACCTCCCACTTGCCAGGAGTAATGCCGCTTTCGGCCTCCATGTTACCCAGCGTAGCACAGATGGCATTGACGCTCCAACGCTTGGTGGAGGAAAGAGAGCGCAGATAGTCGAAGATGTACCGCGCGTTTACCAGGCGCTCATTCTGCTTATACGACTGATTGCCGGAATAGACAGAAGACTTACCCGGAACAGTGGTGGAAACCGCAGTAGTGTTGTCCTGGGTCACCCACCCCGTCGCTTCGGTGGCCATGAGGTACTGATCATTGGCTCCCTGATAGTAATAGGTGACCTTGATCCAGGTGTAGGTGACCCCGTTCAGAGCCTTTTTGACAGGCGCATTCGCGGTGTCATAGATCATCAGGGTACCCTGAAGCAGAGAACGGACTTTGTTGCCAGCGGCGGCATCTCGCACATTCACACCGCTACTGGTACTGACATATCGCACAGTCTTTGCCATGAAAAAAGTCTCCTTTAATTTGTTTTTAGATTTGCAAATCTAAATATTAAAAAGCTTTTTCCGGCAAAAAAGTAAACTCAGCATAAAAATATTTTCACGCCTTTATGGAAGAGCAGCCTGCTTCTAAACCGGCAGCGGCCCTGTGCTATTTTGCAAGGTTGTTCCAGCTGGAGCACGACTTTGTCGTGTTGACAGCAGAAGAACGATTTACCAGGCGTCTGGAGCAGGAAAAGAGGCTCTGTTGGCATGGGCAAATGCACTGAAGACTCAGACCGCACCGAAGTCCGCCTTGGGCAAGACTCTGCACTATCTTCTGGAACAGTGACCCTATCTGGAGGACGACAGGCTGGAATTCTCAAACAACCGCGCCGAGCGCAGCATTAAGCCCTTTATGATGGGCCGGAAGGACTTCCTGTTCTGCGATACACCTGGCGGATCCCAGAGCAGCGCAGTCCTTTATAGTTTAATCTTAAACTGCCAAGGAAACCGGCCTGGGGCCTTACAGGTACACCCAGGACTTCATTCGATTCCACGCTGGAGGGCTAAGTGGATCATCAAGGATAATGATTGGGAGAAAGTCTATGATTGAATAGCAACAGAGGCGGCACACCTAGTGTGCCGCCTCTGTATATTTTGAAGAGTTTTATAGTCTGACTTCTGGGCGATTTAGTTCAGATGAGCATTAAAAGTGTCAATCGTAAAAATGGTCCTCAAAGTAGAGAGAAATTAAATCATAAGTACGCATTTTTGTCATGTCAGTGACTAAAAAGATTGGAGTGTTTAAGGCCATCTGTTCACGCATATCAAGCCATTGCTGCTGTTCAGCCTCAAGTACATCCTTAGCTGATCCAGTGAGCTTGTCTTGACATAGAGTGTAGATTGTTGCCATTGCTTGATCCCATCCATCATAGGAATTTTGAAAAATGGCATTATACTCATCTTCAGTATTGTCTCCATGGGTTGAATAGTCGTTATACAACAAATCAGATAAGGAATCTAGGTAATCCTGCATTGGAGTAGAATGGTACTCATATGATATCGCCGCTTCCCGTGCCTCAAAATAATGCGGCAGCCATTCTTTTACCGCGCTTTCTGTATATTCATACCAATCTACATCAGGTAATTTTTCATATTCGCCCCACAGCTGATTAAATGTAACTTCGTCTATTTCCGTACCATTTAAGTAGTAACTTACCGTTTCCTGTTCAACTGAAGAAAACTTTACATCGGTATCAAACAATTCACCTAGAAAACGCATCTTCCCAACGGAAGTGTTACTGGCGCCACTAGACGTCGAATAAGAGCCATCTTTTTTGAGACCCGTAAGCCCTCTATAATTAACATCGTAACCATAAATATCGCCATCTTTATAGCGTAAGACTATAAATCCCATGTAGTCACCCCGCTGATAAACAACTTCAGGCAACTCATCTCCATCCATATCTACAACAGCAAACTTTGGAAGGGACATCGTACTTTGATCTTCCCCTGCAATCTCAGAGAGGTATACATCGCTTTGATAGATGGGATTGCTGTTAGAATTAGTGTAAAAAAACTGACTTTGATTAAGTAGTACATTTTCAAAGGCTTCGTTTGGCAAAAGCGATGTTTCTAAATCATCAGTTGGTATAGTGTTCGCATCGTCACTTCCGGTAGAAAATTTACTAGTAGCTGGCTCAATCGTTTCTGTGGAGCATGCGGCCATTGTTAGTGTAAGTATGAGCAATACTACACCCATACAAGCTCTTTTTAGCATTTGTTTCATCTGCTACCTTCCTTTATTCTTTCGATTATTCCAGCGCTTACATAGTAGAGTTTTTTGCCTTGCCCTTTTGCCCTCCTTTGATATCTACAAATTTTCTTCCGCTTTGGTGCTTGCAGACTTATTGAAAATTATGGATATTTGTATAACAGTCTACTATAACTGCACCTTCTCTCAAAATTCCCTTCTAACAATAAAATGTCATAAGGGATAAAAAACGTCACACTTTTGTTTTAAATATCAGATCAAATTAGTCTCAATAGTGACAGATATAGAAATATATTACATATACCAACACTAGTTTACAATTTCACTCTGAAAACGCTTTTTATATTGTACCGTAGCTCATATATCCCTCTCAAAATTCCCTTCAAATTATTGGGAGTGAGAAATATGCTATCGGGAAAAATATTAGAAGCACAACGTGGAAATCAAAACTGCATGCTTGATCTTATCAGGACTTTTCAACAGCTACTGCACAAGTATGCATATAAACTTCATTACGAAGATGCTTTCAGCGATCTGGTAATTTCCCTTATCGAAGTTATTTACAAAATAAAAATCGAAGATTTCTCAGAAACAGGTGATGGTGCCCTTGTCAATTATATTACACAGAGCATCAATCATACTTATTTTAAATTATCAAAACGAGCAAACATACTCTCTTCTAAAGAGCAGCATGTCAGCGATCTAACAGAGTCACAGCAATTCTATATGGAAAATGCTCCTGCTCCAGAAGAAGAACACTTATCTAAGTTTAAGTTAATGCTTTCTGGATGCAACCTAACAAATGCCGAAAAAGAGGTCATCATTAAGTTTTTCTTCTGGGAAACTTCGGTCAGTCAGATTGCCAAAGAAATGAAAGTATCTCGCCAAAATGTTAATCAGATTAAAAATCGCGCTATAAAGAAGCTCCGAAAAATATACGGCTAAGTATAAATATGATGTCAGTTTAACATAAATTATAGTAAAAATCAACACCCTCGGTATCTATTAATACCGAGGGTCTGTTTTTGCTTCTGGATATTTGATTATACTAAAAGTAAGAAGACATACCGGAGGTATTCTAAATGAAGTCAAGTGGTATTGGTAATTTTCTTCGTCAATACAGGCAGAATAATAATTTGAGCCGCGAATCTTTTGCGGAAATGCTGGATATAAGTGTGGCCTTTCTAGCGGCAATAGAACTTGGCACTAAAAAACCTGCATATGATACTTTAATTAAAATTATCAATACTTTAAAAGTTTCTGCTGATGAGGCTTTAGGAACTGATAGTTATATTGGAAAAATGAATGATGCCACGGAACTCTCGGCAAAGTTGGATAAGCTAAATCCGCTCCATCGAGACTATGCGTCAGCAGCGTTAAAACTAATTGTAGAATATTTTTCAGATCTAGAATAGTCAAAACCAAAACCCGTTGTTTTTTAAATAGTGAAGTGTGTATAAAGAGGTGGAGTAGCAGGTGCATATAACAGATTTCATTTCAGACAAAATGAATTCTGATGATTCTAAATTACTGGAAGAACTATATAGTTCGGAATATCAAAATCTGATTAACTATGCCGGATATATTTTATATAATTCAGATTATGTGGAAGATGTCGTACAAGAAACCTTTACTATTGCAGTTCAAAAGATAGCAGATTTGCAGAGCAGCAACAATCAGGTAGGATGGTTGTATCGTACTTTGCAAAATGTAGTTCGAAATAAAAATAGAGATTTACAAAAGCCAAATAAAATTATCAGTAAGATAACCCAGTCTACGTTTGATCAGATTTTTCCAACGACAGCAGAATTTGAATCTAACATACTATTTTATGAAAGCTATAAGCATCATCTAAGCGAAGTAGATTGGACTTTGCTTTGTGAAAGATACTGTGATGGTTATCAGTATGAAGAATTGTCAAAACGACATAATCTATCTGTGTCTGCATGTAAAATGCGCATACTCAGGGCAAAAAGTGTACTGCGCAAAGAAATTCAAAAGGATAATAAAAAATTGTGACGTATCCATTTATATCTTACATACCTTAATGAGAGGAGGACGCTCACTTTGCACGGTAGTGGAACCCCACAAGACAAAGACATAAACGATTTCACTCAAATAAGTAGCGCCGATCTGAGATCTATTCTCCGTGAAGACCTAAATAGTGCAGAGCCTGACAGATTATCAGTAGACGAAATAAAGATTATTGTTGGGCTATTAAAACAGAGGGAGGAGGATGAGTTTAATTTCGAATCAAATGACACGATTATTCAGGATAGAATAACTGCGGAGGAATCCAAAAATGGAGCAAAACAGAAATCTGTTGTTACTCTGAAGCGCGTTTTTGTGCGAATCACCGCTGCAGTTATTTGTACACTTTTAATTGGCATTGTAACCGCATTTGCTTATGAGATAGATATAGTGTCTATTTTCAAATCATGGACACAAGAACTATTTCAGGTCAATTATTCAGGAGAAGTCGAATCAAGCACGTGCACCCAAAATGGATCTACCGATGAAATGGCACTCCAATCATGTGATTCTGCAAGTGAAGTGTTGTCTGTCCTTGGAGTTGCTCAGCCTCTCTTACCATCATGGATTCCAAGTGACTATTCTCTATTAGAGTTCCAAGTAAATGTTCATTCGGATCGCACAACGATATATGAATATTACCAATCCTCAGATCAAATTAGAGGATTTTCTATCCAAATCAATCTCTATGACCATTTGCCAGAGAATGAATCTAGTTGGTATCAAAAAGACAGTTCTCCTGTGGATGAATTTATTGTGGGAGGAGTTAGCCATTATATTATGTCTAACTTAGGTGATTATACTGCTGTCTGGACAGTTGAGAACTACGAATGCTCCATTAGCGGCAATATTAGCGTTGATACTCTCAAAAAAATGATTGAATCGATTTATAATCAGCAGTAAAACATGGGGGGTATTTATCGTGAAAAGATACTTCTTTGTATTCTTAATGACCCTGTTCACTTTTTCTCTCCTTATGCAAAATGCGGCTGCCGCTGAAATTGTAACCGCTCATGCAATCGAAAATTGTAATAACTATATTTCTGATGGCATCGTTCCTTATGCCAGTCTTTATCTTAAGGCACAAAAAGCATGGTGTAGTACATCTTCAGGCGGAAAGATTGAAATTCACTTTCAGGTAACTGCGAAATCAAGAATGAGTTCTGTTGGTGCAACAGACATATATGTTTATGAGAAGCGAAATGGTACATGGGTGGAAGTAAAACATTATTCTAGTGATAGCACGACAGGTATGCTCAAATCAAACACTAGTTTCTGCGACAGTAGTGTAACATTTACCGGAACTATTGGAAAAGAATATAAAGCAATCGTAACTGCATACGCCGGGAATAGCTCATCTGAATCTGATTCTATTGATGTCGAAACATCCGCAGTAACGGCAAAGAGATAATATATCTCTTGTAGTAAGTTATGCTACACAAAAGAGTAAGATAGCTCTAGAATCTAGTTAAAATAAGAGCGGCAATCTGATGTTGATTGCCGCTCTTATCGCTAAAAAATCCAAATTTATAACAAATACCTTTGACTCTTACGCCGAGAATGCACGTAGCCACAATTCATCGTAATACAAAATTCTGCTAAAAAAGCCACTTGGCGGGTCAGCAGCCCACCAAGTGGCAGATTGGGATGATCTACATATAGGTCTATAATTGATCTTCAAGAGTTCGGTCGAGATTCCCTGAAGGAATGTGCTTTTTCTCAGTCAAAACACCATGATCCATTTCATAAACTGAGTCGCAAAGGGTATTAATATCCTCTAGGCTGTGGGAAACCAGCAAAATTGTCTTCTCCCTTTTTCTCAGCTGTAATAAATAGTTTCTCATTTCACAGACTCCACTGTTATCCAAACCGTTCATCGGCTCATCTAAAAGCAGAATACTCGGATCTTCCATAATAGCTTGGGCCAATCCTAAACGCTGTTTCATCCCAAGTGAGTATTTTCCTACTGCCTTTTTATCATCCGGGTCTAGTCCAACGAAGGATATGGCAGCACGAATCTCATCTCTCCCTATACGCCTTCTTAAAGATGCCAGATAAGATAAGTTTCTGTAAGCACTAACCGTGGGAAGAAATCCCGGGGCTTCAATGATAGCTCCTATGCTCTCTGGAAAGTCTACATCTTTCCCAATCACTTTTCCATCCACAACCACCCTCCCCTGATCTGGGTGAATCAAGCCACATATAGTTTTAATTAATACTGTTTTTCCAGAGCCATTTCGTCCAATAATCCCATGAATTTTTCCCTTTTCAAAAGATACATTAATCTGATGAAGTACAGTAGTTCCTTTAAAGGTCTTTGTAACATCTTGCACTTCAATAATTGATTCCATAAAATTCCTCCCATTATCTGATCTGTGGATTTGCCGCTGGATTATGCTGGTATAGCCAGTATAGGATACCAAGGTTTATCCCCACCAATAGAAACAAGCTGACCACCACAGCGAAACCGTAGTTATTGACCATCGCCCGTGCCATACCCCAATAGGGTGGAAGATAAAAACTGATGGGTGGGTAAGTCATTCCAACTCCGAGTAAACCACACTCTACTAAGAGATAAAGGACAATTGTTGCTCGGCTAGAAAAAAGAATCATACCACTGGCACAGAAAATAGAGAGGAGCGCAGTATGTAACGGAAACAACACAATGGCCATACCCCATTCTTCTCCCAATAATTTTGCGCCTGAAAGCAAGGAAAGTAGAACCCATGCAAAAAGGAAAAATGTATAGTTGATTACAATTACCGCAGTCATCCGCATCATCCACCAACGGCCTATATTCTTAGAACGCACAATAGTATAGGTGCTTAATACTCCCAATTCTGGCATTAAGAAAAGAACGCTGGCTGAGATGGGTGGCAAGATGCAGAGATTCCATTCCATAGTTTTTAGGATATCCAACCCTCCGGCACTATTCTGAGCAGAAAATCCAAGAAAAAGTGACAGTGGTGAGCGCTGGGTTCCAGAAATGAACAACATAAGGGCTATTGCAGCAAGATAGCAGAAAATCGTATAACGGTCAAAAACCCGTGTAAATAGTCGCAGTTTCATTGCTTTGTCCCCACTGTAATGCGGAAATCATAGCTACGGATTGCGTGTAGAATTAAAAGGAATAGCACAACTGCAATATCAGCATAGATCAGAAACGATTGAGGTAATGTCAAGTATGTACTTTCTATTTCTGAGCCGCTGATATTGTGATACATGAGCAGACTATTCGCCAAAAGAGAAAATTTTCGATAGAAGTCCGTTATAAATCCGATTGTTAGAATATATCCTACCACATGAACCAATATAGCAGCAAGATAGCTGAATACCTTAGAGATACATAGATTAAGCCAGAAAATAATGAGGCTCATTACAAAGATATAGCATACACTCAGTAGGTAACTTAACATGCAGGCCATCACTGGTGTCAGCGTCATTACGTACCCGTATGGAAAAGAAACTTGGTATTCCCAAGCCAATTCAGGCGCTCTATTCTGCACAATAGTTGTAAGCGGCAAGCTCCAAATATTTGCAAAAAAAGCGTTTTCCGAAATAAACAGTCCACCAGCAATAAGTACTACAAGATAGTATACTGCGCTGATGCTAAGCAGATAGAGAACTTTTCCGGCAACCCATGTCCTGCGAGATACCCGTAGGAGGGTATATGTTTCATTCTGGCTGGAAAATGGTATATCAGAGACCAATAGAACGGCCCCCAGAAAAGCGCCGGTAGCTGTATATGTATCAGTATTGAAATAAATGAACGCTTCAAAAATTCCAATGGGTTCGCCCATAGCCTTCGAAAAATCCAGCAATGGAAACACACTAATGATTTGAATAGTACATCCCAAAATCAGTGCTAGGTATAATCGTGGCGAGAAAAGGGCTTGGCGAAATTGGTGCGCACAGATCTTAAACATCCCGCAGCCTCCTTTCAAGCAACTTCCAGCAAATGACTGAGGCCAGAGCTAACATTCCAAATTGGTATAATAATGGGAAGGCGGGGAACGGAATAAAATCTGCAGCTGGCATCAGGATATTGGCAGGGCTAAACAGTAGCGGTTTCCCCAGCCGGTAGAGAATTAGATGTGCACCAAAGAATAGCGCGAAGGGAGCTGCCAAGGTAATGTAGCGGTTCGGGATAAGTGCAGATACACACAGCCCAATCACAGACCAAGAGGCCCCGAACAGAAAGGCCAGCAGGAGCAGGAACAGTACCAAGAAAAGGCCGCTCCAGACAAATTGGAGTTTTCCGTATACAGTTTCATCAAATACAGTGAAATAGTCTATCCCTATTGGTTCTCCGGTGTTTGGCTTTCCATTTATAATCCATACTATATCACTGAATAACGTAGGGAGAAAAACAGCCAGCCCGCCGGATATACCAGAGCAAAGCATGATCTCCTGGAGATAGCGCTTCCTTTCTATCCGGTTCAAAATAGCCTTACAATAACCACTGTTGTAATCCTCGCAGAATATTGTAGATGCAGGCAATACCGCCAGTATTACTGCAAATATGCTAAAACCGCCCAAGTCGCTTGCCCGATAAATGGAGTCAAGGAAAGTCGTGCATGTAGCACTCAAAGGAATCGGCTCATACGAGATACAATAAAGAATCCAGTAGTAAATCTGGTTCCACAAAAGCAGAAAAATCCCTACTCCGATGCTGGCAAGCATCGCCCAAGAAAAAATAGAGGATCGAAGCCGAAAACACAAAGATTTACTCAAAAGGACATCCCCCGCTCTCCTTGTATCAGTTCCCCTGTAACAGCATTTATCGCTAGAACTTGTCTGCGGTTAATCATTTCTTCGTCATCATCCGATCCAATTTGAAAGCGCCACGCTGGCATAACAACGGCCTCTTGTGTTTCTGTCAATGTTACAACATATTCTAAAGAAATTGTTCCAATAGAAAGTGTATCTCTGTCATAGAAATCAACCAAGTCCGCATTTTCTTGCAGAACTGTAACTGCGTCCTCGACGGAAATCAATTGAGAGGAAATCGGTTGAGGCGTAAGTTCATAAAGGGCACCACTGATTGTTTGGATACCATTACTATCTACCAAAAAATAGAGGTCATTGTATCCAATGACAGGCATTCCGTCCACAGTGCGACGGAAGAAAATCTTATAGTAAGGTCGGCGTCCTTGATTACCATAGGGCAAAACAGTGTCAACGGTATAGTTGTCTTGGGGGGCAATAGCATCTATTATAGTATTACACAAAGAAATCGCGTTCTCCAAAGAGATAGATACATCACATTCTGTAAAGGAGGACAATAGGTTATCTTCAAAGGGATAGAGGTTCACATCTCGGTACTCTAATTTAAAGATTTCTTCTCCAGGTACACTTTCCCCGGCCATAGCTATCGCGTGCTCATAAAGGTAATAGTCACCGATTGCTTCGGAATTATGGAGTTCCCAAACATCGTTGCGCTGGTCATAAACAGCTTCAGAAGCACGTTCACCAAAAAATGCAGCGAATAGTGCTTGGCGCAGTTCATCTGTAATAGGTAGTACCTTATATTGGTATTGCTGAATTTTTTCAATATTTTCGGTATTTACCTGGGCATCAAGAAAAATTTGCTTCCCGTCGGCTGTGGCTATCTTTTCTTCTATTGTGGCACCATTCATATTGCGTACCAGCTCCATATTTGTCTCTGAAACCGATACTAGATCGTCTCCTACATTCAAATCATTTTCGGTCAGATTGGCAGATTGTGAGACAGCGGCATCAGGAGTAGTACTGGTATCAGGGGTTGTTGGTTCACCTGGAGCCGGTTGGCAGGCTGTAAGTAGTAGCACACAAAGAAGGGCACCCATCCAAGTTATTCTTATCTTTTTCATACATCTCTCCATAAAGCGCAAGGAGTGATGGGAACTGCTACACAATTCCCACCACCCCTTGCGTTTTCAGTTACTTTGCAGCATCCGTACTCCACTGACCACTCGTCTCTACACCGCGGTTAACATCCTTGCTGTTGATGAGAGCACCGAGATAAAGGCGAGTACCGATGGACGCAGTACTGTAATAGGTAGAACCAAAATTCCCGGTTCCACTCTTTACGGCCGTATTGCTCACAAGCGCGTTATCCCAGGAAGTTGCATTGTTGTCGAGCATACCATAGGTGATGGCATAACGGTTATTGGCGCGATCAGCCACCGACACAACCCACTGGCGGTTGTAAAGGCGCTCCATGCTGGAAGAGGAGCAACCAACCCGCTCATCAACACCAATATCAAAGTCATAGTACAAAACCTCGCGATCACCGTCCGTATATGCGAAAGCCGGGATACACAGCGAAGAAACAACGGCGATGGCGCAGATCAGGGAGAACAACATCTTCTTTTTCATTTTCATTACTCCTTTTTACTTCAAATTTGAATACATCATTTGCCTTGAAGTCAAATCTGGCTCATTGGACTCCCTCCTATCTGTATATCATGTAGATCATTTGCAAGTCCCTTCTACTGAGAACCTTGGCAAATCATCTCCGTCAAGTGTCACATCGACTGTTAATTTGTAGGTTTCTCCTTTCGTCACCTTTGCGTCACCACTAAATGTGAGTGTTCCTACTGAAGAACGCTCCCAAGTCTTGATGCACTCATTTCCATGCCATAACTTTATTGTGGCATCAATATCATCGGTTGCATAATCCGCAGCAATAAATACCGTACAGGTGGCAGTTGTCCCATTAAAAGAAATACTTGGAACAATTTGTGCTACTCGTTGCGAGGCAGCATAGGCAGTAGTGGAAAGTACCATAAGGAAGATAAGTAGGATGGGGAAAATTCTTTTTTTCAACAGAATGACCTCCTTCATTCGTTTATACCCTAATAAACGAATGAAGGAGGTCATTTTGGACACCCTATTTTATATTTTTTTAATTATTCTTTTGGACACCTTCTCCCAATTTTATCATCATATCTTTTGGGAAGGGCGCTGTGATGCAGAAGCATAGATTTTCCTCTTCTGATACCCAAACAAGCCCATTAGGAGCCGTTTCCTGGCTGGCTTGGTAGAAATCTGCTTTTATATTTCCAATTTGAACAGATTCTATCTCTACATAGTCTGATGCTACAAACAAACTTGTGGCATCAGATCCCTGCAAATAGGAGAAAATGATGCGTTGCCCGGAATCATCTGTATAGGTTAAATATGTGCTGTTCCCAAGTTTCTCTTCTTCCTCCAAAGAAAATCCTTCCGGCAGCCATGTCAGGTTGTATTGCACAACACTACTCCCGCTTGGAGCATCGCCAATAAATCTATACTCAACAAATGCCTCAAACTGTTCTCTCACCCACTCAAAAAATACAGCGCGCGCCTTAACGTCAACAGTCAACCATGTACCACTAACAATAATTGCTACGAAAATAAAGCAGGCTACGCGCTTGGGTATAGTATAGATTATAGGGTGTTTTGCTTTGTAAAAGATCCTGTGCATCTTTTTATGAAATGCGGGAGAAAATTCGTGTTCGCATGTCTGCGGTGTAGGAAGCGAATTCCTAATGGCCTGATCCGCTTCAGCAGCCGCTTTCTGTAGTAGTTCTTTATCTATCACAGAATTCCTGCCTCCTCGCATAGTTTTTTCAATCTGTTCTTAGCCCGCTGATCGAGTTTAATCGCAGTAGGTAGGGAAAGGTTCATCATGTTAGCGATTTCCCTAACACTATACCCATGATGGTAACGAAGCAGAATTATTTCACGATACCTGGCAGGTAATTTTAAAATACAAGAAGTTAAGGTATTTTCTCCATCATATTGAACATTTACGCCCTGAATATCATCAATAAACTCAACTGGTTGTATCTTTTGTCTCCGACGATATAGATCAATTGCTTTGTTCTCGACAATAGTAACGATATACCCATGCGTTTTTGGACATACTGGATCATTAATTTTTTTAATATTTTCTGCAACTTTTACAAACGCCTGATGTACAGCATCCTCGGCGTCTTGCTCATTATGTAAAATATTATAGGCCACATGATACATAAGACCACTATACTCCAGATAGAGACGTTCAAACTTTGTCTTCTCTTCTGGTGTTTCAATCATTTGCAAATAAACTATCAAGGTAGACCCTCCCAATGATCCACGTTATTTATTATACCATGTAGACTATTCTTTCAACAACCAGAAAGCCTCATGCATTCTTCTATAGCTTGTATGCATACAGCGCATATCGTCTAGAGTAATACGAAATAAATACAGTTGAAGGATACAGTCTCATCAGTTTAAGTTGAAGTTACGGTCACCAACTTAAATAAGATGACGGCTATATCCTTTATCAGCAACAATATAACACGGAGCACGGGCATCGGCAATCGATACTACCAGCGAAAAGGTTTATCCTGGCTATATGTAAATGAAGTCTCTTTCCTCCCATACAGGATGAAAGAGACATTAGATCAAACCTTATAGGAAAACAATTCCCATAGAATGCGATTTGAAGAGCAATGGTACTTGTGACTAGAAAATACATTCGAAAACTACCAACCAAGTGTATGTGAGATCTCTACCACTATTTTTCTTGATTAAAGCGTGCAATAAGGCCGAGTAACAAGATTAAATCGTCATCAGATAGTGTCCTAATTCCATCCCAAACATTTTTAACCAATTTAGGGTTGCTTTCAGAAATATCAAAAAATTGTAGTGGAGTGATTCCGAAATAATCACAAATATTTAGAAATTGTTTCATAGACGGTAATGCTCTGCCAGAAGATATAGCTTGAATATAGCCTCGGTTCTGTCCTAAGTTTAAACTCAACTGATATTCTGAAATTCCTTCTCTTAGGCGCAACTCAGTAATTCTATTGCGGATAAATTCTTCATCCATAAATTCACCCCTTTGATTATTAGCATATCAAAAAGGTTGATAAGTCATTGTATATTATATGTGTTATATTTTTATAATTATACTATTATCTGCATTATTAAATATGTTATTTTTCCTGGCATTGATAGATATGCTTTTTAAATCTAAAACAAAATACATAATTTCCCAATACGCTGTTCAAAAAAATTTGGCAGAGACAGTGTCCAAAATCAATCCCTCTATTCGTTTATAGTGTTAAGGTAATAGGAGGTAGTATTATGAAAAAGCAGAATATGCTGGCTCGTGTAGGGATTTTTGCTCTAGCAGCTACGACCCTATGCACTACTGCTCTTGCTGCTGAAGTTCCTAAGAGTGAAGCCCCTGATAAAGCCCCGTATCTTTACTATAGCGATGGAGTCCAGGTCGCAAAGGATGTAAGATGTTGTTTTGACTCTTTCGGTATTTATACTGAAGGAGTCATAGGATAGTTCCATAATATAATTGACAAGAGCGGCAATCAATAACAGATTGCCGCTCTTGTCAATTAAAGAATTGCAGTAAGTCTCTTGTCATAGAAAGGGTGATACCATCCTCCTGTGTGCCGCCCGCATAGTTTCGAACAATAAGTAACGATGCTATGGGTCTGAGAATTCACAACATTGAGGGGATACTTTTTGTTCCACATCTGCGACACACAGTTTTTACTGGTCAAACTTCAACAGAGGTGGAGCACCATTTTTGTGTGCAGGAGATTGCCCCAGGTAGGAATACCTCTCCACTTACCGGTGCTGACTGCTCTATTGGACTTCTCAATGCGAATATCCAGAAAGCGGCTGATTTTGTATCTTGGTACAAAATCGGCCATTTTCTTTTAAGGCTCCCCGAACCACGGAACAAGGGGCCGCCACCTCCGATTTGTTTTCACCAAAAACAAATCGGAGGTAAAGAAAATGTATGATTATCGCAAAAGCGACTATGCGATAAACAAAAACAGTCCCAATATCGTTTATCGCTTTCATAATGAGATCTTGGAAATCACGCAGGAAGATTACCTGAAGGAGAACTATGGCAAAACAGAAAAGGACTTTGCCGAGCTGAAGGCTCTGTCTGATCAAATCTACTATGAGCAGGATCGGGCTGACAGCGCCCAGACCCGAAAAAACGACTCCCTTACCGGCTTGGAGGAAACGAAAATTTGTGCCACCCGCCCTTTGGACGAGGAATGGGAGGAAAAACTGACGGAATCTCAAAACCGTTTATATGTACGGAAAGCGTTTAAAAAACTCTTTGAGGGGGATGTACTTACAGAAATTCAAAAGCGGCGGTTCTGGCTCTATGTTTTTAAGGGCTTATCCATCCGGCAGATTGGAAGGCTGGAAGGAAGAAGCCATCAGGTGGTTGCAAAGTCACTGAACTTGGCAATTCGGAAATTAAAAAAATTTTTTACGGAACAAGGGTGACACCCCCCGGTTTTTAGGATGATAGGTGAAAGGGGTTCTTTCAAAGTTCACCCTTTCACTTGTTCTTTGAAAACCACATACTCATTCATCAGTAACGTCCCCCTTTCTAGTGCGAGGAGCAAAAGCCGATTCAGGAGCCGCGCCATGATATACGGGCATGATGAGCAGATCCCAACTAATTATCATGATTGGTCTTGCAACAATCCTGTCCCGTATGAGCGAATAACGGCAGCCTGTAAAAGCCGGACAGCCCCCGGCGCGGCCATGACCGGAAAGGGGTATAATGGTACTCCTGTCCAGCCACAGCCCTGCTTGACCGCAGGATCACGCAATGGGGGCAGCTCGGAGAGATCCTCGGAGGGGTGAGATTCCCGTGGGCCGGTTCGCTGCTGGCCGCTGATGA
>ENA-UOJP01001780-UOJP01001780.1-human-gut-metagenome-genome-assembly--contig:-C102-NODE-1780-length-22297-cov-46.344304_pt1 | contig 22297 bp, 25 predicted proteins | sample MGYA00242353_ERZ723900 | MGnify/ENA metagenome assembly ERZ723900
GAAGGAAAGTATTAAACTGGTTGCGAACAATAAGAAGGCATACCATGATTATTTCATTGATGAGAAATACGAGGCGGGAATCGAGCTTTTTGGCACGGAGGTAAAATCCATTCGCATGGGAAAATGCAGCGTAAAGGAAGCCTTCGTGAAGATTGACAGGGGTGAGGTGTATGTGTGCGGTATGCACATCAGCCCTTACGAGAAGGGAAATATATTTAATAAAGACCCCCTGCGCGTCAGAAGGCTTCTGCTGCATAAATATGAAATCATGAAGCTGAACGGCAAGATTGCGGAGAAGGGCTATACCCTGGTGCCTCTCCAGGTATACTTTAAAGGAAGTCTGGTGAAGGTAGAGGTGGGCCTGGCCCGCGGTAAGAAGCTCTATGATAAGCGGGCGGACATTGCCAAGAAGGACCAGAGAAGGGAACTGGAAAAGGAGTTCAAGGTAAAAAATCTGTATTAGGGATTGGAATGAGAAGGTATTATGAGGATTGGCAGGAATGAGCCCGGTGAAGTGGAGGAATACACAGATTTCATAAAGGAGGCTGAGGGCCTTAAGTCCACCCTGCGCACTGCCTGGACTGCTGAGGGACGGCAGGAGAGCACAGCGGAGCACTCCTGGCGGCTGGCTTTGTTTGCCGGGGTGATGTGCAGGGAATTTCCGGAACTGGACTGGGAGAAGGTGCTGATGATGTGTCTGGTTCACGACCTGGGGGAACGGTACAGCGGAGATATATCGGCAGCGCTGAGGCCGGACGCCGATGATAAGCTGAACCGGGAAAGAGAAGATATACAGCGGATATGCAGTTTTTTGCCAAAAGAAGGGGCAGGGGAGGTGTCCGGGCTGTGGGAGGAATACAGCCAGGGCATTACCCCGGAAGCCAGATTGGTAAAGGCCCTTGATAAGGCCGAAACCATTATCCAGCACAGCCAGGGAAGAAATCCGGCCGGGTTTGATTATGCGTTCAATCTGGACTACGGTAAGGAATACTTTGACCGGGATGAACGGCTGGAAGACCTGCGCGGCCTGATTGATGCAGAGACAAGGAAGCGAATGGAATAACATTGAAGGAACGATAAAGAATAATGGAAAACAAAAAAAGCAAGCAGTTAAATCCGCTTGCTTTTTCATGACCTGACCGGGAATCGAACCCGGGTTTACGCCGTGAGAGGGCGTCGTCTTAGCCGCTTGACCATCAGGCCTTATCTGTGCATCTCAGCGACAGCTTGTTTATGATACCATAAAGTTTTTAGTTTGTCCAGTATTTTTTGAAAAATGTAATTCACTTCATTTAACTATTTCTTACAATGCTTTGGAATCAGCGGAAAAACAAAAAAGCAAGCAGTTAAATCCACTTGCTTTTCATGACCTGACCGGGAATCGAACCCGGGTTTACGCCGTGAGAGGGCGTCGTCTTAGCCGCTTGACCATCAGGCCTTATCTGTGCATCTCAGCGACAGCTTATATATAATATCATATAAATTTCAGTTTGTCCAGTACTTTTAATAAAAAAGAAGAGAAAAAAGCAGAGAAACATTTTAGGGGGAATTATTGGAAAAAAATGGGATAGCTAAAGACGGAAAAGTAAAATGACCAGTCGGGGAACTGGTCATTTTAGGAGAAGGTATTTCGTTTCTTATGGGGTGTAACAAAAACTATATAATGTATTGGGGGGGTTTACGTTAATTATAATAGCATACGCTATCAAAAAAGTGTGCACAAAGTTTGCAGAATGAAAAAAAGTATTTTATGCATTCTTACAATGGTCTTGTGAAAATGAAAAAAAATGATTCCTTACAGGTCTATGAACACAGCACTATGACCCGGTTGGGAGCTGTCTGGGGCGGTATGCTCTTGGTTGTAGCCGCATAATATACCAGCAGAAAATGATTTGCCGGGAAACAGAAATAGGGCTGGCCGTTTAAGGTTGATAAAACTGTGGACTGATACAGGTTCAGCTTCAGCGATTGGTCAGAAGCAGTGAGGGTTTCATCAAACCAGGAAAGGTTTACATCCTCCTCTGGCCTGACTACGGCGATTAAAACAGCCTGGTATTGAGGCGGATAGATGAGGGGGACCGGCAGGGTGTTATCATAAAAAGCTGCAACACGCATACCTGGCATCAGGCGCATGGTGTCCACCACAAAGGTATCGTCGGAGAGAATCATGTTGACGGGCTGGCCCTCAACACTGAGGGTTATAACCTGGGTACAGCAATCCCCTTCCTGTGTGGAAATGTTGGTAATGACCCCGACTACGGGAGTCAGATTTTCATAGTTCATAAAAAATATCCTTTTTTAATTATCATATGCGGGGATATTAAAAAGAATCCAAAAAGGTGAACAAAAAGGAGGAGGCCGGAAGGACTTCATCCCTCCGGCCGAGTATTATGAAAAAAAGTTTAATTAGCATTAGCTCTTTACATAAATTAGTATACCCGCAAAATGTGAGGAAAATTTTATGATTCTGTAACGGAATTATGAACAGAATGTGAGAAGTTTGTGAATAGACGGGCAGGGCAGATGGTCAGGCTGATTAAGGTCATTATTTCTGCTATGTTATTGTTAATTTTCCGCCATTGTCTTGCAGTAAGACAGAATTGTGATAAACTGAATTCAGACCATACATAAAAGGAGGTACAACATGAAATTTTATATTTGTAATCACTGTGGCAACATAATTGCCTATGTGAAGAGCAGCGGTGTCCCGGTTGTCTGTTGCGGGGAAAAGATGCAGGAACTGGTACCAAACACCACAGACGCAGCAGTTGAAAAGCATGTGCCTGTTATTCAGATAGATGGGGCTAAGGTCACTGTCACAGTAGGCTCTGCGGAGCACCCCATGATTCCGGAACATTACATCCAGTGGATTGCTCTGGCTACCAGGCAGGGAAATCAGAGAAAAGAGCTGGAGGCAGGACAGAAGCCGCAGGCAGAGTTCATGCTCTGTGAAGGAGATGAGGTAGAAGCCGCATACGCATATTGTAATCTGCATGGTTTGTGGAAAGCAGAACCTTAATCCGTCAGAACTGTCGGGAATGATATCTGGATGGTGCGCATCCGGCTGTCTGACGCAGTACTATGTAAGCGGACATAATCAAACGTAATAAGACATAAACAAACATAAATAAACATAATCAAACAGCGTTTTGGCCGATATGGTACGAAATGCTGTTTGTTTATATACACCCGGGCAGAGCGGCCAATGGAATCATTGGCTGCGGTGCCGGTAAAGTAAAATGACCAGACGGGGAACTGGTCATTTTAGGAGAAGGTATTTCTTTGTTGGGGTTAACAAAAACTATAATGTATTGGGGGATTTACAATATTCCCATCAATAAACCCTGCGCCGATTCCCTGGTGCGCCTTTAGCCTGCCGGCGTATGTTCCATTTGCCAGATAAGTAAGGGAGGGACAGAAAAAAATCAGGGATGCGGCTTCCAGGGTAAAATCCGCATTAAAGAAACAGGATCTGAATGCATTGGCGGATTTATGCAGCTTTCCACTGGCCATATCATACGCATCCGGTGAACTGGCTGAGCTCAAAAACAAATTTTCTTACAACTCTTTAGATGTGGATGACATGATGGGGGAAGAAATACTGTATGATGACACATATAATTGAGATAAAGGCAGTCAGGCCCATTAACATCAGGCGGTTGCCTTTCAGCAGGACGGTTCTTAAGATGGGATATGAGGTATTCCATGATGTGGTCCAATTGTTCCACGGCCTGTTCTGTTATTACGAGTTTATAATCCATATTTTTCATTCAGATCCGTCAGTGCGGTCCTTGCCTCCTGCGATCTGCTCTCCTCTATCTGTTTTTCTGATCGTTCTAGTGCTCCATCCGGCCAGAAACCATACTGCCAGCACTGCCTATTTTGCCTTCTGGCGTTGTCGTCAGTCAGCGGGGGAACCACTCCGCTTCCTTCCTCCGCCTTGCAGCCTGACAAAATATTCAGCACTGGCAGTATGGTTTCTAACTGGATGGAACACTAGATCGGCGCGATTAAAAACATCGTAAAGCTTGCGGATGCCACCAGCTTGCCAGCGTCGTTGGTGACAGTTACCTGATTGACCACGGTTTTCCGGCCCTTGTGTATGGCGTTGGATTCTATATAGATGGTTCCGGTATTAACCCCTCTTAAGAAATTGATGCTGCTGCATTCCGTGACATTGACGGTCTCGTAGGCGTAAGTAGACATTCCTGCCGCCGTGTCGCAGAGGGAGAATAAAAAACCGCCGTGAACATTTCCGTAAAGATTTAAGGCTTTCTGAGTAATTTCCACGGAGAGCTTTGCGTGGCCCGGAGAGACCTCAAGGAGCTTAGCGTTTTCTATGCCTCCGATCGGATGAATATGTCTTAGAATGCCGTCCATTATCTCTGATCTCATGGATGCATACCTCCTTCAGGCTATACTATATCATTACAATAATCCATTTACAACGGGAAAAAGGAATTATAGGTTTTAACTATCAATTAACGGAGTTATTGCGGACAGAGCCGATTGGATGTTTCCTTCGCAACAGGCTATAATAGATTTGTCAAGATTGTTAAAAAAATATTTAACAAGAATAAATAAGCCCGCTAATAAAAAGTCAAGCCTAAATTGATGGTTTTTCAAATTATTTAAGGAGGTGATTTATGGTATCACAATAAGACCGCCATTGTAGCCGGCCTCAAAAAATAATATGCGATTATTCGGATTTGGCCTGAGCGGCTATGCGCGCTTTTACTTTGCCGTGATAAATCCGAAGAAACTTGTTGGCACCGGCTGCCATATAGACAAGATATGGCTTGCCTTCAGACCGCTTCTTGTCAAGGAGCTGATACACCCGATCATCTGCCGGAGATTTCTGAAGCAGCGATGTCATAATCAGGAATAAGGTTTTTCGCAGCCGTGACGGTCCGCATTTTGATGCCGGATAACTTTTGGAACGGAAATAACCGGATTCATTGATTTCGGGATCCACTCCGGCAAAGGCAGTCAGTGCTTCCCGGTGGGTACAGTTCTTCCGGTTTACCGGACTGAAAGTTGTATCCGTTGCGTTTGCAGAACGCCTGGTAACGCTCCGTAAATGCTTTTAGGCCAATTTTACGGACGCAGTCCACATGCCAGAAAGCTTCCGCATAATCAGGCCATTTCTCGCTGCCGTCATCACGCGCAGGGCCGGAAAATAATGAGTTCACACCGGGATAGGTCATATCCAGAAGCGAGATCAGATTTGTCAGGGCAGCGACTTTCTGCTATGTAAAAAAGTCCATCTGTGAATTAAGGGTTTTAAGTTGTGTGCGGGTAGTATCCATAGTTGAATATTGCCGTAAAGAAGCCCGGTTGTCAAGAGCATAGCGGACAATTTTCCTGGAATCAGCAGGATCCGATTTACCTTCCGTAAGGTGTTGTTGCAAAAGTTCTTGATCAGGTGTGGATTCACGGCACTGCCAAAGATCCCGGCATCATGGAGGGAATGGAGGATTGGCTCGTGATACCGACCCGTGCATTCCATGACCACCCTGGTCTCGCCATCAAGGTGTTGTATGAACCTGGAAAGGTTATTTAAGGAACTGGAAGAGTGGACAACATCGAAAGGATTTTTAAGCACAGTACCGCCAGGCTGCAGGACTGAAACGGTACTTTTGCCTTTAGAAACATCAATACCGACTGCATTTAACATAGTAAGTGATCTTTCTACAACTTAAACAATGGAAAGGTTAGTGCTAACTGGCTGTTAGGTATCTAACCACCACAAAACCTATTATAGGAGGATATAACAAATGAGCAAGTTATCAAATGAGGAATTCCAGGCGTATTTAAAGCAGATCCGTGAGCTGGCAGAGGGTCCCCTTGAGGAAATCCAGAAGGAAGTGGAAGTAACCAATAAGTTTCCTCAGGAGTTCTACGACCTGGCAATCGAGAATGATTTATACCGTTGTTCCCTTCCAGAGGAGTACGGCGGATACGGATTGAATGAGCTGGAGATTTTACAGGTTCAGGAAGAGTTCTCCAGAGGACCGGGCGGAATGAGAATGCATCTTCACTATGCGATGGATTTAAACTGGAGAATTCTGGAGGATTACGGCAGTGAAGAAGTAAAGGCAGAATATATGCCTAAGTTCCAGAACAAGGAAGTATTTACCTGTTTTGCTCTGACAGAGGCGACCGGCGGTACCGGCGCTGACTTACATACTATGGCAGTGAAAGACGGCGATTCTTACGTATTAAACGGCGAGAAGACACTGATTTCCCATACCGACTGCTGCGAATTCGCTTACGTAATTGCAGTAACCAATCCGGAATCTGATAAGAATGACAGACTGTCTGCATTCTTCGTACCGTTAGACACTCCCGGATTTGAAGTTATCAACATGCCTCATATGATGGGATGCCGGGGAGCCGGCCATGGCGAGCTGAAATTCACAGACTGCCGCATCGACAAGAAATACCTTCTGGGCAAAGAGGGACAGGGACTGGAAATTGCAATGCACTCCTTATCCGTATCCCGTGCCCATATTGCTGCCAGCAACCTGGGAATGGCACAGAGAATGCTGGAACTGTCCTTACAGTATGCCGCTGACCGCGTAACCTTCGGAAAGCCAATCGGAACCCGTCAGGCGATCCGCTGCAAGATTGCCGATATGTCCATGATGGTACACGCTCTCCGCTGCATGGTTTACGATTTTGCAAAATCTTATATGGAGAATCCAACCGGCGAATATATCGAAGAAAAAGCTGCTATGTGTAAGCTGTACAGCATCGATACAACCAGAAGAGTCAGCGATGAAATGCTGGAGATCTTCGGCGGTGTCGGATACTTTGAAGACTGCAAGTACGGCCCGGTTGAGCGTCTCTACCGTGACTGCCGCGCCATGTGGTTAGAGGAAGGCGCTCCGACCGTACAGAGAATCACAATTTCCAGAAATACCATTAAACACGGCGCTCATATCGAATACGTTGTCTAAACCGTATTAATAGGTGTTCCGGGCAACCCGCTTTGAAAACGAAGATATCTGACACAAAAGGGTCATCAGGTTCACACTCCGGACCTGTGGGCCCTTTTCCATATATGGAGGGAAAATGATGAAACCATTAGAAGGCGTAAAAGTAGTGGATTTAACCACGTATCTGGCGGCTCCTACCACGGTTCGCGTACTTGGCGAATGGGGAGCCGACTGTATCAAGATCGAATCTCATAAAGGAGATCCTGCCAGGACTCAGGGCGCCGTGTTCAACATGCCGTTTACCGACGACGAGAACCTGGCTTTTGATGTGGCAAACTTAAATAAGAAATTTATCACTCTGAACCTGAAGACGGAAAAAGGTCTGGAGATTTGTTATAAGCTTCTGGAGGAAGCGGACGTATTTGTGACCAACACGAGAACGAAATCCTTAGTGAAGCTGGGACTGGACTACGATACCTTAAAGGAGAAGTTCCCGAAACTGATTTTCGCCCAGGTCCTGGGATACGGTGAAAAGGGACCGGAAAAGGATACAGCGGGCTTCGACGTGACCTGTTACATGGCGAGAGGCGGCGTGTTCGGAACCACGGTAAACCGCGGCGACGCCCCCATGATTCCTACCAACGGTTTTGGAGATTTCCAGGTTGCCATGTCTCTGGCATCCGGCATCTGCGCGGCCCTGTACCGCAGGGAGAAAACCGGCGAGGGAGACAAGGTTACCATCGGACTGCATCACGCGGCTGTCTATGCGCTGAGCACAGGCCTGATCTCCGCACAGTATGGAAATCAGTACCCTAAGAGCAGAAAAGAAGTTTCCAATCCATTTAACAATGTATTCCGCACCAGAGACAACAAATGGGTCTGCATCTGCTGTCCGGAATATGACCGCGACTATGAGAAGATGTTCACACTCCTTGGCTGTCCGGAAATGCTGGAAAAAGAGCAGTACCGTCACTGCGCGGATGTCAACAACAACCATCTGAATAAAGACGTGACCGATGTGCTGGATGGCGCCATTGCGAAGATCGACAGAGATGACTTGATGAAGATGTTAAAGGAAAATGATATGCCGTGTGAAGCCGCGTATGAGCCGCTCGATATCTATGAGGATGAGCAGGCGTGGGCCAACGATGTGCTGACAAAGATTCCTTATCCGTCAGGCGGAAAGATCATGCCGACCAACCCGGTAGGCTTCGCATCTCTGGGAAAGCCGGACTATGTGATCGGAGGAATGCAGGGCGCGCATACGGTGGAGATTATGAAGCATCTGGGATACAGTGATGAGCAGATTGAAGAGATCATTGCCTCCAAAGCCGCAGAAGGCGCAACAGGACTGAAACCTCTGTAATGAAAAACGAACAACCAGAAAGGGGAACGTGAAAATATCATGAGCTTACTTTACACCGAAGAACAGAAAGCGCTGCTTGCTCTGGTAAGGGAGATGGCAGAAAATGAAATAAAACCTCATGTAAAGGACGCGGACGAGAAAGGGGAGTGTCCGAGAGAGCTGTTTAAATGGGGATTTGATATGGGACTTCACATGCTGGAGATCCCGGAGGAATACGGCGGAACCGGTTTGAGCTATGAGACCACCGCCATGATTTTTGAGGAGCTGGCGAAGGTGGACGCGGGTTACGCCATCACCTTCGTAACCACGTTTGTGGCGCTTAGAAATGTAATCCTTGCAGGAACGAAGGAGCAGGGACAGTATTTTGCAGATAAGATTGCCCCCGGCCGGTTTGCCGGATTTGCCCTGACGGAGCCCAATGCCGGTTCCGACCCCGCGGCTATGCGCGCCACGGCGGTGAAGGACGGGGATGAATATATTTTAAATGGAACCAAGACCTTTATCACCAACGGCGCCCTGGCGGATGTCTTCGTGGGATTCTTTAAGACGGATCCGGCGGGGGGACACAGAGGCATATCTGCTTTCATCATTGATGCGGATGCGAAGGGCGTTACTGTGGGAGCCCATGAGAACAAGATGGGTCTCAGGCTTTCCAACACCACGGATTTGATTTTCGATAATGTCCGTGTGAAGGCTTCTTCTATGGTAGGACCTGAGGGCTCCGGGTTCAAGCTGGCTTTAAACGCTCTGAACTTATCCAGAGCCTTTGTGGCCACGTTGGCTGTGGGGATCATGCAGCGGGCGCTGGATGAATCTGTTAAGTATGCGAAGGAAAGAAAACAGTTTAATACTCCTATTATTAAATACCAGATGGTACAGCAGATGCTGGCCGATATGGCAATTAAGATTGAAGCATCCCGATGCCTCGTCAATAACACCATGCGGATGATGGATCAGGGAATCATGGTGCAGAAGGAAGGCTCTATCTGTAAGACGTTTGTGTCCGACTGCGCGCAGGAGGTCACCTCCAATGCAGTCCAGATATTTGGCGGATACGGCTACAGCAAAGAGTATCCGGTGGAAAAACTTATGAGAGACTGTAAAGTGTTCCAGATATTTGAGGGAGCCAACCAGATCCAGAGAATGACGATTGCTAACGTATTAAATAAGGAATATAAGTAAAACGCGTTCGTGACGAGGAGGAATGAAGATGAATATCGTTGTTTGTATAAAACAGGTTCCGGATACCACTGAGATCAAGATCGATCCGGTGAAAAATACGCTGATTCGTACCGGCGTGCCGAGTATCATGAACCCTTTTGATAAAAATGCGCTGGAAACCGGTCTTCAGTTGAAGGACCGTTACGGCGGAAAAGTGACCGTGATTTCCATGGGACCGCCTCAGGCGAAGGCGGTGCTCCGGGAAGCGCTGGCTATGGGAGCGGATGAGGCGTATCTGGTTACCGACCGCGCTTTTGGCGGTTCCGATACGTATGCTACCAGTTATATTCTGTCTCAGGCGATTAAGAAGCTGGGCGGGTTCGATGTAATCCTGGGCGGCAAACAGGCCATCGACGGAGATACGGGACAGACGGCTCCCAGCATTGCAGAGCATCTGGGGGCAGTCAGGTTGACGTATATTCTCAATATGGAAATCGAGGGCGGCAAGGTGGTCGCCAGACGCCAGGTGGAAGAGGGCATGGAGGTCATTGAGGCCAGCCTTCCGGTGCTGTGTACCGCGACTAAGGAGAGCAACAAACCCCGATACGCTACCATTAAAGGAGTGCTTAATTCCTTAAAAGCAGAGATCGGAGAGATCACTCTGGCGAGCCTGCCGGATTCCGATACCACCAAGATGGGCTTAAAGGGCTCCCCGACAAAGGTAAAAGCAACTTTTACGCCAAAGAGAAATGCAAACTGCATGAACATTGAAGGCAATAGCCCGGCGGAGACCGCAGGGACCCTGATTGACAGGCTGACAGAGGCAAAAGTACTTTAAGGACGGCAAAAGGAGGTCGCGAGAGATGAGTTTTGATACATGTAAGGACGTATGGGTATTTATCGAATGCTTCCAGGGTCAGCCCAAAAGCGTGGGCCTTGAGCTGCTTGGCCAGGGACGAAAGCTGGCGGACGGCTTAAAGCAGAAGTTATGCGCCGTGGTCATCGCAAAGGATGTGGATGAGGCGATGAAAGAGGCCGGAGAGTACGGCGCGGATAAGATATATGTGGTAAAGGGAGACGAATACGAGAATTACTCCGCTGACGCTTATGGAAATGTATTCTTGAAGCTCTGCGAAAAGTATGATCCCAATACGATTCTGGTGGGAGCAACCGTAAACGGCAGGGATTTGGGCTCTAAGATTGCAGTCAGCCTGCGTACGGGGCTGACCGCGGACTGTACGGCGCTGAGCGTCGATGAGGAGAGCGGAAATGTGGTCTGGGAACGGCCTGCATTTGGCGGAAATCTTTACGCACAGATCCTGTGCAGCGAGACAAGGCCGCAGATGGGAACCTGCAGACCTGGCGCGTTTAAGAAGCCGGAAAGGATTCCGAATAACAAGCCGGAGATCATCATGGAATCAATCCACACGCCGGAAAGCGAGATCAGGACTAAGGTAATTGATTTCATTAAAGCGTGTGAGGACAACGATATTCCGCTTCAGGACGCGGAGGTGATCGTATCCGGTGGCCGCGGCATGAAGAACGGAGAGAATTTCAAAGTCTTAAAGGAACTGGCAGACGTACTTGGCGGAACGGTCGGCTGCTCCAGAGCGGCGGTTGACTCCGGCTGGATGCCGCAGTCCAAACAGGTTGGGCAGACGGGAACCACGGTAACTCCGAAGATCTACTTCGCCTGCGCCATCTCCGGCGCTGTCCAGCATGTGGCGGGCATGAGCGGCTCCGGGACCATTGTGGCAATTAATAAGGACGATACGGCGCCGATCTTTGAGGTGGCGGATTACGGCATCGTAGGCGACGTGTTTGAGATTGTTCCGGCTCTTGTGAAGGAGTTAAAGGCAAGGCAGCAGGGATGATGAAAGTTTTCACAGGGCATAACCGCAGTACATGCGCTGAAGGCAGGCGTGGTCCGGCAGGATGCGCGCAAAAAGGTATAGGAGACGGGGCATGATTGATGAGATGAAGATCAATGCCATCCAGCGGGAAAAGTATCTTTCCAAAGGTTACTGGAAGGATATCACGCTGCTGGACTGTTGGAAAGAATCCGTGAAGAAGTATTCCGAACGGGAATATGTGGTGGATGACAGGGGGAATCGGTATACCTACCGGCAGATGGATGAGGCCGCGTCGAAAGTGGCGGCCTTTCTCCGGAAGCAGGGTGTTTTGCCGGGAGACGCGGTATCGTTCCAGCTCCCAATCTGGAGCGAGTTCGTGGTGGTGACTATCGCCTGCTTTATGACCGGGGCCGTAGCCCATCCCATCGCCATGTCCTATGAGGAAAAGGAACTGATACGGAGCATGAATTTAACGGAGTCAAAGGTTTACTTCGGACCCTCCTTTTTTCATAAGACGGATTATGCGAGCCGGATTCTGGCTGTGAGAGAACGCATTCCGTCGCTGTCCTGCGTCGTCATCGTGGGCGGTGAAAAGCCGGAGGCCGGCGGGGTATTGGCGTTTGAGGAAATTCTGGACCGATGGGATGCAAAGACTGGGCGGACGGATACGGAACATGCGGAGACTGGGCGGACGGATACGGAACATGCGGAGACGGACCAGAGGGAAACAGACCAGACAGAAACAGACCAGAGGGAAACAGATCAGACGGAAACAGACCGGACGGAGACAGAGAGCGGGCGGACAGGAGAGGATCTGGCGCTGATTCTCTGCACCTCAGGGACGACCAGCGGGACGAAGGGAGTACTGCTTACCCACAATAATATCCGTTACAGCGAGGAGGTATTTACCAGAGAACTGGGACTGACCTGTGAGGACATCATGTTTATGCCCGCGCCGTTAAACCACGCAACGGGCTTCCATCACGGGCTGATAACCCCCATGCTGATCGGGGCGAAGGTGGTGCTTCAGCAGAAGTACCGCTGCCGGGAGGCCATTGATCTGATGAACCGGGAGCGGTGCACCTTCTCCATGGGCGCTACGCCATTTATCTATGATATTCTCCGGGAACTGGAGAACGGCGGCGGAGAACTGCCGTTTCTGAAGCTTTACCTCTGCGGCGGCGCTCCGGTGCCGGGATATATGGTACAGAAGGCGTGGAGCTTCGGAATCCTGCTCTGTGAGGTCTACGGCTCGACGGAAAGCGTCCCCCACGTGTTTGTACGGCCCGATGAGGCGCTGGAATTAAACGGGACCACTTCCGGACGTCCGATGGAAGGCGTTGAAATCCGCGTCGTGGACGACGAGGGAAACGACGTGCCGCCGGGAGTACCGGGAGAAGAGCTTTCCAGAGGTCCCAATGTGTTTGTGGGATATTTAAAGGATAAGAAGATTACGGATGGCGCGCTGGATGACGACGGGTGGTTTCACAGCGGGGATCTGTGCGTAAGGGATGAAGCGGGCAATATTCACATTATTGGACGAAAGAAAGATATGATCGTCCGCGGCGGAGAGAATTTGAATTCCAACGAGATTAATGACTGGCTGGAAGGCTGCCCGGGAATGGGCGACCATACGGTGATCGGAATGCCGGATGACCGGCTGGGCGAGAGAATCTGCGCCTTTGCCGTGCCGCTGCCGGGATTTGAACATCTGAAGCTGGAGGACGTGACCGGCTGGCTCTGCCAGAACGGAGTCCCGAAACGGTTTTGGCCGGAGAGGCTGGAGCTGATCGACCGTATTCCCCACACGGGCAGCGGAAAGGTGAAAAAGTATCTGTTAAAAGAGGAACTGGAAAAAAGAATGAAGGGTTGATATCGCAATGATTGAGCAGAAATTTGGACCGAGAAGGTGCCGGGATACCCGAAAACCACGCGCGGATCAGTGTCCGGATGTTGTATTTTATCGCTGCAGAAGCTGTAACAGCTTATTTCCAGTTACCGGAGGCCAGGCGCTTTTAGAGAAGAAAATTCTCTGCTGCAATGAGGAAGCAGAGCGCCTGGCGCCAACGGACGCCCAAGGGGCAAAGGAGCTTTTGGAACTGAGCTACCAGATTACGGGCGGCTATAACGACAACGCCGTAAAGGTATCCTGGAAGACGAAAAAGCAGGAATGCGTTCCGCAGTGGATTTATCTGAAGACCTTCACCGGCGGTTATTTAAAATACGTGATGAAGGAAAAACGTTCCCCCATGGTATTTGCACTGGCAGATACGGATGCGTTCTGCTACTGTGATGAAGATCCCTGCCTGGAATGTGTGTTTCGCTGTAAAAGGGGTTTTGCGGTTTACGCATATTCTGAGGGAACGGGGCTTTTGGAAATGCCGTTGGACCGAATGACGGCCCACTGGCAGACACGAGAAAAGGAAACGGAAAAGTAGGGGGGAATACGTGAATCATGCCCAGCTTTTTAACAATAAGAAAACGCTGCGCTGGGCGGTAGTTCTCTCGGTGATTGTAAACTGGATTTTCCTGGAGATGAACGCCGTCAATCTGGCGGGAAACTACAGCGCGGTATACGATGGCTGGGCAAACGGAAAAGCCGTATATATAATTTTGGTGGTACAGAACGGCTGGGCGGGCGGCGCTGTCAAGGCTATTTCCCTGACGCCGCTTACCGTAGCAATCTTTTTCGCAGCAATCTCCACGGCGATCAACTATGCGCAGGGCTTTAACGACCGTGTTCTGAACGGGTATCAGAAAAGGACCGGGGAAGATCCGGAGGTTTCCAAAGCTAAACGCAACCGGCGGGGAGCTGTCCTTACCTTTGTCTATATCTGTCTTACCTGGGTGATTTCCCAGGCGGGGCTTACGGCACTGGTATCCAAGGGACTGACCGCGGCATCCTATATCAATTTATTCACCCCCATCCTTCCCACGGTGATGAATGTGATAATCGGATGGCCGGACGGAGCGTATGACAGCGGCAGGAAGGTGCAGGCCGGAACTGAAAAATAAATGATGGAGGTATTTTTATGTTAGCAACAGTGGGTCTTATTTTTGCCATTGCTCTCCTGGTGGTTATGATCATCAAGGGGATTGACATGATAACTGCTACCGTAATTACGGCGGTAATTATCTTATTAAGCAGTCAGCTCAGCCTGTCCGACGGTCTTCTTACCACATTCTCCGGCGGCGCCGGTGGTTTCGTAACTTCCTGGTTCCTGATTCTGGGTATGGGAGGCATCTTCGGACAACTGGTGCTGGAAACCGGGCTGGCAACGAAAATAGCCAAATGGCTGACACAGAAGCTGGGAGCTAAGATGGTTGGTCTGGTTATATTGATCTGTACTTTTTTTATCACACTTTTAGGCATCAATGGATATATCATGGTGTTTGTACTGTATCCGATCGCAGATAATCTGCTCCGTGAAAATAAGATGGACCGCAGGCTGCTTCCGTTCATGCTTCTGGGGGGCGGAGCTTCCGCCAATGGATTCATGTACACCCTGGATATCTGTAACGTACTGCCCAGCGGTTATCTGGGAACGTCTCTGGGATCGGCGCCTTTCTTATCGCTTGTGTTTACCGTAATCGTGGCTGTGTGCTACTTCGTATATTTCAACTATGCCCAGGCCCAGAGCCACAAAAAACATACGAATGAAGAACTGCTGGCCATGTATGCCGACTCCAATAAGATTATGAGCGATGAAGAACTTCCTGGTATCGGAATGTCGGTGCTTCCGTTCGTTGTAGTGTTTGGCATTGTAGTGGCTACCTCCAGCTGGGGAACCTCCACGAGTATCCTGTTTTCTTTGACCGTGGGCATTCTGCTGATTATAGCGACACAGTTTAAGCATATTGAAAATATTAAATCCTCCGCGAAAACGGGCGCAGGATCAGGACTGAATTCTATGCTGACGGTTGCGGCGGTTATGGGACTTTCCAAGGTGCTCAGTCTGTCGCCTGCGTTTAAAGAACTGCAGCAGGCCGTTTTGGCCATGAATATGCCGGTGTATTTAAAGGCTTATTTCGGAACCGCGGTACTGACTGGTCTGACCGGATCCGCAATCTCCGGCGAAACCATATTCCTGGAGAGCTTCGGCCAGGCGTTTGTGGATATGGGAGTCAATGTCCAGGCTCTTCACAGAATCGTGGCAGAGTCGGCCCTGATTTTAAATAAGCTGCCTAACTCCTCCGTGGCGATTCTTACAATGTCCATCTGCGGGTGCAGCTTAAAGGAGAGCTATAAGCACGTGATTCTGGGAACCATGATTCCAGCGGCTGTAGCGGGTCTGGTTATCGCTTTGATGGCTACCTTTGGTATTACATTTTAAGAATTGTGAGTATGGAAAAAGGAACCGTTCCTCTGGTTCAGAGAGCAGAGGACGGTTCCTTTTTTGCGTTTTGTGTGACAGCTATGCGGCAGGTGTGAAGGAATCTTACTCCGGCATATTTAAGCAATGGGCGACCATGAAGTTCGCAAAGGCTTCCACGGCTGAAGTGATGAAGTTTTTACTGCTGTATACCATATAAATCATGCGGGTATCTTTTGGAACATCAAGAAGCCGGACCTTGGAAAGATTACTGAACTGCCTCAAAAAGGGGGTATCTGCCACAATGGCCACTTTTGAGGAGTTGGAAATCCTGCCGGCAATGGAGATTTCGTCGTCATAGGAATAGACGGCCTCCACTCCTTTTTTTTTCAGCAGCTTGTGGACGACCTTGCCGATGGGGATTGTATCCCGGTAGGTGGTCAATCTGTAACCATTTAAGTCAGACAGATACATGGCGCCGCGGTCTGCCAGCGGATGGTTGTTCTGGACAATGGCGATCAGTTCCTGATAGGTGATGGGGACGAAGACCAGGTCGGGCATGTCGTCCACCATGGAACAGAAGCCGATGTCATATTTACCGCCGGAAACGCCCTGAGCCACCTCAATGGACATTCCATGATAGATATTAATCGTGGTTAGCGGATTCTTCTCGTGATAAAGCTCCAGCGCTTCCGGTAAAAAGTCACCTAACAGGGTGGGGATGCATCCGATATCGATAGAGCCGCTGATATGACCTGATTTCTCCTTGATCAGAGAGATGCCGTGCTCCAGGATACCTAAGGATTCGCTGACGTACTGGTAAAATTCTTTCCCGTATTTGGTAAGCTGGATATTACGCCCCTTTTTCTGGAAAAGGGATACCCCAAGTTCTTTTTCCAGGGATGCGATGGAATCGCTTAAGCTGGGCTGCGTAATATAAAGTGCCTTGGCTGCCTCCGTATAATGCTGGACTTCAGCCAGTTTTCGAAAATAGTATAGTTGTGGTAAGTTCATAATACACTCCAATAAATTGATATACTTATTATACAGGATGAACAAAGAAAATGCCAGTAAACAGCGAAAAAATTCCGGCTGTATTCTAATTACAGTCAGAAAATCTAATTTACATTTGTCCGAAAAATTACAATGGAGGTCAATTTATCACAATCTATTTCAGGAGACGATTTCCTATTCTGACCGCCATATGAGTCCACGCAATCTCTATCTGATCCGGCAGCCGGGACGCAGTCTGATGGTGGATACCTCTTTTCGGTTTGAACAGGATTAGGAGATACCGCGCGGTATGGTGGAGGCGCTTGGAGTGTCCTATAAGGATCTGGACGTGTTTATTACCCACGACCATCCGGACCATATGGGGCTGAACGTCTTCAACGGTCAATCCAAATGCCTCCAGGATCAGCCCTATGATACTATCCGATTTCTGACAGGGCCCTATCTTTATGTACGCCTCTCCAGAATATGGAAGTAACATCATCTATGCGTTGATTGCCACCGGGAATTTGCAATTACAAGCCTTGTTACAGGCGGGATGATACCGCTTTCAGAGGTAAAAGACGAGACATTTGCCAGCGGAATGCTGGGGCAGGGGACCTGGTATCCGCCACGAACCCGGCAGGTAATGAGCGCCGGTATGAGTACGATGACAGCCATGCCATGACGGCCTGGTACGATGAGAACGGGAACTGTATCACGAAGAACATGTATGATGACAAGCACCGCGTGGTGGTCCGGTAAAGAAGAACAAGTATTTAATGCGTATGACATCGAAGAATATCCAAAATCAGAAGCAGGGGATAGGTATGTGTAACAAGAATAATAATACCAAGACACAGCAGATAAATCGGGCTGCAATTCCAATGAAAACAGCCTAAAAAGTAATCAAAATCCTAAAAAGGTTATCAAGCATTTCTAAAAAGAAAATGCCGGAATTCCTTATAAAATAAGGAAAAACCGACATCATTCAGCATGGAGCTGAGGGGAATCGAACCCCTGTCAAACGCCTTAAAATGCCTATAAATACGTATAGTTTTAAATTTTGTGTTGTGGTTCGTGTTGTGGTAAATTGATAAAATCTCTTACTGTATGCATTGCAAACTTTCTGTTTCCAATCATCAATTCATCCAGATTTACGCTGGTGAGATAACCACGGGCATTAATGAGATTTTTATTCTTTTCATATTTTATCTGTATCCGGTCGCCAATTCGGACAACGCGCTGCAATCCATTAACCACGAACATATAATCTATATCAGAGATTTTTCCAACACATATAGGGGTATTATTTTCTGTTTCAAGGTTTAATGACCGCTCAAAGTAGTCATTAACTTTATTGTCTGCTTCCAACCGTCCTTGGCTGAATGTGTGGGTGTATACTTTCTTCATTGTGTAGTCTGTTTTCCACCCCCCGCGCTCCTGTGCGTATTTGTCTGGAATCTGAAGCAGTGCCATGACAGAAGCGTTTATATGCCTAAGATCGTGGAAAGTCATGTGTGGAAGTCCATTTTTTTGCATCAGCCGAACAAACCTACAGTATATCGCATGTCCGCTTAAGGTGATAAGTTGGTCATTATCTTCCTTATCAATTAGTTCCTTTATGTAAGGAGGCATTTCGTGTCGCCGTATCCTAGTGGATTGCTTGGCCTGCCCTTTACGTACAGGCTTTCCGTCCACATCAACAATAACCTCGCGAATTGTGAGATAATCACCATCTACAGATTTTGATTTTGTAAGCCCCCTTATTTCCGACATTGAAAAGCTGAGCCACATAGCAAGCATGACAGCAAGTTCTATCTTAGTATCCTTAACGATATTATATATCACTTCTGGGGGAGGGAGCTCTTTGATTACTTCATCTTTCTTGGGGAGTCTAACAGTATAGTCTAATGATTTATAATATTTTTGGAATACAGCAGTTAATAAGCCGTACTCATTAATAACAGTTTTGGAAGATATTGGCTTAGGATTAGTCTTGTTTCGCTTAGATGTACGCTTGGCTTCTTCATTTACGGCATCCTGCAAACGTTCAGTGGTAAGGTCTTTTAATCTCATATTCATGATGCCTTTGAATCCGTTACGTTGCATTTTCCTATATCCCTGAATTGTGGTGGGAGACAGCAGTGCATCACAAGATGAAATATATTTGTCAATCGCTTCAGAAACAGTGCAGTTTTCTGGCCGGCTTTTTCGCTCTATGTCCGCTTCAAAAATGCTTGCCATCCTCTCCGCTTCCTTCTTCCCTTTTTTACCGGGGAGAGTACTTGTGAAGGATTCGTATATTTTTTTCTTTTTTAGTCGTCCGTTCTTATAACGCACAGGTCTCCCTGCATCATCATATACCTGTTCACTGTGCGTATAAACCAATGCCCGCCATGAACCAGAAGGGAGTTCTTTTGCTTCTGCCATATCGTACCTCCTAAAAATGAGTATTAAAAATACACCCATTGCCTGCATTGACTTCAGTTAGGCAATAGTATCTAGGTGAAAGCTTCTGCGTTGGTAGCGCAGGGACTTTTTTATTCCATAAAACGTAAATTCAGAAGTTCTTCAGGAAATCCAGTACAATCACAGAACTGGTTATGTGTGAAATCTGAAAATTCCATTAATAAATCGTCACTAATAAGCAAATGAGCCGCAAAAATATTTGCTTGACGTTCAATTCGACTGGTTAATAATAATGTATGATGTGCCATAAAAGCACAGTTTTCTTTTGGATGTAATATTGCATGTCCTAATTCATGCGCCAACACTACCTGTCTAAAAATATCATTCTCTATATCAGAATTTACAAATATCCATTTGACACGGCGTATGCATACATAATTTCCTGCAACATTTCCTAATGGGCAAAAGTATACTTGTATTTTAAGAGACTGTGCTATTTTAAGAGGGTCGTTGGTTCCAAGTTTTCTTTTGTAATAAGCAACAATACGCTTGATACGTCTATTCAACCAAAACCACCTATTTGGGGTCCTTTCTGCGGCCAAAGCGCTGTTTGTTGATTTTTTTAGTTTCCCTCATGGCGTGTTCCAAAGCATTCTCAAGCAAAATCCGGGATGCCTCATCAATTTCTTCCCCATTATAATACAGCGGGCCATCTTTATCGTTTCGAATATTTGCCATCATTTTACGTAAATCATTAGTAATATCCCTCTCGTCTCTATTAGTCAATATCACCTCATTCTGTTCAGAAGATCCTAAAACATTGTTAATGTCAACTTTTAAATAGTCAGCTATAAGTAAGGCTCTCTCATAGGGTATCCTTGTTACTTTTTTTGGATTTAGATATCCGTTTGCAAAACCACAATCTTTTTCTAATGTAGAAACTGGAATATTCTGCCGGTTACATTCCTCTCGCACATATTCTACCCCATAAAGTTTATTTGTTTCATTCTTTCCAGTTAAAAGAAAGTCAATTGATACTCCAAAGTAATCAGCAATTTTTTGCAGCCGTTCTGGCGTAGGCATGCTATTTTTCCATTTTGATACTGAGCCATTTGAGAAACCAAGTTCTTTCTCTAATTTGCCTTGCGAAAGATTATGCGATTTTCTTAAATTTTCAATACGTTCATAAAACGTCATAATACTCCTTTCTATTTTACAGAAAAATTTCTGCAAACCCCCTTGACAAACAGAAAGTGTTCTGTATAATAGAATCATAAGTACAGAAAACTTTCGGTAACAGGAAGGAATGTAAAAGCATCAATTTTTCTAATACATTGTGTGGTAACTATATATTAGAATATTTTCTGTATTTTGTCAATAGTAGCACTGAATATTTTCTGAGAATTATGGAAGGAGGTAACCCTTTGCTTTACGACAAAATCAAAGAGGTATGCAAAGAAAAAGGCATGTCTGTAACTGCGGTAGAAAAAGAGGCTAATTTGAGTAATGGAACTATAAGCAAATGGAACAAATCAAGTCCTACAGTAGATAACTTACAGGCCGTTGCGAAAATACTAAGAGTCAAGATTGACCAGTTGGTTTCGATGGATGGGAGGTGAAAGCAATGCCAAAAACGAGACCACTTGAAATCACCATGAAGCGCCGTAAAATCATGGCCTGTATCAATAGTCGTAAGACGTTAGATGGCTATGGGGATGAAGAAATGGCTAAGAGAGCTGGAATGTCTCCATGGACATTTTCACAACGTAAAAGGCGGCCAGAGGAGTTTTCAATCCAAGAGTTATGGAACATGGGAATAAAGGTATATCTGTCGGATGGCGAACCCAAATTGCCCCGCGAAGATGTACTGGATATCAGTTAGAGAGAAGGAGTTGAACAAGCCTACTAGCCAGATATGAAAGGAGTGAGAGAGGATGAATAAGCGCAGAAAGAACAAGACTGCCTCTGGCAGGAAGCAGTCTTTGGTGAAAATAGTAAAAATGCGTCCAGGGATGTTAATAATCCTGAATTCTTGATAATTTAGCAGTTAATTCCTGAACCTGTTCAACCATTTCATCATTTGATGGAAACTTAATTGTGCCCTTAAAATTAGGAATGGAGAAGAGACTTCCAGATGAAATCAAGAAGGCGGAGTAGAGTTCAACTGCCAATTCTTTATTGGTCTTACCCATGATATTTCCCCTTTCTTCTGTATTTCAACATGGCAGTGCTGATAAAGCGATTGTATCACACGGAGGGGAGAATTACCAGATAAGAAAGGAGTGAGAGAACTGGAACAGACAATGAAAACCATCACTTTATTGCAAGAGACATTTGTGATGGCAATAAGGTGCAGAAAAGTACCATTGAAGCAATTACCAATGATACTTTACGCACTTTTTCAGATTCAAAGACTTAAAATGTCTATTTCGAAAGTAAAAAATCGAACAGAGCTGCAACAAATGCTTTCAGATATGGATAAAACTCTTTGCCCATATTTAAAAGAGTTCGAAGACTTTGCACAAAAGATACAAAATCTTTTGTAGAAGTGACAAAGTCAAATGTTTTATATCGTTTTTCATATTCCCGTACAAAGGGTTTGCAAAGGTCTTTCAGTTTGGCTTCAACATCTGATGGAAAATTAATGGTTCTATTCCATTTGCGTTGAACTAAATCGAAAGTATCAGCAGAGATATCACAATACTTAAAAAATGATATTTCGTCCCATGTGAGGGTTTTTACTTCGTTCCAAGTCATAATGATATTCACCTCCCTCCTATCATACTTGGCCGGGCAGGGCCTGTAATGAAATTGTAACATAGGGGGAGATGGATTTCTATAAGAAAGAAGGGGTGAGAGAGGATGCGTCCAAACCGAATCAAAACCAAAACAGCAGCGAAAATCTTTGGCGTTGATGTGCCCTACCTTATTGAAAAAGTCAGGATAGGCAAATATCCCATTGGAATTTATGAGAAGCACGGAAAGCGGGCGCACATAGTGATACAGACAAACTTAGTGGCTCAGTATTTAGGAAGAACTATGGAGGAGATTGACGCTGCTGTTGCAGAAATAGAAGGAGGGACAAGCCAATGAGGGCTAAAACATTTGCAGAGCACCGTATCCGCCAGTACCTGGAAACGGTTTACCCGGGCCTGGATGGCCACATGGAAACAGTCAACGCACATGAGGCCATAGTGACGGACATCAATGGTGACAAAATCCGTGTAGTGTACGACAGAGGGACGGTGTATGAAATTGAGA
>ENA-UOJP01001794-UOJP01001794.1-human-gut-metagenome-genome-assembly--contig:-C102-NODE-1794-length-22067-cov-6.551654_pt1 | contig 22067 bp, 16 predicted proteins | sample MGYA00242353_ERZ723900 | MGnify/ENA metagenome assembly ERZ723900
AAATTCTTCCACCGTACGGCTCCAGTTGGGAGTATCTGCGAACAGATCCCGGATCTGGATCATGACGGCCTCCGGGTCGGCGGCGGTATAAGCCAGGAACCCATAGGAGGAGGGGCTGAAATCAGTGACAGCATAGTCGGAGGGAATCACTGCCTCCACGTCGGTAGCTCTTGATTTAAAGCTTCCTGCCACGGTGTAATCCTCTTCCGAAGCGCCGTCGGATAAACGGATGGTATCGCCCGGGGATAAGCCGGCCTGCTTCATCCTGTCTTCACTCAGGATAATCGACCGGCCGGAACCAAAAACTGCTTCGGCCTGTTCTTTTTCTTCCTGCCCGGTGTAATGGAGGGCGAACATGGTGTTATACCATTCCAGATTGGAAGTGGCCTCCAAACGGGAAAAAGGAATGCCGTTCCCCTGCAGCTTTCCGTTAAAGACATAGAGAGGGAGTACCTTTTCCACGCCGTCCATTGCCTTCACCTCATCGACAAAGGCCTGATCCATCATTCCGTCCGCGAAGCCTTCCAGTTCTGCGCCGTTGAAAACATCACTCACATAGGTGGTCACAAAGCTTCCCACCACACGGATGACGATGACGGCGGATATGCTGATGAACAGGAGGGTGACATTCTGGGTGACGTTCTTGTTGTCACGCATGTTCCTGGCAGCCAGTCTGCATTCATTGCCGGGAAAGAAGCCATAAAGGAATTCCAGGCTGCGTGACGCCGCGTTGGTCAGCAGCGGAATGAGCATGATCGCCGCGCAGAGAAGTCCGAGCAGGGAAAGGGCGCCTGCCGGATAAAGCAGGTTCTCCGGAACGGCTTTGGGAAGGATGACGGACAGAAAAAACAGGGCGGCGCCTGTAATCAGGACGAGTGGGCGGGAAACCGGTTCTTCTTCCACATTTCCGAGAACCACTTCCTTTACCGGCAGGCGGCTGGCCCTGTGTACAGGAATCCAGGCGCTGAGAAGGGAGACGGTTACCGCGACGGCAAAGGAACTGAAAAGGCCGTATACAGAGATGACTATGGGAATTTCCATTCCCTGGGACAGGTTTTCCCCCATGCCCTGAAGGAGGAAATACAGTACCAGGATTCCGGGCGGTATGCCCAGCAGTCCGCCTGCGCAGCCATACAGGAGGCTTTCCAGCAGTAGAATACGGGAAACGGTTTTCCGGGTTGCGCCGATGCTGCGGAAGGTGCCGATGACGGGCAGCCTGTCCAGGGTGATGACCTTGTAGCTGCTGAATATGATGAAGACACTCATGGTCAGCGAGAAAAAGCTGATCAGGAAAAAGGGCATGGATTTCTGTCTTGCATCCGCAGCGATACGGGCTTCATTCACGATTTCCGTCACGCGGTATGCTCCGTCCGGCAGAGCGGCTTCCAGCTCCTGCTTCAGGCTGGCTGTGGAAACGCCGTCAGCCGGTTCCAGCAAAATCCGGCTGAAGCCTTCCCCTTCTCCCAATAGTCCGGAAAGGGTTTCCAGAGGAAGAAGGGCGGTCGCTCCTCTTGTGTGACGCAGGAAAACCGTATCGTAGGAAGCGATATCCGCCACTTCAAAGCTTATCGGATTTCCCTTTATCTGCAGGGTGATGGTATCCCCCTTTTCTATCCCGTATTTGGAGGTAAACCGATCGGGTAAGAGAATCCTGCTGCCGGAAAAACCGGAAAGTTCTCCGCCGTTTTTTAAGCGGGGCGGATTGATTTGATTCAGCTGGGACAATGGGGCGGCTACCAGATCAATGGTTTCATAATAACCATTTTCCTTATAAAGGGCGGATGCCTCCAGAACCCCTGCACTTGCCCGGATGGAGGGAAGGGCGGGTATGGCATCGGCCGGCACCAGGCCTGTGCCGTCAGCGGATGAAACAGCAAGTGTGGCGCTTCCGGCCATCCCTCTGGCCATTTTCTGCTGTGCGCTTTCATAGGATTCGCCGATGGAAAAGGAAACGAACAGAAGCATGGAGGACAAGAGAATGGAAAGCAGCATGACTGCTGTCCGCAGTTTCCGTTCTTTTAAATTGGTGAGGATGTATTTCAGGACAATATTCAAGGTTGCACCTCCTAAAGATAAACAAAAAAGGTTGTCAGTTATCATAGAGTCATGATAAACTGCCAACCTTAACCGGATTTTCAGGCAACCTTAATTAACCTTAAGACAGAGGAAAGCGTATATGAAAGGCCGTTCCCGTTCCGGGAATACTGGAAACGGAGATGGTACCTTTGTGCATGGAAACGATATTTTTTACAATGGCAAGCCCCAGGCCGGTTCCCTCCGTTTTCTCATCCGTTCCGGTTCCCCGGTAATAGCGGCGGAAGAGATTTTCCTGATCCTTTTCAGGGATTCCTTTTCCGTTGTCGGAGACGGTTATCTGAATCACAGTCCCCTCCTGGCAGATATGCAGGGCAGCCTCTGTCTCCGCTTCCCCATGGAGAAAGGCATTCAGGATAAGGTTCCGGAAAGCACGCGTCAGGAGAGTGGGAACGAAGGAAAAAAGGATGGTTTCCCGGGTGCAGGTAAAGAGAATCCTGCGTTGTTCATACTCGGGAGTATTCAAGATATCAATGACAAGCTCCCTGAGAAAACGGACAAGGTTCTGCTCCTCTTTTTTCATGGGAACCATTCCGTTCTTCAGCTGATAAGTCAGCTTCAGGTCATCGATGAGCGCTTCCATGTAGGACGTGTTTTTCAGGATAATCCGCGCATATTGGCCGTATTGCTCCTGCTTGGCGGAATCGGGCTCCTGCATCAGCTCCGCATAGCCCCGGATGGGGGACAGGGGAGTTTTCAGGTCATGGGTGATGTTGGCGATCCATTCTTCCTGCATCCTTTCGGTCTGTTCCCTCAGCCGGTCGCTTGTGCGGATTTCCCTGTCCAGCCGGTTCATGCTGTCGTAGAGATCACGGAAGACGCCGCCGCCGCTGACGGGCAGATAGCTGCGGGCGGCGATTTCCCGGATGGAGGTGATCAGCCGGTTCATGCTCCGCGTGGTGAATACACCATAGGCAAGGCCGGAAAAAAGGATGATGAGAAAGAGAATGGCAGCCGCAGCCAGAATAACTGTTTTCCCGCCGGTAAAACGCTGTCCGTTCAGATACATGGTGGCCCTGGATACCTTTATGGGAAAATAGAGAAGGCAGCAATAATCACCGGACAATGGGGAGGCAAAACAAATCCCCTGTCCGTCCTGCGTCTGTCCTTCTGAGAAAAGAAGCAGCAGATCCGGTGCAGAATAGACGCCGGGAGCATATTCCGGCCGTTGGAAGCTGTAAATCTCACGGCCCGAAGCATCCAGGATCTGGAATCCGATTCCTTCTTCCTGCAATAATTCCATTCCTGACTGGAGCAGCAGCGGCTTCCCGTCTGTAAAAACAATCTGTTCCCCGAATTGTTCCGTGAACTTTCTGGGCCAGTCGCTTCTTACAAGAGAGCCATCCGGCTTTTGCAGGGAAAAGAGGAGAAAGGAAAGAATGACTGCCGCCGTCAGGGCGCCGAAAAGGGAGAGGAAAAAAATCAGGTAAATATGGAAAATGGAACGGTAACCGGAGCTTTTCATGCAGATTAGTCCACCTTTTTCTTTAATTTATAGCCCAGGCCCTTTACCGTGATCAGCAGACGGGGAACGGAAGGGTTATCCTCCAGCTTTTCCCTCAGGTGCCGGATATGGACCATTATGGTATTGTCACAGATGCTGCTGTATTCCCCCCATACATGTTCGTAAAGCCTTTCTTTGGAGAGAATCCGGTCCGCATTTTCCATAAGACAGGCGAGCAGCAGGAATTCCCGTCCGGTAAGGCTGAGCTCCTGCCCGTCCTTATAGGCCCGGCAGCTTTCCTCATCCAGGGTGAGAGGCCCTGCCGTCAGCAGTCCTCCGGCATGGGACGGAACCGCGTTCTGATACTGCTGACGCCTCAGCTGTGCCTTGACGCGGTACACCATCTCACGGGGGCTGAAGGGCTTGGTGATATAATCATCTCCCCCGCAGGCCAGGCCCAATATTTTATCAATATCGTCGTTTCGGGAGGAAAGGAACAGGATGGAGCAGTAAGAGAATTCCCGTATCTTTCGGCATACCTCCAGGCCGTCCAGGTCCGGGAGCATGATATCCAGAATGACGATGTCGGGATTATATTCCCTGCACAGCCTTATGGCTTCGGTACCGGTATACGCTTTTTGGATCAAAGAAAAGCCTTCCTCTGTCAGGACATTTTCCAACAAATCCACGATATCTTTTTCATCATCTACAAGTAATATTCTGCCGTCCATGCCCGATCTGTCTCCTTTTTGCTGCTTTCGGCAGCAGATCTGCGTTTTTTTGTTCTCACCCCAATTATATAGGGATCCGGACGTAACCTCAACCTTTGGTTTTACAGGATGGATATTTCCTTCAGAAAATGGTATGATAAATCCGGTTCTTACAGTAGCGGGACCAGTCAGGGAAAACATGAAAACAGCGGAGGAAACCGAGATTATGCTGAGTCGGACAGATATCCGTCGGGAATGCCATAAGACGACCTTTGAAAAGGGAGAGGAATTGAGCCGGAGGGGCTCCGTGCGCAATCTGCAGTGGACAAAGGGAAAAGAAGACGGCTTCGAGGTAATTTCCATGGAAGCCAATGTGAACGGCAGTCATGGAAATCTTTATGAAGTAAAGATTAAAATAGATGAAGACTACCGGGAAATCCTGGAATATGAGTGCGAGTGCCCCGCTTTTTATACCTATGCCGGGCTTTGCAAGCATTGTGCGGCGGTGCTGCTCACTTATCTGGAGGAGCGCAGAACAGGTAAGGCCTCGTCCCGGATCCTGCCTGTGAGCAGAGCGGCAGCGCCCTCCGTGCGTACCTCCACCTATGGCTTCGATGGGATCCTGGGGCAGTACGTGATGAAGGATAAGGTAAACCTGATGCAGCAGGAAATCCTGGGGAAGGTAAGGCTGGAGCCCCATTTCAAGCTGACCGGGGGAAGCATGAAGGCAGAATTCCGGATTGGGAACACCCGGATGTATGTGCTGAAAAATATCGGTGATTTCGTGAATGCGGTGGCAAGGAATGAGCGTGTAAGCTATGGCAGGGAGCTGGAATTCTACCATCATCCGGAGGCCTTTGCACCGGAGAGCAGGCCCATGGTGCGGTTCCTGCAGTTTACGCTTCTGAAAGGAAGCAGCTATTTAGGAAATTATTTGTCCACGGTATATAAGAGGGAACTGAATATAGCAGGGGATCAGGCGGATGAATTCCTGGAGGCGGCACAGGCAGCCCCGTTTTTTGGAGCAGTGGATGAGGAAAGCAGCCGGGAATGGGAAATCCGGGAAGGGGAGCCGGAGCGGCTTCTGGAAATCAATGGAGATAAGACAGGGATTTCCATAAAGCTGCAGCGTATGCAGTTTGTTACCGGAAACAGGTACGGTTACTTTTTTGATGACGGGATTGTCTGGAAAACGGACAGAGAACGGATAGAGGAGGTGCGCGAGTTCCTTCTTTACATGGAAAGCTTCGGAAAGAACGGGCTTTATGTGGCGGCGGACGAGCTCCCGGCCTTTACAAGGGACATGCTTCCGGTGCTGCAGGAGCATTTTGAGGTGAAAATGCAGAACTTTATACCGGAGGAATATCTGCCGGAGGAGGCTGTATTTGAAATTTACCTGGATGCGCCCCAGAGGGATCTGCTTACCTGCGAGTTATACTCGGTCTATGGGGAAGAAAAGCATAATCTCTATGAAAATTTTAATTTGGCGGACAGGCGGGATGCGCACAGGGAAATGAAGATGGCGGGGCTGGTGAGTGCCTTTTTTGACGCTTATGATCCCGAAAAGCATCAGATGGTGATCCAGAAAAATGAGGAGCGGCTTTTTACCTTTCTTCAGGAAGGCATTCCCAGGCTTCAGGAGCTGTGTGACGTCTATATATCGGATTCTGTCAGAAATATGAAGATACTGCCCGCGCCCCATGTGTCGGTGGGCGTTTCCCTGGAAGGGGAGCTGCTGGAGCTCACGCTGCAGTCGGAGGAGATGCCGGTGGATCAGCTGGTTGATATCCTGTCCAGGTACGACAGGCGCAAGAAGTATTACCGGCTGAAAAACGGCAGCTTCGTGGATTTGAGCGACGAGGGAATCCGCACGCTGGGCAGGCTGAAGCAGGAGCTTCAGATTACCGATGCGTCCCTGAAGGACGGAAAGGCGGAAATCCCCCGTTACCGTGCCATGTATCTGGACAGCAGCCTGAAGGAAAACAGCGGCCTGGCCCTTCAGAAAAACAAGAGCTTCCGTTCTCTTGTCCGGAATATGAAAACGGTGGAGGACAATGATTTTGAAATCCCCGGTGAACTGGACAATATTCTGCGGGGATATCAGAAACAGGGATTTTTGTGGATAAAAACGCTGAAGGCCAACGGCTTCGGAGGCATCCTGGCGGATGATATGGGCCTGGGAAAGACTCTGCAGGTCATCGCTTTTCTCCTGTCGGAATGGAAGGAGAGCGGGGAAAATCCGGGCAGGCCCTGGCTGATTGTCTGTCCGGCGTCACTGGTTTATAACTGGAAAAGCGAGCTGGAACGATTTGCCCCGGCGCTTCCTGTTTATACGGCTGCCGGAAATGTAAAGGAAAGGGAGGAGCTGCTCAAGCGCGTGGAAGCACAGGGAAAGGGAGTGGTGATCACCTCCTATGACCTTCTGCGCAGGGATATCCTCCTTTACGAAAAAATGAGCTTTGCCTGTGAGGTAATCGATGAAGCCCAATTCATCAAGAACCATTCCACACAGGCATCCAGGGCGGTGAAGCAGGTGTCCGCAGGTTTCCGCCTTGCCCTCACCGGCACGCCGGTGGAAAACCGTCTCAGCGAGCTGTGGAGTATTTTTGATTTCCTGATGCCGGGCTTCCTTTTTGCCTACGGGCGTTTCCGTGAGGAGCTGGAAACCCCGGTTGTGACCGGCGGGGATGAGGAAGCGGCGGAGCGGCTTCACCGGATGATACGTCCCTTTGTTTTACGAAGGCTGAAAAAGGATGTGCTCACCGATCTGCCGGATAAAATCGAGAAAAATATGGTGGCCGTCCTGGAGGACGAACAGAGCAGCCTTTATGATGCGCATGTCCAGCGGCTTCTGGCGGTCCTCTCCAAACAGACAGAACAGGAATTTGCCGGTAAGCAGATCCAGGTACTGGCGGAGCTTACCAAGCTGCGGCAGATTTGCTGTGATCCCGGCCTGCTTTTTGAAGGATATGCAGGGGGCTCTGCTAAAATGCAGCTTTGCCTGGAGCTGATACGCAATGCGGCGGAGGGCGGACATAAGGTTTTGCTTTTTTCCCAGTTTACCTCCATGCTGGAACGGCTGAAGCAGGAACTGGTGAAAGAGGATATAAGCTTTTATGCCCTGGATGGAAGCACGCCGAAGCTGAAGAGGCTGGAACTGGTGGAAAGCTTTAACAAAGATGAAACCCAGGTGTTCTGCATTTCCCTGAAGGCAGGAGGAACCGGGCTGAATCTGACGGCGGCGGATATCGTCATCCATTTTGATCCCTGGTGGAATGTTGCGGTTCAGAATCAGGCGACCGATCGGGCGCACCGGATCGGGCAGCAGAACGTGGTGACAGTGTACAAGCTGATCGCCAAAGGGACGATTGAAGAAAAGATAGTGTCTCTTCAGGAGAAAAAGAAGGAACTGGCAGATAAAATCCTGGGAGGGGAAGAAATGGGAATGGCGTCCTTTACGAAGGAAGAGCTGATGGATATTCTGCGTGTCTGAAAAAACGGCGCAGGGAAGAGAGGAAAAGAGATGAAGGAAATGATGCTTTGGTATGAAAAAAGTGCGGAACGCTGGGAAGAGAGCCTGCCTATCGGGAACGGAAGCCTGGGGGCGATGATTCTGGGCGGTGCGGAGGAAGAAATCCTTGGCCTGAACGAAGAGAGTGTGTGGTCCGGTTATTATAAGGATAAGAATAATGCGAAGGCGGCCGACTGTCTGGAAGAAGTAAGAAGCCTTGTTTTTTCAGGAAAGAATAAAGAGGCGGAGCGGCTGATACAGAACAATATGCTGGGGGAATACAATGAATCCTACCTTCCTCTGGGAAATCTGAAACTGAAGTTTGCATATGGAAGCGGCAAAGAAGGGAAAGCGGAAGGATACCGGAGACAGCTGGATCTGGAAAACGCGGTGGCACAGGTTTCCTATACCTGCAATGAAGTGCATTATCAGCGGGAGTATTTTGCAAGTTATCCTGCAAAAGCTATATTTGTCCTGCTCACTGCGGATAAACCGGTTATGGATTTTACGATTTCCTTTATATCTCAGCTTTGCCTCGCTGTCAGCGCGGAGGACGGGGCGCTGCAGGTCACGGGCCGTTGTCCGGAGCATGTGGATCCTTCCTATCTTCCGGAGAGGGAAGGCTCCGTTGTCCAGGGAACAAAGGGAATGCAGGTGAATGCAGAATTCCGGGTGGTTTCCTGTGACGGACAAGTCAGGGAAGAAGGGGAAATGCTCCATGTCAGCGGCGCATCCCGCTGCCTGCTGATGCTCTCTGCCATGAGGCAGCCTGTGCTTCCTGACAATATGGATTACGAAGCCCTGAAAGCGGCGCATATCCAGGATTATCGCAGCATTTACGATAAAGTGGAACTGTACCTGGGCGAACAGAAAGATCTCCCTACGGAGGAACGGCTGGAGCTTTTGAAAAAGGGCGAAGAGGATAATGGACTTTACGGTCTTTTTTTCCAGTACGGAAGATATCTGCTCATCGCTTCCTCACGGGAAGGGAGCCTTCCTGCCAACCTTCAGGGGATCTGGAGCTGGGAGCTGCGCGCGCCCTGGAGCAGCAACTGGACCATCAATATCAATACCCAGATGAATTACTGGCATGCGTTAAGCTGTAACCTGGAGGAATGCCTGGAACCTTATATCCGGTTTGTGGAGAGGGTCAGCGAGGAAGGAAAGAAAACGGCTGCGGTCAATTATCACTGCAGAGGAAGCGTTGCCCACCATAATGTGGATTATTGGGGCAATACGAGTCCCGTGGGTGTGCCTCAGGGAGAAAAAGCAGGGGAAGACGGCTGTGTGAACTGGGCCTTCTGGCCTATGGGAGGCGCCTGGCTGACACAGGAGATTTTCCGGGCCTATGAGTACAGCGGGGACGAAGAGTATCTGAAAAATACAGCCGCCCCCATTATCCGGGAAGCGGCGCTGTTCCTCAACGACTGGCTGGTGGAATACCAGGGGGAATGGGTGACTTGCCCTTCCACCTCACCGGAGAACCAGTTCCGTCTTCCGGATGGGCAGATCACCGGTCTCACCTATGCTTCTGCCATGGATATGGCCATTGTGAAAGAAGTCTTCACCCATTACTGCAGAATCTGTGAAATCCTCGGCACACAGGATGCGCTTTACAGAGAAATCTGTGAGAAAATGCCCCGCCTTGCTCCTTTCCGCACGGGAAGCTTCGGACAGCTTCTGGAATGGCATGAAGAATATGAAGAGCCGGAACCCGGCCACCGCCACGCCTCCCATCTGTATGGCCTGTTCCCGGCGGAGGTATTCGCAGGGGATGCAAAGCTGACGGAAGCCTGCCGGGTATCTCTCATGCACCGGCTGGAAAACGGCGGCGGGCATACCGGCTGGAGCTGCGCATGGATCATCAATCTGTTTGCGGTGCTTAAGGACGGGGAAAAAGCCTATGAGTATCTGCGTACCCTGCTCACCCGTTCCACCTATCCAAATCTGTGGGATGCCCATCCCCCGTTCCAGATCGACGGCAACTTTGGCGGGACTGCCGGAATCGCAAACATGCTGGTACAGGACAGAGGCGGCAGCGTGACTTTGCTTCCGGCCCTTCCCGCACAGTTTAAGGAAGGCTATGTGAAAGGACTCTGCATCAAGGGCAGAAAATGTGTGGACATATCCTGGAAGGACGGAAAGGAAACCGGACACAGGATATATGATAAGGAATAGACGGTTATCAAGGAGGATAAGTTGATATGAAGATATATATTTCTGCGGATATGGAAGGAATATCCGGTATTACCCACAAAAAATTCCTGTCGCCGGGAGCGGAGGAATACGAAAGAGGAAGGAAGCTGATGGCCGGTGATGTGAATGCGGCGATTGAGGGAGCCCTGCTGGCAGGCGCGGAGGAAATCGTGGTAAATGATGCCCACGGCACTATGCGAAACCTGTGCATCGAGGATATTCATCCGGCAGCCCGGCTGATTTCCGGCTACCCCAAGCCTCAGATGATGATGTGCGGCCTGGATGCCAGCTTTGACGGAGCAATGTTTATCGGCTACCACAGCCGCAGCGGCTCCGGCGGCGTGCTTTCCCATACGATAAGCGGCGGCGTTTTCCAGAACATCAGCTATAATGGAAGGCCCGCAGGGGAATTTGCCATAAACGCCGCTCTGGCGGGATCTTACGGAGTACCTGTCATCCTGGTTTCCGGAGATGACTGCCTGCAGGAGGAAGTAAAGGAGTGGAATCCGGCCATTGGATATGCTGTCACAAAGAAAGCCGTGAACTGGAGCTGCGCCGACTGCCTTCATCCCGAAGTGAGCGCCCGCAGGATAAAAGAAGCGGCTGAAAAGATGGTAAAAGGCTGCCGTGAAGTACCTCCGGTGGCTCTGAAGGAGCTGGATGTGGAAATCACTTATAAATATTCCGGTTACTCTCTTGTGTCGGCGTCTATTCCCGGGGTGGAAATGGTGGATGCAGTTACCAGCCGGTTTCATACGGCTGATCCCATAAAAGCGGTGGATTTGCTGATGGCAGTATCCAATGCTTCAAATGTGTACAGCAACGGATTATATTAAGGGAAAAGGACATCCGGAAGCGGGAATGGAACAGAGCTTCCGGATGTCCTTATTTTAATAAAATTTATTAAAAAAATACTGCAAAATGATAAATTAACCATTCTGCAGCATTCTCATTCAGCGTGCGCGAGAAGATTCGAACTCCCGGCCTTCTGATCCGTAGTCAGACGCTCTATCCAGCTGAGCTACGCGCACATTTTGTTACGGATTAACTCCGGCAACGTTCTATATTTTAACCGATACATAAATAAATGTCAATAGATGTTTGGGAAAATTTGAAAAAATGTTATATGTATATCAGCACCTGATATTAGCGTCTGCCATAACATCCTGCTCTTTCTGGGCCGCCTTCAATTCCCTGCCCACAACGATCAGCATGGTAACGAAGCAGGCGGTTCCCCCGATGAAATTGGATATGGGCTCCGCGAGAAAAACACCGTTTACGGAAGGGGATATCCAGCGGGGGAGAAGTATGGTCAGAGGGGCCACGATAACAACCTTTCTGAGAATGGAAAAAAAGATGGCATATTTGGCTTTCCCAAGAGCCTGGAATACGGTCTGCCCGGAAAACTGCAGGGACATCATAAAAAAGCCGAAGTAATATATCTGCATGGAAGGAACCGCAGCCTCCACCAAATCAGCCTGTGTATTGAAAATATGGATGAAGAAAACAGGGAACAGATGGAGGATACCCCAGATTGCAGTAGTATAGGCGATACAGCTGACCGCCATGAAGCGGATGGCGGTTTTGATACGGTCATATTTTTCCGCGCCATAGTTAAAGCTGATGACAGGCTGCGAACCGTTGGTTATACCGGAAACGGGCATGGAGACAATTTCACGGACGGAATTGATTACCGTCATGACGCCTACATACAGATCGCCGCCGTAAAGGGAGAGCGTGGAGTTGCAGACAACCTGGACGATGCTGTTGGTAATGGACATCATGAAGTTGGAAAGTCCGAGAGCCGCGATATCCCGGATGGTTTTCAGGCACGGGCGCATGCAGGATACACGGATGCGCAGGATAGCTTTTGGACTGGTAAGAAAGCGTACCGTCCAAATGGCCGAAGCCAGCTGGGATATGACAGTGGCGATAGCCGCTCCCCGGATACCCATACCCATGGTAAAAATGAAAAGAGGATCCAGAATGATATTCAGCACAGCGCCGATAAGAGTCGTGACCATACCCATCCTGGCAAAGCCCTGAGCGTTAATGTAACTGTTCATGCCCAGGCTGACGGTTACAAAGGTACATCCCAGCAGATAAATGGAAAGGTAGCTGTCGGCAAAGGGAAAGGTTGCATCACTGGCTCCGAAGGCATACAGAAGGGGCTTTTTAAACAGCAGCCCCGTGACAGTGAGCAGGACACCGGTGCACAGCAGCATGGTAAAAGCATTGCCGACCACTTTTTCCGCCCCCTTGATATCGCCTTTTCCCCTTGCGATGGAACAGAGCGGCGCACCGCCGACCCCGAACAGATTGGCAAAGGCGATGACTGCGGAAATAATAGGCATGGAAAGACCCAGGCCTGTAAGGGAAAGGGTGGCATGATCCGGAATGCGGCCGATATACATTCTGTCCACGATATTATAAAGGATATTGATCAGCTGAGCCAATGTCATAGGCAGCGCCAGCGTAAGAATATTTTTTACCACACTTCCTTTGGAAAAATCATTTACCGTATTTTCCTGTACCATAAATCCGCCCCTTTTGTTTTCTGAAATTTTCTGATATAGTGTGATTATAAACTTGCATGCAGCCTTTGTAAAGGCAGTGCAGGTTTCCTATTGTACGGCATGAACCATCCCGGAGCCTTTCCGGCCCTGTGTCCCGCCCTTCCCCTGCGGCTGCCGTTGTGTCCGTTCCGTCCCGCGGCCTGCCTGTTATGTCTGCGCAGGTCTGGCTTCAAAAATGGGGCTGTTCTAACAGTATCCGCGCTTTCGTTTTCTGTCCCGCGGCTGAACTCCTCACTTCGTTCGTCAGACACCGCCGCTCAGGGCAGACAGAAACCGAAAGCGCGGATACTGTTAGAACAGGCACCCATTTTTTCAGAAAGACCAGTGCAGACATAACAGGCAGGCCGCGGGACGGAACGGACACAACGGCAGCCGCAGGGGAAGGGCGGGACACAGGGCCGGAAAGGCTCCGGGATGGTTCATGCCGTACAATAGGAAACAAAAAAAGAAAGGTTGGAAAATAGATGGCAGCACGTATTCAGAACATGACGGAGGGAAAACCGTTAAAACTTATCCTGGCTTTTTCTTTGCCGCTGATGATAGGGAATGTCTTTCAGCAGCTTTATACCGTTGTGGATACGATGGTGGTGGGACAGGCTTTGGGCGTGGGGGCGCTGGCGGCGCTCGGGGCGGCGGACTGGCTGAACTGGATGATTTTGGGGACGATTCAGGGCTTTACCCAGGGCTTTTCCATTAAGATGTCCCATGAATTCGGAGCCGGTGACTATAAGCGGCTTCGTAAAACGGTGGCTAATTCTCTTTTGCTGGCGTTGGTAACTTCGATAGTGCTGCTTCTTTTCAGCCAGTTTTTTGCCCGGCCGATACTGGAGCTTCTGCAGACGCCGGATTTGATTATAGAGGATTCCCTGTCTTATCTGCGGATTATGTTTGCGGGGATTCCGGTAGTGATGGCTTATAATATCCTGGCTTCGATTCTCCGTGCACTGGGCGACGGAAAAACGCCGCTGTATGCCATGGTGGTTGCCGCGGTCATCAATGTAATTCTGGATTTGATATTTGTTCTGGGCTTTCACTGGGGGATCATGGGAGCGGCTGGCGCGACGGTTATCGCCCAGCTTTGTTCCGGCCTTTTCTGTCTGTTCGCCATTCTGCGTGTGGAGGTACTCGCTTTTTCCAAAGAGGATTTCCGGATGGACAGCTCCCTGTGTATGTATCTGATGAAGCTGGGGCTTCCCATGGCTTTCCAAAATGCGATCATCGCGGTGGGCGGCATGATTGTCCAGTTTGTGGTAAATGGCTTCGGAGTCCTTTTCATCGCCGGATTTACTGCTACAAACAAGCTGTACGGCATACTGGAGGTGGCGGCCACCTCTTATGGCTATGCCATGGTAACCTATGTGGGGCAGAATCTGGGAGCGAAGAAAATTGACCGGATCAGCAAAGGGATGCGTTCCGCGCTGATCGTTGCCATGGTCACTTCCGCTGTGATTGCGGCGGCCATGCTTCTTTTCGGGAAAGCTATCCTGGGCTGTTTCATTTCCGGAGCGCCGGAGGATGTGACGGCGACGCTGGGAATCGCTTATCATTATCTGGCGATTATGAGTGTGTTCCTGCCCATTCTGTATGTATTGCATGTGACCCGTTCCGCCCTTCAGGGGATGGGGGATACCATTCTTCCCATGGCCTCGGGGATCGCGGAATTTATCATGAGGACCGGCTCGGCGATTCTTCTGCCCCTGCTTCTGGGCGAGGAAGGAATTTTTTATGCAGAGATACTTGCCTGGGCGGGAGCGGATGTGATTTTGGTCACCAGCTATTATTTCCGGATGAAAAAGCTGAGAGCATTGTAAAAACAGGTTTATTTTACAGGGAATCCTGCCGATAAAAGAGGTAGAAGAGGACAGGAGGCTTGTATGGAAATAATCCCTGTAAATTTTACGGAAAAAACAGAACGAACGCCCGCGGGTACGGCGGCCGTCCAGGAAAAGGCGGCTGATTTGGAGCGTCAGGCGGTGGAAGCCATCGGGAAAAATTTTGTAAAGGCCTCCGCAGAGTCAGTGAATGAAGCGCTGGAAAAAATGGGGACGGCTTCTAAAGAGAAGAATGCCCAGGCGGCTTCCGGAGGGCAGCCTGCCGGTCTGCAAAGGCTGAATTCCCTGCTGCTGGAGCTCATGGGAAAAGAGGGTGCGGTAAGATATCCCGCGCTTTTATCATTTCTTTCCCGTTATGGAGAAAAAGGGGCGGCTGAGATCCTTCCCTTTTTGCTATTGAAACAGTCTGGCCAGAATGTGGTACTGCTTCATAAGGAGCAGCAGGGCGGAAGCTTCATGCGGGCCGATATGGGCGGTAAGCAGGACAAGGCGGCGCAGCGGATGGAAAAGACGTTCCCGGAAGGCATCCTTTACGGGAAAAGGGATGGTCGGGAGATTCATGTGGAGAAAGGGTATCGGGAACAGATCCGGAAGAATGAACGGTTTTCGATACCCCTGTATTCGGAGGCGGATGTCAGGCAGCTTAAGGGGAAAAATTATTCAGGCGCCGACATAGAACGGACGCAGCGATTCCTGGATTATTTTACAAACAGAGGGGATTTATATCAGCGGCTGCCCGCAATCAGGGGAAATGAAGAACTGGCGGGCTTCCTGCTGGCGGAAAACATGGTGAAGGCCCAGGTTTATTCGGAGTATGCGGGAGTGGGGAAATCCATGGGAAAGGATATCCGGCAGGCGTTCCAGCGGCTCATCAATTTTTATCTGGAGCCGGGCAGCGACAGGCATGGAGCGCAGGCCTCCGCATTAAGGGAGACTGCGGATATGGGAAAGGTACGGCGGATATATTACCATATCATGCGGATTTTTATGGAGGAGCGGGAACCGGGAAAAATACTGGAGAAGGGGCTGAAATATGCCGCCGGGGAATACTACGGCTCCGGGAACAATAAGGAGAGCCGTACAGGCAGGAAGGGCAGGCAGTCTTCCGGTTTCTTTTCCGGCCTGACGAAGGCGGAGGATGCCGGGCAGGAGTGGGAAAAAGGGAAAAGAGAGCTGGAAAGGGACTGGAACCAGTTCCTGGCGTCTGTGGGCGGGGAAAACAATCCGTATCTGCAGTGGCCTATAAATCCCTACAGTCCATGGGGAATGCTTCTGGAACCGGAAAGGGATCTGGGCAGCGCGAGGCCGTTCCGGCCGGAAATGCTGCTGTCCCTGCTGGTACTGCTTCTTCTTGTGCTGGCAGCGCTTTTTCTGTTTCGGGGAGGCTGATTCCCGATCAGGATGTGAAAGACAGAAGGCATTATTTTTATGTGAAACCAATTTATATAGGCGGATACTCTGCAGCGGCTTTGATTTTATTTCAAGGCTGCTTTTTTTAATTTATATATTGCCAAATGCGCTTATCAATTATATAATTTAGCATAAGGTCAATTATTTTAAAAATATCTAAACATTTAAGCCAATCGGAAGCCGTTGTTTTTAAAAAAAAATAAAAAACAGGAGAGCAGAGAAATGAAAGAACAGCTGAAATGGAACGAACCATGGATTATGCAGAGGGCGGATCCTTACATATACCGTCATACGGATGGCTGCTATTATTTCACCGCATCCGTACCTGCCTATGACAGAATCATCCTGCGCAGGGCGGACAGTCTTGCCGGCCTGGCGGGAGCCGTGGAAAATACCGTGTGGACAAAGCACAAAAGCGGGATTATGTCCGAGCACATCTGGGCGCCGGAGCTGCATTACCTGGATGGTAAATGGTATCTTTATTTTGCCGCAGGAGAAGCGGAGGATATCTGGGCGATCAGGCCCTTTGTGCTGGAATGTGCGGATGAGGATCCCATAACCGGGAAGTGGACGGAGCTGGGAATGATGCAGTGTGCCGAAGAGGATGAATTTTCCTTCCGCGCCTTTTCCCTGGACGCCACCGTATTTGAGAACAAAGGAAGCCGTTATTATGTGTGGGCGGAAAAAGTGGGGGTGGGGAAAATGATTTCCAATCTGTATATTGCCCGCATGGCTTCTCCCAACCGCCTGGAAACCGTGCAGGTACTGCTCACCACACCGGATTATGACTGGGAGAGAGTGGATTTCTGGGTGAATGAAGGCCCTGCCGTAATCAAAAGGAACGGCCGGATTTTTCTCACCTATTCCGCCAGCGCCACCGGGGCCTGCTACTGCATGGGAATGCTGAGTGCATCGGAAGAAGCGGATCTTCTGGATCCCGCATCCTGGACCAAGGAACGCCGGCCGGTGCTCGCTTCCGAGGGAAGCCTGGGGATTTACGGCCCCGGCCACAACTCTTTTACCACGGATGAGGAAGGAAACGATATCTGTGTATATCATGCCAGAAAAGAAGCTGTCATTGAAGGAGATCCCCTGTACAATCCCAACCGGCATACGATGCTGATGAAGGTACGGTGGAGCGAAGATGGAAAACCTGTTTTTTCCTACAGGTAGATAAGGGAAGCAGACGGCAAAGCCGCTGTCTTAAGGATAATAAAAACAGATAAAGGGAGGACCAAAAAATGGCCAAAATTTTTATCAATGAAAAGAAGAAAACGGGACACATTAATCCGGAAATTTACGGACATTTCAGCGAGCATCTGGGACGCTGCATCTATGAAGGGCTTTATGTGGGCGAAAATTCCGACATTCCCAACGTAAACGGCATGAGGACAGATGTGGTGGAGGCGCTGAAGGAAATGCAGATTCCCGTGCTGCGCTGGCCGGGCGGCTGCTTTGCGGATGAATATCACTGGAAGGACGGCATCGGCCCCAAGGAAAACAGGAAAAAAATGATCAACACCCATTGGGGCGGCGTTGTGGAAGACAACAGCTTCGGAACCCACGAATTCTTTGAACTCTGTGAACAGCTGGGCTGCAAAACCTATGTAAACGGAAATGTGGGAAGCGGCACGGTACAGGAAATGTCCGAATGGGTGGAATACATCACCTTTGAAGGCGTTTCCCCCATGGCGGATCTGAGAAAGCAGAACGGCCATGAGAAACCCTGGAAAATCGATTTCTTCGGTGTGGGAAATGAAAACTGGGGCTGCGGCGGCAATATGACACCGGAATATTATGCCAACCTTTACCGCAGATACCAGACCTATGTACGCCAATACCATCAGGATGCCCCGATCTATAAGGTATGCGGCGGCCCTAACGTGGCGGATTATGACTGGACAAACAAGGTGCTTGAAACCTGCGCCCCCACTCCCTCCCGCCTGATGAACGGCCTTTCCCTGCATTACTATGTACATCCGGACGGATGGGATGAGAAAGGAAGCGCTACCCGGTTTGATGAAAAGACCTGGTTCAAAACCATGGGAAAAGCCCTGTATATGGAAGAACTGGTAAACAGACATGGGGCGATCATGGATCAGTATGATCCGGAAAAGAAAATCGGCCTGATCGTGGATGAATGGGGCGACTGGTTTGATGTGGAGCCGGGCACCAATCCGGGATTTTTGTATCAGCAGAACACCATGCGTGACGCTCTGGTTGCCGGAATCACCCTGAATATTTTCAATAAGCACTGCGACAGAGTAAAGATGGCCTGTATCGCACAGATGGTGAATGTGCTTCAGTCCGTTATCCTCACGGAAGGCCCTAAAATGATCAAAACACCGACCTATCACGTATTCCATATGTACAAATACCATCAGGATGCCGATCTTGTGGAAAGCTATGTGGAAGGCCTGAAGGAAATCGGCGTGGAGGAATTCCGCGTACCGTCCCTGCATGAATCCGTATCCGTTTCTGCAGACGGAACCGTAAACCTGACACTGAATAACCTGTCTGTGACAGAGGACAGTGAAGTGGAGGTAAGCTTTGCGGAACTGGCACCGTCCAAAGTGACAGCCAGCATCCTCACGCAGAAGATGGATGCCTATAACACCTTTGAAAATCCGGAGTGTGTGAAGGAAGTGGAATTTACCGCATATGAACTTACCGAAAAGGGCCTGAAATTCCGCATCCCCGCTTCCAGCGTGGTACTGCTTCGCGTTCAGTAATTGAGAAAGACGGGCGGGGAAATTATGGAAGCAGAAGGAAAAAAGCATTGCCTGAAATGTCTCATCAGAGAGATGGATAAGGATGCCTATTTTCAGAACCTGCATGATTACATTGCCGGCCTGGATGAAGATATCAAGGCGGACGGTGAGCTATATGAAGACAGGCTCGCCGTCTGCAAACAATGTGATATGCTGCAGGAAGGCATGTGCAGGGCCTGCGGCTGCTTTGTGGAGCTGCGGGCCGTAATCCGGGTGAACGGCTGTCCTTATGATAAATGGTAAATCGGAAAGAAGATACGGCGGTTTCCAAAAAGGAGCGCTTGCGGCAGCAGCAGAGAAAGAAATCCGGGAGATAAGCATGCTGTATATAAAATCATTGGAAGAGGGGCTGGAGGTATTCAAGGCGCTGGGCTCCGAAATCCGAATTGAAATCATTAAAATCCTCCTGGAAAACCAGGACATGAATATGAATGAGCTGGCATCAAGGCTTAAGATAACCAACGGCGCGCTGACCAGCCACATTAAAAAACTGGAAGACTGCGGCATCATCACCGTCACCAGCGAATCCGCAGGACATGGCAACCAGAAAAAATGCGAAGTGGCGCTGGACAAAATACTGATTGACGTAAATAACCGGGAGACAGAAAAAAATATGTATGACACGGATTTGAAGGTGGGACATTATTCCGCATATGAAGTCTGCCCGACATGCGGGATGGCAACCTCCACCGCGTTGATCGGGGCAGTGGACGACACCAGATATTTCGCGCATCCCGACAGATACAATGCCGATATCCTCTGGTTTACCAGAGGATATGTGGAATATATCATCCCCAATTTCATCCCCTCCGGAAGCAAAATAGACCAGATATCCATATCCCTGGAGCTGGGAAGCGAAGCTCCGGGAGTGAATGACGTCTGGCCCTCCGACATCAGTTTTTATCTGAACGGAGTACTTCTGGGAAAATGGACATCACCCGGTGATTTCGGCGACGTGAAGGGTATTTTTACACCGGACTGGTGGCCCCCCAAATGGAATCAATACGGAATGCTGAAGCTCCTGGTGGTGAACTCCAAAGGCGCATTTATCGACGGCCTGAAGATTTCTGATATGGATATCCGCCAACTCCATCTGGACTATAAGAGCACGCTGCGGCTCCGCTTTGCCGTGGACGAGGATTCCGAGCATGTGGGCGGACTGACGATTTTCGGGAAATCCTTTGGCAATTACAATCAGGACATTAATGTGAAGATTGCATACAGCCCGATGGAAGACGGTAATTAAAGAAAAAACATCCCGCGAAGCAGAAAACTGCCTTGCGGGATGCTTTTTATTTCTATTTCCATCTCTTTAATTCAGGAAAGAAGCTGTACATAAATTCCCGGGCTTCTTCTTCCGTTTTGTTCTGTTCCTTCAGCATACCGGATTCCTTCATGTGCCTTACACTGCCTTCGATCATCTCATCCATCGTACAATCGTCAACAAAAGCCCCATCCTTGTAACAGTAAATACAATATTCTTCATTGATGCTGCCATCCTGGTTAGTGCCGCATACATCTTTGGAATCTAAAGGCATACCGCAGCTTTGGCAAAATTTCGTCTCACTCATGTCTTAATCCTCCTAACGGGGATTATGGCTGCAAAAATATTATACAATTAATCAATAACACAGACAAGTAAAATTAAGCGGACGATCCTTGTTGGCAGATGATATATCGAGTATAATAATATAAAGATGACATGGACTGGAGGTGTGGAAGATGCAGGAATTATTGTTAACTGATGAAATAGTCGACAGAATAAAAGTTGAGGCTATAGATTTGGTGAAAGATATTATGGGAGTGAATCTGGTGCAGGTAATTTTATATGGATCGTGTGCCAGAGGAGATTTTACAGATGATTCAGATATTGATATAGCATTGCTTATAAATTGTGATAGAATGGAAGCTAAAAAATATGAAGATGGACTTGCGTCTGCTGCTGCAAAATTAGCCATGAAATATTTTGCAATAGTTAATTTTGTTAGTATCCCTTATGAGGAGTTTATGGAAAAAAGAGATTGGTACGCGTATTTCCGAAATATAGAAATGGATGGTATAAAATTATATGGATAAAGATTATTACTTAGCATTAGCAAAGGTGAGATTGGAGAGAGCGCAGGAGTTGGCTGCTGAACTATTGGAGAAGGGATCTTATAAGTCTGCAAATAATCTTGCCTTTTATGCTATGGAAAAGGCAATAAAAGTATTGTTAGCAACAGAACGGCAGATAACGATAAACAGCCGTCAGGTATTCCTTTCAATCCCTTTTATCAATATAAACGACATCTCCTTCGGACCAGGCCGGTTTTCCATATTTATCCATTCAGCCAGAATATTCCAGAGCGCCCCTGCGCTTGCCAACAAAGCTATTTTCAATTCCATAGGACTTCCATATTCCTCCTGATCCGATCTTACATAATTATGCAGCGAAGGAAGAACCTTATTAAATTCTTCAAGAAGATAATAAAACAAATGATTTTTCTGCAGCAAGATAAGAAAATCTATTCTCTCTTCCCAAAAACCGAAGAAGATTTCAGCAATTTCACCAATTGAATAATCCCGTCCTCTTTCAAAACTTCCGACATACTCCTTACACATATTATGAAAATACTCCTTCAGCACATCCTCCTTAGCAGAAAATGCCCGATAAAAAGTTCTTCGGGACAATAAAGCACGTTCTGCAATCTCCGTCACAGTAATCTCGGAATAATCCTTCTCCTTCATCAAAGTTAACAAAGCTTCCGTCAGCCACTTCCTCGACTGCTCCGCAAGCGGATTTCTCTTCTCCTTCATACCCACTTCTCCCTGTCACAATTTCTTTATTTTGTAGCACTTATCTTCGGAATATTGACCTTTCTGCCATCCTCTATTATACTGAATCCTAACATCTGACACAAGTGTGACAGCAAAGAAAGGAGTCATAAGATGACACAATTAAACACAATCACATGGCTATTCCCAATTCTATTCATGCTACACGATTTCGAAGAAATCATACTGCTCGAAGCCTGGCAAAAAAGCTGCAAACAAGACTTGAAGAACAAAAAATTAAAACGAATCATCTTCTCAAACTGCAACAATACCCCCGCATTTTCCATCGCAGTAGCCATAGAATTCCTCCTTATATCACTGATAGCCCTCATAACCACCCTAACCCAGAACTATTACGTCTGGTATGCCCTCTTCTTTGCCTTCACCCTACACCTTATATTGCACTGCGCCATCATTTTCCCCTACAAACACTACGTCCCCGGAGTAATCACCGCTATCCTACTCCTTCCCATTAACATCTACATCCTGTTTATGCTTCTCTCATTGCTCCCTTTGACACCGCTCGCCCTCATTATCACTTGCCTATCAGGCACTACAGCCATGCTCCTTCTACTCAAAGCCCTTCATAAATACATGCACCTATTTGAATTGACCATAAATAATTTCACACCCCAGTAACAGTTCCGTCCCCTCTTCTTACCCGCCCGCAGCACCGGCCCTGTTTCCCTCCCGGCCAGCCTTGCGGTGC
>ENA-UOJP01001805-UOJP01001805.1-human-gut-metagenome-genome-assembly--contig:-C102-NODE-1805-length-21850-cov-17.913466_pt1 | contig 21850 bp, 29 predicted proteins | sample MGYA00242353_ERZ723900 | MGnify/ENA metagenome assembly ERZ723900
AGATAATCGTAAAGAACGCATGAAATCGCAAGTCTATCTGTCAGATTGTTATGCAATACTTTGGAGAAAACAATGAAAATGGTATGTTCTGCAGTCTGTATTTTCAGTTTACGATTTAGGTATGAATATGTATCTGTATTTGGGGCAGTAAAGAAACAGACGATGCGATGCAGCTTCACAAATGAGTATGTTCTTCAGATGGGTATCGATAACAGGCTATTTTACGAGAGTAGGGTAGCTATTTTTGTATTTGAAAAACAATAGGGGGTAAGTCGTTTAAGAAACGCCCAAGACCATACTGCGTTCATAATGAATCATACGCAAAGCGAGTTGATCAGACTGTTTGCTAAGACCTTTTATCGCATTTCGATATGAAAGTATTCTGTGTAGAAAATTTTTCACAAAATTTTTCGTGAAAAACTCTGAGTGTAAAAAATCAGAGATGTATCAAAAAAATGAATTTAGTATAGGAGGTATTTAGTATGAAAAATTTACTAAACAGAGAAGGTATGGAGAACACAGCGATTAGAAAGGAGAATGCTATGAATACGCAGGCAGAATTACAAGCAGTTGCCAAAAGGGATGCAAGGTTACAAAAAATCATGAGTTATAGAAACTATGACTTTTATAATCCTGCACTTTTCCTGCTTGGTTTACAAGATGGGGAAACAATTTCTGATGCATTATTAAGACGTGGTGCATGTAGGATAAATAAGGTAAAGACTAGAAGTACAAAATACAAAAATTGTTATACAGATTATTTTATGTACCCAGGCAATAATTCTACAGTTGTTGCTGTAGTATATAACAACGAAGGAGTTGGAATACCAACATTGCTTGATTACCAAGATTATGAGAAATATTTCAAAGATGAAAATTTAACATTGAATGACAGACATGATAACACAAGACTTTATGAAAACCCAATGCCGATGGTTAAGATTAAAAGCAGAATTAGAGCATCCAGATTAATTTTAGGGATAGAAGATGCTTACAGAGGGATACAGGCAGACCATATAAATAGTAATCGCTTTGATAATAGGAAAGAAAATCTTCGTAAGACAACAAATAAACAAAACTCTAATAATCGTCCAAACTCAAAAAACAGGTTTGAGTCCTGCGCTTACCGTAAGGAGAATGACTATCGTTTTGGTATGGCTATATTGCTTGAAAGAGATTTCTTTAAAAGCATGAGTAGGGAGAAGGCAGACATATATAATCAACTGCTTCATGAGCATTTTTCTCCAAGCGTATATAGTTTTGCTTCATAAGTGAGTCGTCAACGAAGTTGTATTTTATAAAGCGTAAATTCCTTTGGGGATGTACTGCACATTCCCAAAGATAAAAATGATTTGGAGGTGCAATTTATGGTAAATGAAATTACCAAACTGAAGCAGGCGTTGGAACATGAGAGAAACCTAAATAACAATTTAAGGAATGCATTATTAGGACAGGATAATGCGGATGATGTATTGAAGCAGGCTCATACTTTTAAGAAGCAGGCTGAATCCCTGCAAGAGGAAAACAGAAAGCTGAGAGAGGAATTAGATTTCATTAAGCGTGGGCGAACGACCACGCAGGCTATCAACAAACGGGTGGATAAGTCAAATGCTTACACAGTATCTATTATCTGCATGATGATACAGGGTAAAAAAATGGAAGATATATGTAACACGCTGAGTATCAGTCAATCTACATATTATCGTGCTGTTTCTGCTGAGTCTATATCTGACAGTCAGCACATGAAAGACTTGTATACATATTATAAAGGTATTTTTGATGAGCATAACATTACGGAGGAAACATTCAAGGACTGGGTAATGAAGCGGAAGAAATATCTTGGCAGAGGTTAAGGCAGCACAGAAACACTCTCAATATAGGGGTACTAAGATAAAATGAAATGGTCAAGGAGGAAAAAACAATGGCGAAAAGATTTATTGATGAAGATGAGCAGGAGAGAATCAACACAGAACTGCGTAAGGCAGTAGAAAAAGGAATTTCTATGGCTGTCGAGAATGATAACAAATATTATGAGTGTATTAGAAAGCAGACAGAAATTCTGGAAACACAGTATGAAATTGGCTATAAGTTACTTGCAGAGGGAATTGACCGCTTGCGTGTCATGCGGATTACAGGTCTGCTGAAACATGAGATTGATACACTTGTAGTGAGTCTGGAAAATGAAAAGAAGGAAGGTATCAATGAAACAACAAAAGAATTGGTAAAGAAAATGCTTGCAGAGAAAATTGATGTACCAATCATCATGCGTATTGCTGAGTTATCAAGGACAGATGTTGAAAGGATCGAGCAAACAATCGAATAGAATATCAAGAGAAGGCTACCATTTACAAGATGTATCTGGTAGTCTTTTTGGGTAAAATAGTACCTGCCGATACATCACAATAAGGGGGTAAAACAGGCTCTGCCTGTCGATATTGACTCCCCCCGTAAGGGGATGCTATACTTAGAAAAAGGAGGGATTGGCAGTGCCAGAAGGAATCGCGTACCAGAACAAAGACATTGAATTCAAGTTGATGAGTGAAACCTACAAGGAAAAATCTTTTGAGGCTTACGGCTTGAAACTACCAAAGATTAAGGAAGTATTGCCTACGAATTTACCAGCAGTATCGGCAAATGAAATGCGTATCGACAATTTATTTTTACTGGAAGATGATACAGTGGCAATCGTAGATTATGAGTCAGAAGATAAGACTTCCAATCGTGTCAAGTATATTAACTATATTGGTAGGATTATGCAGAGATATGATTCACAAGGTATAAGAATACCAGAATTGCGTATGATTGTAATCTATACGGGAGATGTGGAGACGGCAAAAGATACATGGGAAATACCATGCTTAACTTTAAAAATGGAGCAGGTGTTCATTCATAGCCTGCCAGATGCTGAAATCTACCAATCGGTTAAAAAGAAACTGGAGAACAATGAAACTTTGTCAGAGAAAGAACTTATGCAGCTTATCATTCTTCCACTTGCAAAGAAAGGCAAAGAAGCGAAGCAGAAAATGATTGAGCAAGTAGTAGATTTGGCGAAACAGATTGAAGATGAAAACACACAGGCATTTGTTATCACTGGTATTTTGGTGAGCAGTGATAAGTTTATAGACAGAGACTATGCGAAGTCAGTAAGGAGGTATTTGAGCATGACGAAAGTATTCCAGATTTTAGAAGAAGAGAAGCAGGAGGCTGTGACTATTGCTAGGAAAGACGAAAGAGCACAGATTGTGGAAAATCTTATCAAAGCAGGTGCAGACATACTTATGATTATGAAAGGTACTGGCTTAACCAAAGAGGAAATCGAAGAAATCAAAAAGAATATGATGGTAGCAAAGTAGGGTATCAGAGTATGATAAAAGTATTTGAGATATTAGAAGAAGAGAAGCAAGAGGCAATCAACCTTGCTGAGAAAGAAGGTCAGCGTAAGTCTCAGTTGCAGATTGCAGAAAACCTTATCAAAGCAGGTGTAGATACACTTATGATTATGAAAGGTACTGGCTTAACCAAAGAGAAAGTCGAAGAGATCCGTAACAATATGCTGACAACAAAATAGGGTATCAGAATGGACTGTCATTTACAGAGATGTATTTGGCAGTCTTTTTGTATGCTTGAGATGTGGTATCGTCATTTAACAGGTAGGGGGTACTAAGACAGGTTTTAGCCTGTCAAGAACATAAGCAGAATAGATAAATTTGCAACTTCCTTTTTGTGGATAATCGATAAATATAAAAGAATAGCTTGACTTCTTCTTCGTTCAGAGCGATAGATAAGACCTCGAAAAACCATATAAGAACAAAGGAGGATTTATCTATGCAAAAATCAAATCTGCCACAAGGCGTAAGAACTTTAGAAAAATGGTATAGCACCAATACTCTGAAGTTTGATTTGCCTATCCAGAGAGCGTCTGGACAGTGGAGTCCACTTCAGAAATCTCTGTTAATCCATTCCCTGCTTGCAGACTTTCCTGTGCCACCATTATATTTTATCAAGTATAAAGGGAAAAATGATAACGTAACCTATCAGGCACTTGATGGGAAACAAAGATGTACTTCTATATTTGAGTTTATTAGTGGTGATTATAAACTCCATGCCAGTACGCCGAAGGTAAAAATTTACGACAAAGAAGTTGAATTAGCAAACAAAGAATTTAATGATTTGTCGGATGATATTAAAGACCTTATTTCAGGATATCGATTTACCATTTACTTATTGGAGGATGCCACCGATGAAGAGATTGAGGAGGCTTTTGCACGTTTAAATGCCAGTACACCATTAACTCTGATTCAGAAAGCAAGGACAGAGATGGGAACAGAACTGGCACAGTGGACTCGCAAAATGACTAATATGTCATTCTTTCAACAGGCAATTCCTTTGACACTTGCACAGGCTCGCCGAGAAAGTGAATTGGAAATTTTGTTACAGTCTATGCTCCTAATGGACGCCAAAGATGTCGGCTATAATTACAAGGCAATTTCCATGCGTGAAGTGACAAAGTATTGTCGTGATATTCGTGGAAATTATTCAGAAAGTAGACGGCAAGTTATTCAAACAATTATTGAATATCTATCGGAGGCATTCCAAGAAAAGACGAAGTTCTTGAAAAAGACAAATGCAGTCATGGTATTCGTTATAGCAGACCTTGCAATGCAGCACGATATCACTCCGCAGGACTTCAAGAAATTTATTGACTACTTTGCGGAGCATATACCATACGAATATGAGGAAAACACTGGGGCAGGCAATGTTAAGAAAAACAAAACAGAGGGCAGACTGTCTACCATTTGTAAGAGCATGGAAACATATTTCAAACTATCTGATAAGAAGCCTGCTGAACCGGCAAAGAAATCAGAAGTTCCTACGTCAGAACCTGCAAAATCAGATAAGAAGTCAGAAGTTCCAGTGGCAGAACCTGCAAAATCAGATAAGAAGTCAGAAGTTCCTGCGTCAGAACCTGCAAAATCAGTGAAGAAGGAGGGTATCTAATATGAATGTATTAAATTTTTTGGCAGACGTTATAGTGGAAGAAGGAGAGACAACTGCTACAGAAGAGAGTATGACTTGTATTGAATACAAGAAGGACTTTCAGTACTTCTTCATCACGAATAAAGATGGAAAGTATTATTATCAGTACATAAGTTTCTTTCCAAGAAATACATATAATTATGATGATAAGTTTAGAATTTTGGAAGACTTGCTTTATGACAAATCAGAGGAGGAGCAATGTCAAGTTGTTAAGGTATTGATGACAACTGAAGTTGAAGGGTTGGGAGATGCCAACGATTCCTATATGAAGTATCCATTGTATTCTGTCCGAGGAACTTGTGGTAAGAAGTGCCTTTCTGAGAAGTGTCCAAACCGTGATTTTGAACATTGTTGCAACAATAAAGTGATTGGGTACACAGGCACAAACTTTTTTAAGTATCCAGAACCACTTGAGATTTTGGAAAGTATATTGGGTTGGCTCTGTGTTTGTCCAGACCTTGATATTGTATTCGTAGTACATGATTGGTATCCAAGTAAGATTGAAGATTTATTTTATCAAACAGCTTTTCATGTGAAGAATGGTGTAATTAAAGTGGTAGGTGAGGCTGAGGCTGAGAAGTTATACAAAGAGTATCACGAAAAGTATCCGTATGACATGGAAGAAGTGGAACGTTGGCTACGAGACTTGTGTGCAAACTAATACCTTGATAGGGGGTATATCCGAGGCAGGGTTTGTTCCTGCCGATATTTTTATGACTCACTCAGACCGTCAAGATATGCTTGAAGGCGTTCCTGCTTATTCTTGTTTAAAGACCTGTATTTGTTAATCAGTTCATCCTCTTCTGGTGTCAGATTTTCATTTTGCAGTGGATATAATTCAAAGTCAAAAAATTCTGGTAATGTGATATTTAATCCTTTGCAAAGTTTTTCAAGAGTTGCGATTGTAGGGCAGGTACGTCTGTGGATGATATTGTTCAAACTGGAGTAGGGGATATCCGCTTCTTTCGCCAGACGGTACATAGAAAAATGTTTTGTTTTACGGATATAGTCAATACGCTCAAATACTTTATCTTCAATCATGTTATTACTCACTTTCGTTAGGATATTATCAGTATAATAAAAAAGAGTAATAAAAATCAGATATTAAAATGAGTTATATATTGACTAATATATCAGAAGTGAGTTATACTCTTTAGAGAAACATGACCAGATGCTGAAAAAAGAAAAAGACATAGCGTATTATCAGCAATGCCTTTTTAACAAGAAGTTTGATTATTTGTTTTATTCTGGTTCCATGTTGTCCAATGCATATTCGATGCATTGAATAACTACTTTGTTAAAAGAAAGATTGTTTTTATTAGCGAGTGCTTGAACTTCGTCTATGAGATCCTTTGGCAATCGAAGTGACTTGTTTTCGTACTCAGTAGCTTCTTTTTTTAATTTAAACATACAATACCACCTTTCATAGTATCTATTGTATTTTAGAAGTCAATGTGTTAATATATTTAAGATATAATATATTTTATATTATAAAAAATAAGATAAAACAAAGGAGAAAAAGCATGAGAAGGAAAAGTTTATGGAAAAACCTGATGCTTGCAACAGCACTGACAGTTGTATTGGGGACTGCACCAGTGACGGCGTTTGCAGCAGATGTAGATTCAACAGTGACAGAGGCAGAGCAGACAGCACCAGAGGCAGACACAACTGTCAAGGACGAAGTTTCCACACCAGAAGCAAAGGCTATCACTGTAGACGTAGCAACAAGCTCAACAACATTTGACGGTACTCAGGATATCGTAATCACATACACAATCAACGGTTATATTGAGGGTACACCAGTATATGAGGATGTACCGCTGTTTGACGGACACACTGGAGTATTACGAGAAAAGGTTGCCGACAATGTATACAGATTTACAATTACAAAATATGCACTGCAGGCTTGTATTGAGAGAAATGGTGCAACTAATGGGCAGACATTCGTATTCAACTCAGGTTGTTCTTATGCCGAAGACTTCCCAACAGTCACACTGACATACACAACTGGAGACAACGGTAACGGAGAGACTCCAGAGAAGCCAGAAAATCCAGACCCAGACAACGGAAATGGTGGTAATGGTAACGGAGACAATAACGGTGGAGACAACAACGGCGGTGATAACAACAACGGACAGACTCCAGAGAATCCAGACAACGGCAATGGAGACAACAACAACGGTGGACAGGCACCAGAGACTCCAGACAATGGAAATGGACAGACACCAGAAACTCCAGACAACGGAAATAGCAACACAAACAACCAGAACAATACACAGAACAACACAAACAACAACCAGACAACAGCAAAACCAACAAAAACTTCTCCAAAGACAGGAGATGCAACAGCTACACTTCCAGTAGCAGGAACAGGTCTTGCTTCACTTGGAGTTGCTCTGGCTACTGTATTGAGAAAGCGTAAATAATTTCAATAAAATCTTAACGAAGACCTTTACTACAAAAATGTGGTAAAGGTTTTCTTCATTTTCTTCAGATTCTGTAATTCCTCAAGATTAGAAACTTCCTTCAGATTCAATTCCGCTTTATTGATATGATTTTAAACTATTATAAATAAAAAGTGGAAAGAAGGTGTTACATGATGTTAAAGACAGGAGACGTAGCCAAGCAGTTGAGAATATCAGAGAATACAGTGAGAGACTATGTCGATCGAGGCTGGCTCGCCTGCACGATTACTCCTACAGGCAGACGTCTTTTCGATGAAGAAGACATTGAAGCATTCAAGAAGAACTATTACAGAAAGAAGACAGGAGGAAATGAGCAATGAGATATAAAAGAGTTATCACACTGTTAGCTACGGCGAGTCTGGCAGTATCGATACCAGTAACAACTTTAGCAGCAGAGACAACTTCCCAGTCTCTAAGTGAACAGGGCGAATCTAACCACACGGACACACAAGAGGAAACGGATACCATATCAGATACAGAATCAGAACCTCAGATTGAAGTTCCACAATCCCAAGAACCAACAATTCCTCAGTTACCAGACACACTTTTAGAAGAGGAGACTCCCCCAACTTCGCCCTTTGAGATAGATTCTAATGGGGTACTAAAGAAATATACAGGCACAGACAGCGAAGTGATCATCCCAGATAACGTCACAAGAATTAACAGCAGAGCATTTGAGAACAACGTGTCAGTAGAGAAAATCGTAATCAATGAGTCATGCACGTATATTGCTAACAGTGCTATAAGTAACTGTCAGAACCTCAAAGAAGTAGTTATAAACAGCAAGAACATTACTTTCACCCCAGGCAGTCCTAGTGTCTTTGGTACTAACAATTTAAAGGTAACTGGATATCCATACAGTGAGGTACCATTATACTGTGAGAAATTTGATAACTTAACATTCAGTGCTTTAGAGCAACCCGAAGAAGAGAAATTCACTATCAGTTCTAAAGGGGTACTAATAAGATACTGGGGAAACGATGAGGTCGTTACTGTACCAGATGGTGTAAAAACGATGAGTGGGAATGCGTTTCAAAACAACACTACCATGAAGAAGCTGATTTTACCAGAGAGTTTCACATCATTTTCTTATGGTTCACTTTCAAACTGTACCGCACTGACCAATATTGACATTAACTCCAGAGAGACAAAACTGTATCCCAATTTTATTTTAAACCCACCAGAACGTATAGAAGTGCATGGGTACGCATTTAGTCAGCCGTCTTATTTTTGTAAGGACTATGAGTACTTGGTATTTGTTCCTAAAGACAGTGTTAGCGGGGGTATCAAGGAAATCCCTGCTTCGCCAGAGAAGTTCATGGACGGCAAGGAGCAGAAAGATTTATATAAAATTACAGTCAAAGATATCATTCACAGCTACTCACAGGAAAAGGTTATTGAGAGAAATATTTATGTACCAGAGTTAGATAAATATTGTTCTCCATTGGCTGTCAACGGAAGTCAGTTCGCTTTTTCGGCGAACGAGGACATTCTATCGAAGAAGGGTTACACATTAGTATCAGATGAAACTGTAGAGGGAACAGTCAACGGAACAGACATCGAGGTAACATTTCATTATGCGTATGAAGGCTCTACGATTGGGTATACACAGAAGAAAGTATCAACATCCTATCAGAGCAGGATTTATTGTGATGTATATGTAGCAGACCAGATAGGACGACCATTGGGTAAAGATTACCATTTATCATATCTGACTGCCAATCAAAGTGGAGAGTCAGGAAGAGTATTAGGAGACCAGTATAAGTATGATGCCCAAGGCACTTTATTGGGGGTAATCAATGCAGGAAACAGTTTCAATCTGTTTCTCGACAAGAACTATTCAAAGTTCCAGTCAGTATCTCCACTTGATTCCAAGACGATATATCAAGTCATACCGAGTATATTTGGTAGGAATGGTATTGATGAGCATGTAATTCTTGACACCACACAAGAAGATACCAGTCAGAAGTATCGTCTTGCATATGATGTAAACGAAAACAGCAAAGAAGAAACTTTCGTACTAAAGAAAGGTAATAACTATACAAGAGGAAATTTAAAGGTAAAGTTAAAACAAGTAGATGGGTATATGTCAACTCCAGTACCAGAGGTGGAAGTATCTTCTGATGGATTATTTAAAGTATGGGGGGTAGAGGTAGGAACTACCGACACAGATGACTTCGTGACGAACCCAGTCACCGGTGCTAAGGTTGAAAGTCCTTACGGTGCATTGATGACAATAAAGATTGATGCAGTAGGTATCTGGGAAGATGTTCTGGAAGATATGAAGAACAAGGGTAGCGAATCAACACCTGCAGGCTTGTATGCAAAAAATAATGGAGATATTGTTTACCTGCCTAAAGAATTGAAACTGGAACATGAATTCAATCCAAATATAAGCCGTCTGACTCAGTTGCAAGCAATTACAGGCGGAGACAGCTTTTATGTAAACACGAAAGGTGATGCAGATGTTATTTGTATCAAGAACAAGAAGAACTTTTGCTACTATGATTCCTCAACTGGTACATGGAGTAATGGTCATACGCCAGAGGCAGGAGAATTATGTAAGGACAGCGAGGGTAATGTGTATGTGTGTCAGTATCCAGTAGGCACTGCACCAGATACATGGGGTTATTACAAGATACCAGATAATCTGTTAGAGAGACTGAATAAACTGATTGATTTTGAAGGAACTGGTAAGTAGTGTACCACTGGAGGCACCATGTAAGAAGTATCAAGAATCAAAAGTGATCCTGCCAAGAAAGGTTGGGTATCAAACAATAGAATGGGTATTCCCATGAGAAGTATGGTAAGTACTAAAGGACTGGTAGTCTGACGGGGCGAAGCCCCTCTCATAGGGGGTACTTATTTTTATTTCCAAGAAGGGGCGTTTTCGCCCCTGTCTATTTCCAAATCCAAGGCATTGTAACGAAATTGATGTGTTATTCCAAACTGCGAAGTTTGATTTAATCTAGTATCCTGCTTGAAACTAGCAGAATAAATCAATCAACTGGTCTGCTTGATGTGAGTCAGTCTCATACATGCAGATGCGTAAAGAAAGGAGGAAATAAAGATGATGACTACAGGGCAGGCAGCATCTTATCTCGATGTATCCACATGCACCCTGAGAGAATGGGTGAAAAAAGGATACATACCAGTTGTAATGAAGACCCCAACGGGTTATTTGAAGTTTGCAGAGGAAGATGTTGAAGCATTCAGAAAGAAGATGGAGCAGGACGGAGACATCTTAACAACTGGTAAGTAACTCGCAAATGGGAACATTTAATTAATTTTAGAGATTCTAATTAGGAGGACAAAGACATGAGAAATAAACAGAGAGTAGCAACTATGGGATTAGCAGTGGTAGCATCAGTAGCAGTACTTGGTGGAGCATTTGCTTATTTTACGGATTACGAGTCTAAAGATTTATCTGCAAGAGCAGGTACATTGACTATGAATATCACAGAAGCAACGGAAGACCTTTCTAACGGACTCACCATAATCAACCCAGGAGATTCCAATCCGCTGAAGTTTACTGTGAACAATACAGGTGAGAAGTCAATGGATGTAAAGGCTGTTCTCACAGTATCCGCACCACAGGCATTTACAGATGACGACCATGAGTACAAGATTACCACAAAAGATGGTCAGGAACTGAATGGGGTACTTAGTGAAGATAAAAAGTCTATCAAGTACACAATCGATGATATTTCTTTGGCAGGCAGCATTGAAAACGATGCAGATACAGATGGTTCAACAGAGACCTCTCATGTATACGATTACAAATTTGCTATGGACGAAGATGCCAAGAACAACTGGCAGAACGTTACTGGCGATGTAAAAATCGAGGTATTTGCAAAGCAGCACAGAAACACGAGCAGCGTAGGAAATGACTGGACAGCTATCGTAGAAAAGAATTAAGAAATTAATTGATCAACATGGAGGCATGGGTATTCCTCATGTCTCCAAACAAAAATTAAAGGAGGCGAAATGTAATGTTAAGTAGAAAACAATTCTTAAGATTTACATTTGTATTAGTAGTTATCGCATTTATCACGACAGGAGTATTTATGTCAATTCGTAACAACCAAGATAATATTGTAAATTCTGTGGTATCTTCCATTGAGAAGGTCATGGGGGTAAAATGTGAAGAAACACCTGTCCAAGAAGTATACATGGAAGATGACCTTTTGGTTACAGAGTAATCTGTAAGAACGGAGGTAGACTATGACAAAGAAAAAGATACTGCTTTTCCTTGCAGTAGTGATGCTGTATTTAACAGCGAATATGTCGGGAGTTTTTGCATGGTTTACTGCTTATGATTCAAAAGAATTAACTGTTACCTCTGGAGTATTTGTAAAGCCGTATCTGGTATCTGGAGAAGAATTTAACGAGATTACCAGTCCAGTAAAGTCCACTGTCAAAAAAGTAGAGTTTATGAATACGATTCCAGACTTGTCGGACTACAAAGAAGGCAAAACAAAATTTGATGTATCAAAAGAGCAAGATGGTAGTGTCATTGCTTGGGTAGATGAAAACAGCACGATGTACATAGGGGGTAGAGGCGGTATTATTGCCGACCAGTCCTTAAATACAATGTTCAGTTACTATACAAGCGTGAAAGAAGTAATCTTTAAAAAGGTACTGAACACGAAAGATTCCATTTCCGCAAGGAATATGTTTTTATCATGTGAGAATCTGAAGACAACGGACATCAACAACATAGACACCAGTCAGATACAAAACTTTCAGATGATGTTTGCAAACTGTCAGAATATAGTGGAATTGGATATCAGTTCATGGAACGTAAAGAGTGCAAAGAATATGAGTGGTATGTTCTTGAATTGTAATACATTGAGAACACTGAAGATGGGAACAAAACATGCGGAGTCAGTAGAGACATTTGAAAATATGTTTAAAGATTGCAGATATCTTATTGCTCTTGACCTTTCCCATTTCTATACAAGAGATGGTGTAAACTACAAGAAAATGTTCTTACACAGTAGTATACAGGAATTAGATTTATCAGGCTTTAAAATGCGTGAAGATTCTAATCTGTCTCAGATGTTTGGTTACATGGACACACTGGATAAGGTGTATGTATCAGAGAACTGGTCAGAAACAGTAAAGACAGACTGCTTACCATTCTGGATGTGTACAGGATTAACTCATAACTGGCTATCTGAGCAAGAAGGTATCGACTGGGCGAACTATGAAACTGGGTATTTTACTTACAAGCAAATGGAGGCGGAGTAAATGAAGAGATTAGTATTAGGCATTATGATACTGGGGGTAATTGCCAATCCGCTGAAAGCGGTGGCGAGTTCTGACAGCTTTGCTTTCCAAGTTGGCGGTGAGGAATGGAGACATGAAAATATAGCTCCAGACGAAATCATAGAAGATACCGTAGAAGTAACGAATGATACGGAATATGCTCTTCAGTTTCGCCTTGTTGATACAGAGAATTTGAATGAGTCACCACTGTACGATGTCATGTTATACAGTTATAACAATCAAGAATTTGTAGACCTAAAAGAGTTGACTTCTGATTGGGTAGAAGTAGAAAGCGGTGAGACAGTACAATTACCATTGAAAGGTTACATGCCGATCGAGTTGGGAAATGACTGGCAAGGAAAAGAATTAACCGCCCGTTTTCACTTCGAAGGCAAATTACTGGAGAATGATTCAGAGAGTACGGTGGATGTAACACAGCAGGGTAACAAGGTAACCGTAAAAACTGGAGATACGAGTGATTTTAGTATGTATCTGCTCATAGCAGCAGTTTCACTGGTAATCATTACGATAATTGGTGTGAGAAGGTGTTACATTGAAAAAAGGCAGTAAAATCTTAGGCAGAGTAGTTTCATTTGGTATCATGGTACTCTCCATATATTTGATATTGGGAGTGTACATTATGAAGGATGAGTTCTATATATTTGGGTACAGACCCGTGGTAGTTTTGTCTGGCTCAATGGAGCCTTACATGCAGACAAATTCTGTGGCTATCATCCAGAAAACAAAAGACATTGAGAAGGGTGATGTAGTAATGTTCCGTGTGGATGAGGATACACTGGTATGCCACAGAGCAGTTAAAATCGATGAGAAAGGCAACATCACTACAAAAGGTGATAACAACAAGGTAGCGGATTTTGATAAAGTAAAGCCGGAGGGCGTAGAGGGTAAAGTGGTAGCAAGGCTGAATTTTCTCTCTGGTCTGATAGGCAAATTTAGGTAAAGTATAATGGGGGTACTAAGATAAGGGCGAAAGCCCCCAAGAACATTTTATAGGTATGATGAGTTAGGGGCGAAAGCCCCTGCTAGAAACAGGTGAGGATAGATATGACAGAAAAAGATTACGAAAAAGAGGAGTTCAGATTATATGTGACAGGCTTCAACGGTCACAATCCATTTTACAAGCAGACAGCATACCTTGATTTCCGTTGGAGATTACTGGATTTGCATGAGATACAACTGACAAAACACGTAGCCTGCGCAACAGATTTGGTTTGTGGAACAAGAGATATCTGGTGTAATTCCCCAAATCTTAAAACATCACCAGTTCACTATAAAGGCATAGACATTGTAGAAGAGTTGGTACGCTGTTTTATGGAAGAAAAGAATTTTGATTATGACAAAACAAATTCAAGAAGCTATTTTGAAGGTTCAGTTTATAAAAAAGATTTAACAGCACATGCAAAATTCCGCTTTGAAATCGTAGGGAGAAAATGTATCTGTGAAAAATTGGTAGTAAACGGGAAAGAAGTTAAATATGATGGGTATTCCCTTATAAAGGCACCATATTCTCCATTTGAGATGCTGAGAGCAGTGAACAGATTGTTGGAAAAATCATGTAAGATATCATTAAACAGATACAAGATATTAGAGTGTATCTAAGGTAGGGGGGGTGGTACGGCAATGAACGGCGAAGTTGGTTGGAGTTCTCTTGAGATCCGCTTTAAGAATACGAAAAATCCTATTTGTATTTATTTGCTTTGGAGAAGCAATGATTTCAATGCAATGTTTGTAACAGTAGAAGACATGGAAACAGGTCACACAAAGAAGTATAAATATATTGGAGTCTCCTATAAAAATGAGTCAGTCATTCAAAGGGTATTAAATCACTACGGTTTTACTACGGAAGACTTATACGCCAGTGTTGCCGTTTTCCTTACTGTATATGACAATGCTTCTGGAGTGACAGAGGGGCGTATTGAAATTAAGGATAGAAAGTGTCGGTGGATACACCGCACATTCAATGGTATTGAGACACGAAGCAGCCTTTGGAGAAGGGTATCAATCAAGGGAAAATCAATATATGATATGGTATGTGCTGTGGATAGACTTTTTTATAAAAGTGAGAAAGCACACATCCTATATGAATAAATAGAGAGAGCAGTTATTCGTATGGATAATTGTCTCTTTTTTTATGCTCTGAAAATGGTATCATCCGTATTCGCCTTTTCCTGCTTAGAAAGCACCTTTCTGGGTAAATATGCCTATCCTGTTCTAACAGCCCTAGAAACGTCAAATACGCTTCATATAGGGGGTATGTCCTTAAAGCTACCCAGAACAATCGTTCGGTGGCGAAGCCTTTTTTCACTGCTTCTGACTGGGGATACAATAAGCACAATTTTAATTAGTCTTTTTTGGCAGATAGTGATAAACCTGCAAAAATAGTTCTTTCAGCACTTGCAATCCACATTGTTCAGAGTTAAAGTGTGGACACCAAAACGAAATAGAAAGAGGTGTTTAAATGAAAGTTGTAGAACTTCGTGCGGAACGTGCTAAGATTTATGAGTTTTTCGACAAAACTCATCATTATTTTTCAAGCACTGATAATCGAGAAATGAATTATTGTGGCAAAGTGAAAAATAAAAATGATAAGGTTCTGAAAGAAAATTATGAGACTGATAAAGCCTTATTAGAGAGACTGGATAAAATCAATAACATTCTTATGGAGTCAGATGCCAATACATATATTGATGTGCATGGGAAACATCTGAGTATTGCCACAGCAAGAATGTATCTTGCAGAACTGAGTACAGAGGATTATTACACACGCCATACAATTGGCTCTGACTGTGAAGATATGTTTATTCCTGCAGCAGGTCTTGACAGTAATTTACAGGATAGTTTTTATTTTAATTGTTTGGTTGAAAAGGATGCAGAAGTTATTCTTGACCCTATGCACTTAAAGGATAAGAGAACAGAATTTGAGAACAAGAGAAAGTCATGGAAGTATGATTTATTTGTTAAAGTAGTGATGTCAGACTCTACCACAGAAGTCAGCTTCATTGAGTAAGGTACTTGTCTATGGCTATGTATGAAAAAGGGATGTGGGAGAGAGAACAGTGTGAGTATGTAGAAACTATATTGCATATTCTGTCTAAGGCGTATCAGAGAAGCCATAATGATAGATTTAATATAGATATAAAAAAGGTAAAAGTTCTGCGTTCTCTGGAAGATGAAAACCCTAAACCAATAGACGTTATGAAATGTTTACTGCCAGAAATAGAAAAATGTGCTGAGAACTATCCAGAACTGAAAAAGATTGTCGATATGATGTATGAAAAAGAAATAATTTTTTGTTTATCAGAAATAGATAATCTTAAAAGAAAACTACATAGATAAGATGAAAATAGCTTGCTGATACCTAGGTATTGGCAGGCTTGTTTTTGTGTATAAAATGGGGTATAAGATAGAAGAAGAGAGATTAGTATTTTATACGAAGAAATTCTTGTGTTTGGGGTGTATGGTTGATATAATGGCAATATACAGAGAGGTACAAATTTGAATTTGACGGAGGTGAAAAAAATCATGAAAAAAGAGAAAATCAGGTGTATATATTTTTTACTTGCTTCAATATGTTTCTTTATAGTGTCAATAGTGAATTTTGTGGATAAGAACACTATGCCAGCAATACCATATTTATTATTAGGCATTTCATTTTTGCTTTTATCTACTACGCATTTGAGAAAAAATAAATAAACACAAAATTCCAGTTTGTAGCCATCTAAAGAGATAACAATAACCTACTGATATTTGATATATCAGTAGGTTATTTTTATATCTGTAAATGGGGTATCAGATAATTTTCAAGATACATTTCTTCAATTCTGTATGAACTCACATCTACTGTCATTTTCTGCATTTTACCTAAAAATTCAAGAGATAAGGTATCAGATGACGATTTTCACTATGCCAGAAGTATCACTTTTTACACCAGATATAGGGTAAGATGTGCCTTTGAGAAATTCTAAAAATTTTGTGTATTTGAAAATCATGGGGTTAGACTCATTTGAAAAATGAGACGAAATAAGGAATCAAAGGCTCTTACACTGGTATAGGACAGGCAAACTGTAAGTGCAGAAGAAGTATGTTCTTTTATTCTGTATCTGATAATTCTATGGAAGATTTGTATTCTTTTAAGCTTTGATAGAGGGGGTACTAGAGATGCCTTGGCATCCCTTGAGAATTGACTGTCCAATGAATTTGGACAGTTGTTCTATTATTTTGGGCGGATATTCTTAACACATTTCCGCTGTCAATGGTTTCTGTGTATATAGCAACAGCATTTGTTCCTATACTACTGACTTCTGTGCGGATGGTAATCGCACACATTCATGTATCAGTAGATTTTGTACGGATAATCATAACACACACTTCTATATCAATCACTCCTGCACCGATAGTCATCACACGTATTCCAATAGCAATAGCACACGTTCCTGCACCATAAACACGTTATCGTGTATCAATAGCACACGTTCCTACACCATAAACGCATTATCCGTTGGTAGTTGTATTTGTGCGTCTACCATACACACACATTCTATAGGTAACAGCACCTGTGCCAATATCCAAAGCATTTGGAGGTCTGTCCAAAGGAAATGGATACGTTTATATGCTTTGTGAAAGCAAAATAACAATATGAATTTTGAAAGGCAGGGTTTATTTATGGAAAGATTAACAACGAGAGATTTAGCAGCAAGAACACATTTAGCACCACAGACCATATTGAATTATGTGAAAGAAGGAATTGTTTCACCTATTGATGTATTACCAGACGGAAGATGTTACTTTGATGTATCTGTAGCAGATGAACTGATAACAAGAAATTTACTTAAGAAGTATCCAAACCACACGGCGGTAGTAGTTCTGTATAATGATGAAGATAGCATGAAAAAGTTTGAGACTACATACGACAGCTACTTGAAAAAAGAAGGTAAAGTAAGAATTGATAACCTTACAGATACAGTAGCAGAAGTGCGTGAGCGTATCGAGAAGAATGCGATGCATGACAGACTGTTTTGTATTCATTTATATGAAAAGATTTTAAGAAAGTGTAGCAGCGAAATGCAGAAAGCTTCCGCTGAGTTTCAAACACGAGTCATGTCCAACCCTAAACTGGAGGACAGAAAATTACTTGCAGAGAATCTTGAGGAATTGGTATCAGATAGAAAAAGTGTCATGGAAAAACTGAATGCCAATGACAAAAAAATAGTAGAGAATAGTGCTTACTGGTTGGCAGAGCAGAATGAAAAAATACTGGAACGCTATTCCTATAAAGAAGTGATGGAGTTAAAAGAGAAACTTAACACATCCAAGGATATTATGGATCACTTTGAGTTTGTACCAAAAACCAATATCGTTAAGAATCTTATAAGAAAAGAAAAGCAGTCTTTCTTTGCTAAAACTGTTGACGCCAAACTTGAACAACTATTGCAGAAAGGGTATGTATCTATAATCAAGATTAACTGTACAGAGGAGCAGGCTATTTATGAACTGTTGTCCAAGACATATTTTGTAAATGATATTACTCTGTATGGATGCTCCAATGCCACGCCAGAAATGCAGCAGGTCATTCAATTTTTGCAGGATAGGAAAAGGGTAGACTTTGGAGAAGTGGAGGTGCAGTAAGATGTTAGTGCCGTATAAAGCAATCGTATATTATACCTATCCGTTTGGCAGAGTAGTATTCTGCCAGTCCTTAACATATGGGGGTCAGACTGCATTGGTACAATGCAGGTACGTGGTTCTGGATGGGAGTAATCATGAGTATAAAATCTGCTATAACATTTTTAATCAAGGAAAGGTTGCATCCACAGCAGGAGTTGTTGCGAAGAGACATGGATGTATCACAGATGTCTGCCGTAGTGACTTTGCAGAGATTAGGATTCATTTTCCAAGTCTGGAATGTGTGGTATGTGCGACTTACTTAGGATGCTTCTTTCGTGATAGTAAGACTATGGTATTAAATTCTTATATGCCGGCAGAGACGTTTGAACCTCATGAGCGAGGAAACATTTATCTGGCACTCAAGAAGATGCTTTCTATGGTACAGAGTGAATATGGAGTTACTTTGGATGAGAAGGATTTCATGTGTGTACAATAGTAACCTTTTTGTCCAGATAGTATGGTACTGCTGAGAAAGTCAATGTTAAAAAATTTGATATGTGAAAAAATAGCTTCTGTAAAAATCATATTTTCTTGATAATTTATAGGGGCTATTTTTAACAATTTTCTATTATGGATATTTCCTTTTGCAAAAATTTTGGCTGAAACACGGGCTGTCGAAAAAAATCTGAAGCAATAGGAAACACATAGAAATGATGCACCGCTTCACTTTTTGTATCTTTTTGCGGTCTGAAGGCATATTTACGGCAAAGCCGAGAAAGGGGGTACTAGAGATTTTTCTTTGAGAAAAATCGGCAAATCATTACGGAGTTTCTTCCTATTATTATAGAAAGTTTTCTGACTGCGTACATCAAAGACAGTTCATGGAAAAATCCTTTGTAAAATTCATTTCCTTTATTCCCTTACAGAACACCATTTCACGGTGTCCTTTTTGTTTCATGGATACAAATCTAACAAATTTCTTATCGACTTTTTGTCGACTCTAGCCACTATCAAAATTTCCAAAGCAGAGTTAAGATTCTAGACAACGTTCGTAAAAGCCTGATACTTTACGGAAACATGACAGAATAGGGTATTTGTTCAAAAACGTTCTGTACGCTCTTTTTCGTGTCTGTATAGGGTGAATTCCTCTAGGCTACCGTGAAAATCGCATACAGGGCAAATTAGGGGCGTATCTTCGGAACTGGCACAGAAGCGTTCGGAAAAGATTTACTTTTCGAACGTTCGTAAAAGTATACTTTTGCGGTCACTACAAAACCCTACGAGAATATGCCGAAAATGTGTTCATTAAACTCTGTCTGCTACTTTCCGCACGTTCACGTTTTATCAGGACTTTTACGAACAGATTTTCCTCTGTAAAAAGTGAAAGAGAGGTGGAATATAGTGGAGAATGGTATTACATGGGGATATGCCAGAATATCTTCCATGACTCAGCATGAGGACAGGCAGATTAAAAAATTAAAAGAGTTTGGTGTGGAAGAACGCAATATCATTGTGGACAAAGAGTCTGGAAAAAACTTAGAACGTGATGGCTATCAGTTATTAAAGACAAAACTTCTTCGTGCAGGAGATACACTGGTTATCAAAGAATTGGATAGACTGGGCAGAAAGAAAAGTGATATTAAAAGGGAACTGGAAGAATTTAAAGCAATGAACATTCGTGTGAAGATATTGGATATTCCTACGACTTTGGTGGATTTTAAAGAGGAAACACAATGGATACAAGAAATGATAACCAATATCTTAATCGAAGTCTTAGGCGGATTTGCAGAAGAGGAAAGAAAGAAAATTCTGAAAAGGCAGCGTGAAGGGATTGATGTGGCTCTTGAAAAGGGAGTCAAGTTTGGAAGACCGCAGGTGCAAGTACCAGAGGAATGGGAACGTGTTATTGCTATGGTGGAAAATAAAGAGATAACTTCTGTGGAAGCTATGTCACTTCTGAACTTGAAGAAAACAACGTATTATAAATTGCGAAAAATGATGAGTTAGTATAGGAGATGGTATTGTATGAATTTTTATATAGCGGATATGCACTTAGGGCATAAAAATGTATTGAAGTTTGATAACAGACCTTTTGAGTCTGTATCTGAAATGGATATGGTACTTATGGAAAATTGGAACAGCAGGGTATCAACTAACGATGATGTGTATCTTTTGGGAGATGTATGTTATCGCTCTGAGCATATCCCAGCTTGGTATCTGAAGCAACTGAATGGTAGAAAACATCTGATTCAAGGGAATCATGATGGGGTACTTATGAAAGATTCTGAAGCTATGGGGTGTATTGATTCCGTGGATAAGATGCTATTTGTAAAGGACTGTGGAGAACGCATTGTGCTGTGCCACTTTCCTATTGCAGAATGGAATGGTTTTCATAAAGGCGCTTACCATATCTACGGTCATATTCATAACAGGACAGATGGGGTGTATCAGTACATGCGTACATTGGAGAGAGCATTAAACGCAGGATGTATGCTGAATGGTTATCAACCAGTGACATTTAAGGAACTGATAGAAAATAATGAGCGTTACAAAGATAACTTGGAATAAATTTAGAACCGAGGCAACACATGAGATGGGGTATCTAAGAAAAAATGGAAAGGGGATACTATGCCCATGGAAAATGAAAAGAAAGTTTATGTGTTGCCAGAGTTTGATGGTGGAAATGTACCTGTAACGGAGGCTGCTAAGATTATGAAAAAAGACCAGCAGTTTATTCGTCAAGGAATGATACAGGGGATTCTGCCTATAGGTACTGTTTTTAAAAAGGAGGGTTCTAAACAATACGATTATTATATTTCGCCTAAGCTATTTTGGGAATATACAGGGTATGTATATCGAACAAAAGAGTCTGAAAAGTAAATAACGAGTGGGGGATTAAAGAAGGGCAGGTCATAAAATTGACTTGCTTTTTGTTTTGCAAGCTGCTATACTAAAGTAGTCTCAAGACATATCTGCAAAAATGTTGGAAATAAAATTAATAAAATATTCTCTGTGTATTTGTATTCTGTTTACTACAAGGACTTTATAAGCCACAAAATGGTATGAAATCCTCATAAATTGTGGGGCGACTGATTCGATTGAGGAAGCAGCTGAGAACGGAAAGTTCTAAGAAACAGCGTATTTTCAAGGATTGTTCAGTGTGGGCATCCAGTGAAAACCTTGTGAATCTTACTACATAATACACAAGTAATACACGGGTAATACACAAGGATATGCAGAGGTAATACACAAATTTAAATAAAAGAAAATGCTATACTGGGATAATTTCCGGCATAGCATTTTCTTTTTTAGTATTTAATTTTTCTGGATCAGGATAATATGCGGCTGCCATCCAAAAAGTTTCTAGATTATTTTACGAATCCCCAATCAACGGAGGAAGGGGGTGTCGCAAAATCATCAAATTAGATGATTGAGCGATGCCCTCGCTCTAT
>ENA-UOJP01001812-UOJP01001812.1-human-gut-metagenome-genome-assembly--contig:-C102-NODE-1812-length-21692-cov-39.488145_pt1 | contig 21692 bp, 20 predicted proteins | sample MGYA00242353_ERZ723900 | MGnify/ENA metagenome assembly ERZ723900
CACCTCCTTATATCTTTACCCCCAAGCCCCTGGCAGCGGTGGCCGCCCACATAATAACAATACCTCAACAAACTTCCTCGCGCCCGTCCCACCCGGAGCATGGAATGATATATGGGCGGCTCCCGCCGAGCAGCTACGTTTACGTGCTAGCAGCTATGCCAGATTCCCTACCATTAGAACCTGCAAAGGAGAAACCGGAAAAAATAAATATAGTAAGCCGATGCGAGAAAGGAGGTTTTCCTTTATCGCATCGGCTTACTAGAAAGAAAGGCTTTTATTTTTCAAGCGAGTAACCGCCCGCCCGCCTCTCACACATATCGTTCCACGCGCAGTTTCGCAGTGAGCGAAGCGAAGCGAGAATGTTTGAGCATGGAATGATATGTGTGAGAGGCGGGCGGGAGGGATATGAGCGCCCTAAGCGACGCCGCTGGAGCCGAAGCCGCCGGCTCCTCGGTCGGTTTCGTCTAGTTCTTCTACTTCTACGAGGTTGACCGTGGGGACTTCTTGGATGACGAGTTGGGCGATGCGGTCGCCTTTGTTGATTTGGATGTTGTTCGTAGGGTCTAGGTTGATGAGGATGACTTTAAGTTCTCCTCGATAGTGAGCGTCGATGAGGCCAGGCGTGTTGACTATAGACAGGCCCTGCTTAATGGCCAGGCCGCTGCGGGGCTGGACGAAGCCGGCGTAGCCGTCGGGCAGGGCGATAGCGAGGCCCGTGGAGACCAGACGACGCTCAAAGGGCTTCAGAATGCAATCCTCGTTGGAACGCAGGTCCAGGCCGGCATCCGTAGGATGGGCGTATTTGGGAAGTTCGACGGTTGGGTCGAGACGCTTAATGTTAACGGTAATGTTGGACATGAAATCACCTTAGCTTGTCGAGCTCTTGCAGAAACTCATCGACGTCTTTGAAGTCGCGATAGACCGAGGCAAAGCGGATGTAGGCCACTTTATCGATCTTGGCCAACCGTTTAAGAACCATATCGCCCAATTCGTGAGACGTAACGGCCGTGAGCGTACGGGAGCGAAGCTCAACCTCAATATCGTCAATGATCTCGTTGAGCTTTTTAGTGTCGATATCACGCTTGATCGTGGCGCGCATCAAACCGACCAGCAGCTTATTGCGATCGAACCGTTGCTTGCTTCCGTCTGACTTAATGACCTCGATAGGGTCTTCACAACGCTCAAATGTCGTAAAGCGATAATTGCATGAGCAGCATTCGCGACGGCGCTTAATGGTGTTATTAGATTCCTGCATGCGGGAATCAACGACGCGGGTATGTGCCTTGCCGCATTTGGGACAGCGCATGGTACCTCCTCTAAAACGATTACAAGGGTACCATGCGACGGTACTTAAATCTTAGGAACGTGCGGGAACTTTAAGATGCGCACCGGCATCGAGCGAGCCATGCTCCAGGTGATTGACGCTGCGGATCATCTCAGAGGTCTCCTGTGTGGAAAGACCCTCAATCGGATGCTCCTGGGCAAGCGACCACAAGGAATCGCCAGACTGAACACGGACGGTCTCGTAGGTAACGTTGGATACCGACTCGGCATATGCGGCGTGACGAGCGCTGAAAATCGAGGTGGCAAGTACAAAGAAGAGCGTGAGCGCAACGGCAAGAGCGGCGATCGTCGAGGCCTTCAGGGCAGCGGGGGCCGAAGCCGTGGTGACGCGCTGGCTGCGGGAGGGCTTACCAGGCAGTGTTTGGAAACCAGATCGGCCGCCTTTGACAACCGTGAAAGCCGGCGCCGCAGGCGCCTCGAGCTTAAGGGCGAGGTTTCCCTGGACCATATCAGTTGCATTCATCATGTTCTCCTCTCGCGTGTTTTGCTGAGAACAGTTTTATCAAGCCGCGCGGACAAAAATGTCTAGCGCGAGAACGAATGTTCGGTTATTATTATCTTCGAACAGTTGTTCCTGTCAAGCAATAATCGAACATTTGTTTGACATTGGCAGAGAGGATCCCCTGATGGCTCGCAAAATTACCAAGCGTCAGCAGCAGATTTACGACTTCATCAAGGAATATCAGCAGGAGAAGGGCTATCCGCCCAGTGTGCGCGAGATGGCATCGGCCGTAGGTCTCTCCTCCCCCAGCACGGTGCATGCTCATCTCTCTGCCCTGGAGGCTCGAGGACTGCTCAAGCGCGATGCCACCAAGCCTCGCGCCCTAGAGCTCTTTGATGAGGACGGATCCTCTGTCTCGATTTCCAAATCCGATGAACCCACGGCGCCCCGCGGAACGGTCTCGCTGCCGCTCGTCGGTCGCGTCGCGGCTGGGATTCCCATTCTGGCCGAACAAAATATCGAGGACACCTTTACCATCCCGACCGAAATCGCCACAGACCAGGGCTCCTTTATCCTTGAAGTGCACGGCAGCTCAATGATCAATGTCGGCATCTACAACGGTGACTACATTATCGTTCGCGAGCAAAAGAGCGCGATGAACGGCGAAATCGTCGTGGCTATGATCGATGGCTCGGCGACTGTCAAGACGTTCTACAAGGAGCAGGGGCGCGTGCGCTTGCAGCCCGAGAACGACACTATGGAGCCCATCTATGCGACGAACCCCGTTATTTTGGGTAAGGTTGTCGGATTAATGCGCCGGTTCTCGTAATGCAAAAACGCATCACCATATTTGATACCGTCCGCGGGTTTACGATGCTGTCGATGGCAGGTTTTCACGCCTGCTACGATTTGGCCTACCTATATGGATGGGATATGCCATGGTTTACCGAAACGGTTTTCCAGGATATCTGGCGCGCAAGTATCAGCTGGGTATTTTTGTTTATCGCCGGTTGGATGTGCACGCTCTCGCGTAATAACGTTAAGCGCGCCCTCAAGTACGCGGCCGCAGCTTTGGTCGTATGGATTGCAACTACACTGGTATCAGTCGACGATTCGGTAAACTTTGGCATCATTTATTGCATGGCGGCGTGCACCGTGGTGGTTGCACTCACCCGTCCGTTACTTCAAAAAATGCCGGGCTCGTGGGGCATCGCAGCGTGCCTTGTTCTTTTTGCCCTAACCTGGGGCATTCCAAAAGCGGTCTACCCACTCCCCTACCTGGCATGGCTTGGATTCCCGGGCCCGGGTTTTGTTTCGGGAGACTACTATCCGCTCATTCCGTTTGTCTTTATGTACCTTACCGGCTTCTTTACTGCCCAGGCAGCACAAGCATCAAGCCACGAAGCGCCGACATGGGCATACGCCAATCCCATCCCGGCGCTCGCAGTCCTCGGTCGGCATGCCTTACCGTTCTACCTGCTCCATTAGCCTGTCATTCTAGGCGTGCTAGAGCTCGTTTATTCCGTACGATAGCGCTCAAGACGCGGCGCGATTCGGGCCGGCATCTTTGCCACAATGCGAACGCCGTCCTCTAGATATTCCTCATGCAGAAGGGTTCCCTGCTCATGCACCAGCGTAATGAGGGCGCCCTCGCGATACGGAATATCAGCGGAGAGCAACACATCGGTGGCAGCTGCCTCACGAGCAATACGGTCGACGAGATCGTCGAGCCCCTCGCCCGTCTGGGCCGAGAACAGCACGGCCTCGGGATAGCGACGATGGAAACTCAATCGATCGACGCTATCGAGTAGGTCGATTTTATTGAACACCGTAAGCGTCAAACGCTCACCGGCACCGATCTCGTCAAGAACGCGATCGACCGCCTCAAGCTGGCGCTCGTAGTCCTCGTCAGAGGCATCCACAACTTTAAGGATCAGGTCGGCACCAAGGACCTCAGACAGCGTGGACTTAAAGGCATCAACGAGACCATGCGGTAGCTTTTGAATAAAGCCAACGGTATCGGTAATGGTCATACCACGACCACCGGGCAAGCGATACGAGCGCGTCGTCGGATCGAGCGTGGCGAACAATTTGTCCTGAGAAAGCACCGTGGACCCGGTCAGGCGATTGAGCAACGTCGACTTACCGGCATTGGTATAACCGGCTAGGGCAACGCGAAACGCCGGCGACTCGATACGACTCTTTGACTGGACATCGCGGCGCTGTTCGACCTGCTTAAGCTCACGACGAAGCGCAGCAATCTTGTTGCGAATCAAACGTCGATCAACCTCGAGCTGGCTTTCGCCCTGGCCAAAGCGCGAGCCAATGCCACCGCGTGTCTGCTCTTTAGCAAGATGGCTCCACATACCGCGCAAGCGGGGCAACAGATACTGCAATTGGGCTAACTGGACCTGCAGGCGGCCCTCACGGGTCTGAGCGTGCAGGCCAAAGATATCGAGAATCAAAGCCGTGCGATCGATAATCTTCACCGGTTCACCCACGGCTTTCTCCAGATAAGACTGCTGCGAAGGCGTTAAATCGTCATCGAAGATAACAACATCGGCATCCATACGATGCACGAGCCCGCAAAGCTCCTCAACCTTACCGGAGCCGATAAACGATTTTGGATACGGCTTAATCAGACGCTGTGACAAACGCGCCACACACTGGGCGCCAGCCGTATGAGCCAGGCGCTCAAGCTCGTCAAGCGAACGATCGAGCGGCCAGGCGTTATCGCGCCACTCAACTCCGACAAGAACGGCGCGTTCGGGCTCAGGCGCCGTGGGAACGAGGGGAAACCGAGCCATTAGGCCGCCTCGATACGGTGAAGGATATCCTCAACGACCTCATCAACCGCAAACTCGTCCATGTCGAACCACACGATGCGGTTATCGCGTTTAAACCACGAAAGCTGACGCTTGGCATAGCGACGCGAACGCATCTTGATGAGTTCGCGAGCCTCATCCATAGAAATCACGCCGTCAAAGGCATCGATGATCTCTTTATAGCCAATCGCCTGCATCGAAGTCAGGGCATCACCCAGCCCCTGGTCCATAAGACCACGAACCTCATCAACAAGACCCTGCTCAAACATCAGATCGACGCGTAGGTTAATTCGCTCGTAAAGCGCCTCACGATTACGCATCAATCCAAACCACAGAGCGTGATAATGCTCGCGCGGAACACTAAACTGCAACTTTTGCTGCGCGTAGGACACGCCATCATCGTGCATTTCCAGCGCGCGAATCACGCGACGAACATTATGGGGGTGGATGACCGCGGCGGACTCGGGGTCACGCTCGGCAAGCAGCGCGTGCAGCGCCTCCTCGCCAATGCGCTCGGCAAGCTCCTGATACCCCGCGCGGCGATCGTCCTCAAGCTCGCCCGAGGGAAAATCCATCTCATCCAGGGCCGCCTTGAGATACAAGCCCGTACCCCCGCAAAACACCGGTAGGCGGCCCTCGCCCAGCAAGCGCTCAACATGTACACGAGCGTCTGCCTGATACAACGCTGCAGAATATGCAACGCCCGGTTCAACAATATCGACCAGGCGTAGAGGCGCCGTGCATTCCTCTGGTGCCATCTTGGCAGTGCCGATATCCATGCCTCGATAGATTTGCATCGCGTCACACGACAGCACTTCGGACGAAAGACGAGCCGCTAAACGATCTGCGACATCACTTTTGCCAACCGCGGTCGGACCGACAATCGCAACGGCGGAAAGGCCTGCCCCGGGAGAAATCATTAGCGCGGCTCGCCCACAACGGATCCGGACAGATACCACGTCTTGGCGACGTCGATGTCAACATCGACAATCTTGCCAATCAACTGATCGATGCTGTAGCCCGCGGGAATCGGTGCATGAACGGTCTGATTCTTAGGACTCTTGCCCAGCAGCACCGCGTCATTCTTTTTGCTCATACCCTCAATAAGCGCCGGAACAACGGTGTGGAGCTCACCCTGGTTATACTCGTGCGCTGTGGTCTCGATAACCTTCACCAGACGATTGAAGCGCTCAAGAATCACCTCATGCGGCGTGGGATCGTCAATCTCGGCGGCCGGAGTACCGGCGCGCTTGGAATAGATAAACGTATAGGCCTGAGCATAACGGACGGTCTCGGCAAGCGAGAGCGTCTGCTCAAAGTCTTCCTCGGTCTCGCCGGGGAATCCCACGATGATATCGGTCGAAAGCGCGATATTGGGCATGCGATTTCGGATGCGATCGACGAGTCCCAGATAATCCTCGCGCGTATAGCGACGATTCATCTCTTTAAGGATGCGCGACGAGCCCGATTGAACTGCCAGGTGCAGCTGCGGCATGACGGCAGGCGTCTCGGCCATAGCGTCGATAGTCTCGGGCAGCAGGTCTTTGGGGTGCGAGGAAGTAAAGAAGATGCGCTCTACACCCGTATCGCCCACGGCACGCAACAGATCGGCAAAGCGCGGCTTGCCAAACAGGTCGCGACCATAGGAGTTGACGTTTTGACCCAGCAGCGTGACCTCTCGCACGCCCTGGCGTACTAGACCGGTGACCTCGTCGACAATCTCCTCGAAAGGGCGGCTCTTTTCGCGACCGCGCACATACGGCACGATGCAATAGGTGCAGAAATTGTTGCAGCCCGTCATTATGGGGACCCAGGCGTGATACTGGGTCTCGCGATGCCACGGCATGCTCATAGCATCCGTGTCCTCGTGTTCATTGGTGCGAATATGACGCTTGCCGTCCAAGAACGCCTCGGCAATGAGCTCGGCAACATGCGCGATGGAATGCGTGCCAAAGATAACATTGACGTTATCGACATTGGTGAGCAGACCCTCGCCGTCGCGCTGCGCGATACAGCCGCCCACGGCGACCACGCGCTTGCCCGAGGGCGAAGGCGGGAGGCTCTTACAAGAGTTGCACTGACCGTACAGACGAGTATCGGCGGCCTCTCGCACGCAGCACGTCATGAACACGACAATGTCAGCATGCTCCGGATCGAGCGCCATGAGGCAGCCATATGAGTCGAGCAGACCACTCACGCGCTCGGAGTCGTGCTGATTCATCTGGCAGCCAAAGGTGCGGATAAAGTAGGTTTTACCGGCAAGAATATCGCGTACGGAACCCTGGTCCATGTGTATAAGTCCTAACGAGGTGGAATAAGCGGGATCAAAGAGGGCGGGCAAAGAGTAAAAACTCTATGCCACAGGCTTAACGTCGTCCATCACAACGTTATCCATGGCAGCTCGATTAATCTGATGAACGTAAATAGAAAGACGGATGGCCGTGCGCGACTCCCCGTTGATGAGGATGTCGGAGAACACCGGCGCGCAGGAAATATCAAACCCGGTCGGAATCAAAAAGCCGCGCGCGATAGCCACGGCCTTAATTGCCTGGTTGACGGCACCCGCACCAACACACTGAATATTGACGGGAACACCATCTTTGACCATGCCGGCAATGGCGCCGGCAACGGACGCGGGCGATGATTTGCTTGATACCTTCAGGCAATCCATGAAGAAACTCCTGCGTTTAAAAGTACGTTTTAACTGCAATAACTGTATCGTACCGAACGGACTCGGTAAAGATGCTATTCCTCTTTGGCAAGGTCGAACGTCACGGTAATACGATCACGCGAAACACGAATCTTGGGGTCGCCGCAAAGGTTGAGATAGTACCGCGATGCAAGATCGTTAAAATCGCGCTCGACGGCTCGCGAGAACTGCGCCATGTCGTCCTTGGCGATACGCAACCCGCGACGATCTTTGGCGAGATCAACCGGAGCAGACGCATGTGAGGACGAATCGCGCTCGCGTAGCAGGCGTGCGGTCACACCGCGAACGGGCTTAATCTGGCCCGCCAAGATACGATGCGCCGTACGCTCGGACATCTCAAGGCCCAAACCCGAACAGATACGGATAAAGTCTTCCGCATCCGAAGCAAGACCCAGACGATCGACCACGGGAAGCTCGGCTTCGTCGTCGATAAACAAAAGACGTGAAGCATCGAGACGGCTGGAGGCCTGCGCATGCAGCGTCGCGGCAATCTCGGACGGAGACCCCAGATAGACATCACAGGCGCGCAGCTCCTCGAGGGCAAACTCGCAGGCGGCGCGAATGATGTTGTGAGGGCCACGGGCGCAGACATAGTGACCGTCCTCGTCCTTCACGGCCTGAGGCCAGCTGGACTGATCGGCGCGCTCGCCAAGGCGGTCGGTAGCGACGCTCACCTTAAAGACCGAGCCAAGGTCAACATCCGACGTGACAACGCGTGCCTCGTCGGTGTTTTGCTTAATCGAGAACAAAGCCATGCCTCGACCGTGAACGCCCCAACGGTCCATCTTCATACTCTCGAGCTTGGAGGTAACGCGGGCATCAAAGATGCGCTCCTGCATATCCTGCGGCACGCCCGAGCCATTATCCAGAAAGACGAGCGTACGGACGCCATCTTCCTTGGTCGTGGCGAGATAGACCTTGTCGGCGCCGGCATCACGAGCGTTGCGCAGCATTTCGATGACAATATCCTCGACATGCTGAATGTCGTGCTTTGCCTGGCGCCGCTCGGCCTCCGAAACGCGGAGGCGGACATACCCCTCGCCAAGGTTCTCCTCGACGCGAAGGTTGCCCTCCCCCGACATCGACGCGATAAATGAGATGAGCTCGTTCGCGTCGTTCATGTTATTTAGCGATATCGACAGCGCGGCTCTCGCGAATCACGACGACGCGCACCTGACCGGGATACTCCATCTCTTCCTCGATCTGATGGGCGATGTCATGAGCCAAGACCGTGGACTGAGCATCGGAAATCTTGTCCGGCTGAACCATGACGTGAACCTCGCGACCAGCCTGCATAGCATAGGTACGCTCGACGCCGTCATGGGAGTTGGCGATCTCCTCGAGCTTCTCAAGGCGCTTGATGTAGTTCTCGGCCGATTCGCGACGGGCACCGGGGCGAGAGGCAGAAACGGCATCGGCAGCCTGGACCAGAACATCGAGCACCGTGTTGGGATCGACGTCGGCGTGATGGGCCTCGATAGCGTGAACGATAACGGGCTTCTCGCCATAGCGACGGGCGAGCTCGGCGCCGATAACGGCATGCGGACCCTCGACGTCATGGTCGATAGCCTTGCCAAGATCGTGTAGCAGGCCGGCGCGCTTGGCAGTCACAACGTCCAGGCCAAGCTCGGAAGCCATCACGCCGCACAGGTCGGAAACCTCGAGGGAATGCTGGAGCACGTTCTGACCAAACGAGGTGCGGTAGCGCAGAGCACCCAGGGTCTTAACGATCTCGGGGTGCAGATCGTGGATACCGGTATCGAAGGCAGCCTGTTCGCCAGCTTCGCGCACGCGCTGCTGAACCAAGTCGGCGGCCTTGTGATACATCTCCTCGATGCGGGCAGGGTGAATGCGGCCGTCAGCGATAAGGTTCTCAAGGGCCACGCGGGCGGTCTCGCGACGGACCGGATCGAAGCTCGAAAGCACAACGGTCTCGGGCGTATCATCGATCACGAGGTTGACACCGGAAACCTGCTCGAAGGTGCGGATGTTGCGACCCTCGCGGCCAATGATGCGACCCTTGAGGTCATCGGAAGGAATGTGCACGGAGGTAACGGTAACCTCGGCAGTGTGGTCGGCGGCACAACGCTGAATCGCCAGGGAGAGGATCTCCTGAGCGGTCTTATGGCACTCGGCGCGAACCTGCTGCTCGGACTCGCGAATGATCGTGGCGGCCTCGTGGGTAACCTCGCCGCGAACCTTATCGAGAAGCTCCTTGTGAGCGTCCTCGCGGGTCAGGTCGGCGATGCGCTCGAGCTCCGAGGTCTGCTTGGCGCAGAGCTCCTCAAGCTCGCGGGAGCGCTTCTCGACCTGGCCAGCCTGGCTGGACAGCTGATGTTCACGCTTGTCGAGGGCATCGTTGCGGCGATCGAGGGACTCCTCGCGCTGCATCACACGGTTCTCGAGCGTACGAATCTCGCTCTTACGCTGCTTGTCCTCGGCCTCGGCAGCCTGCTTATTCTTGATGATCTCTTCCTTTGCCTCAAGCAGAGCCTCTTTTTTGAGGGTCTCGGCCTGGCGCTTTGCATCACCGATTAGGGACTCAGCCTGTGCGTGAGCCGACTGGATCTTTTCGTCGGCCTCGTGAAGACTACCCTGCTTGGCGGTGCGCATGTAGGCAATGGCGGCGATGGCACCCAAAACAATGCCAACGAGCGCTGCGATGATAGGCATGCTCACTCCTTTTTATGGATTCGTTACACAACAAAGCGAACCGTCCTTACGAACGGCTCGCGACATTTGAGTAATATGGGCGCAGCTTATGCGGGTCGGATACAGATAAACATATAAGCAAACTCATCAAAGATGAGCACATATCACAAAGCAAATGACAGTGTTTATCGTACGTTGAACCGCAACAACTGTCAAATAAATGGACCCAGCACGGCGGCTAAAAGGCGGTGAACGGCAGATGCGCAAAACACATGTGTCTAAACTGCACATTCCTCACGTTCGGCATCGAGACGCGCCTTAACGGCATCGGCGGCGATGTGGTACGAAAAGCCCTTACCCATCAAAAACCGAACGAGTTTTTCGAATCCACGTGTCTCGGGAACGCGACGCTTCGCGAGTAAAGCCGACGCGCGAGCCAAGTCGTCCTCAACGGCAAAATAATCCTCGGGATAGCCGGGGATATCATCGAGTACGACATGGCGGCGCTTGAGCTCGGTCTCAATCTTGCGCTGTCCCCAGCCGCGTCGTTTGCGCTCCTCGATAAAGTAGGAGCAAAAGCGGTTCTCATCTAAAAAGCGATACTCAGTGGCACGCTGGACGGCAAAATCAATTGCGGGTTGGCGAAATCCGTAACGAGCCAGCTTGTCACGGACCTCACCCGTGGCATGGTCGCGGCGCGACAGCATCTCAGTCACCATGGTAAGCGCGCATTTACGCTCAATGAGCTGTACCGCTTCGCGAAACTCATCCCAATCGCAGGGAAGATCGGGGCGATTTTTAAGAAACAGGCGAGCAACACGAACAGGAATCCAGATGGATCGTTCAAAACCGCCCTCGAGCTCACAGTCGATATGTGCACAAGGCTTTTTTGATGCATACCCACTCGAGAACGAGGAGGCCGCCTTCTTATCGGGAAAGACGACCGTGGCCTCGGTCACCATATACGACATGAGGGCATCCGCTACTCGTCGTCATCATCGAGCATCGCGGAGCCATCGATGGCGTAAAGCTCATCGAACTCCTCAGTTTCGGGCTGATCGGTCAGCTCGACCTCGGACGGAGCATCGTCATCGAATTCAAGGCCACAGGCGAGGCGAACCTTATGCTCGATCTCGTCAGCACAATCGGGGTGTTCGCGCAGGAAGGCCTTGGCGGCCTCGCGACCATTACCGAGCTTATCCTCACCGTAAGCAAACCAAGAGCCCATCTTTTTGCAGATACCGCACTCGACGGCCATGTCCAGAATCGAGCCCTCTTTAGAGATGCCCGTGCCGTACATGATGTCGAACTCAGCCGAGCGGAACGGTGCGGCCACTTTGTTCTTAACGACCTTGGCACGCACACGATTGCCGATGACCTCGTCCTTGAGCTTAATGCTGTCAATGCGGCGAATATCGATACGCACCGACGAGAAGAACTTGAGGGCGCGGCCGCCCGTCGTAGTCTCGGGGTTGCCGAACATGACGCCGATCTTCTCGCGCAGCTGGTTAATGAAGATGCAGGTCGTTTTAGATTTGGCGAGCGAGCCGGCGAGCTTACGGAGCGCCTGGCTCATCAGACGGGCTTGAAGGCCGACCGAAGTATCACCGATCTCGCCCTCGATCTCGGCACGCGGAGTCAAAGCGGCGACAGAGTCGACAACGATGGCGTCGATGGCGCCAGAGCGCACGAGCATGTCGACGATCTCGAGCGCCTGCTCGCCCGTATCGGGCTGGGAAATGAGGACCTCATCGATGTCCACGCCGATACGCGCGGCATACGTGGGATCGAGCGCGTGCTCGGCATCAATAAACGCCACAACGCCGCCCATAGCCTGGGCCTCTGCCAAAATCTCGAGCGAAAGCGTTGTCTTACCGGAGGACTCGGGGCCGTAAATCTCAACAATACGGCCGCGCGGCACGCCGCCGATGCCCAGAGCGGCATCGAGGGCCAGAGCGCCCGTGGGAATGGCCTCGACCTCGAGCTCGGGACCACCGTCGCCGTACCTCATGATGGAACCCTGGCCGAATTTCTTCTCGATCTCGGCCTTGGTGGTGGCGATCATCTCATCGCGCTCTTTACCCGTCGTGCGAGCATGAACGGTACGTACGGGACCTGAATTCTTGGCCATGAATAGCCCTCCTCTTAACAACCTGCATCGATAATAAACGAACGGCTGTTCGTGGTCAACCGTTCAGATTCATCATATGTACCCGACCATTCCAAAACCCGACCAAACGCCGACCAATCACCGACCAAACGCTTGACCACGCCAATCACAAATAGAGGTGCACGAATAAATTTAGGCCTTATACCAGCGCAAACACCAATTCCGTCAAAGGTCCCTATCTCCACAATTAAGGGGCCCTAAGGCCCCTTAAACCATGTCTATTCCATAGAATTGAGCACGCGAACAATGCGCTCCAAAGCCTCCGCGACCGCATGAGCACGAACGCACGACCGATCGCCCTCGTAATGACAGCGCGCAGACTCGACAACCGGCGCTCCCCCATCGGCCGCGCGATACGCCCACCCAATATAGAACGTACCGGCGGGGTCTTGCTCGGTGCCACCACCGGGCCCAGCGTAGCCCGTTGCGCTTACGGCTATATCGCTCTGATAAAGCTCCAGCGAGCCTGCGGCCATCTCGCGAGCCGTCTGGTGCGACACGGCGCTAAACCGATCGAGCGTTTCCTGTTTAACGCCGAGCACGCGATGTTTGATCTCATCGCAGTAGGTCACCGCGCCACCACGAAGCACCGCCGAGGCACCCGGGATATCGGCAATCGTCGAGGCAATCATACCCGCCGTCAGCGACTCCGCCGTCGAGACCGTCACACCACGGGCACTCGCGCGCTCGACAATATCGCGCGCCAGTTCCTCGTTGTTTGCGGCGATTAGCAAATAAGACTCCGTCATACCCACCAGGACCTAGACCGAAAAGACGATCTTGCGACAGTTCCAGAAGTACTGGGCGCCCGAGACAATGGTCAAAATCACGGCGATGACGTACAGGAAGCGCGACACCGAATAGACACCGAGCAGCAGCGACACCGGCCCCAGCTGGAGACCGGCCATCGCAAAGACGCACAGATAGCCGCAGATGGAAACCATCGTCGTCGCCGTCTTGTACTTGCCAAGCTTATCGGCGGCAACGACCACACCGGCCGCACTCGCGACCATGCGCAGGGCGCTCACCAGCAGCTCGCGGAACAAGATAATGAACACCGACCACACGGTTACGGTACCAAAATCCAAGAACAGAAGCAGAGCCGAGAACACGAGCAACTTATCGGCGATGGGATCCAGGAACTTACCGAAGTCGGTGATCTCGTTGCGCGAACGAGCCAGGTAGCCATCAACCTTATCGGTGCACGACAGGATGACGTACAGAACAAAGGCGGCAGCGGCGAGCGGGCCGTCGAAGGTGCTCAAATCCGTACCGGCAACGCTTGTGTGAGACAGCGCCGACACGATCATGAACACCGGGATAAAGACGATGCGAACGCACGTCACGATGTTGGCGGGCGTCCAGACACTCGTCAGTTCCTTATTGCTCTCGTTAGCCACGACGCTCTCCTACTCCACAACATGACCGATAAGCTCATAGCAGAAGCTATCGGTAAACTCGACGGTCAGAATATCGCCCACGGACGCCTCGCTGGCGTCCAGATGCACCGCGCCATCGGAATCGGGCGCCTGGAACCAGGCATGGCCGATCAGCTCGGCGCCATCCTCGGTCTCTTCGATACCGTCGACGATCACCTGGGCTCGCTCGCCCACATGTGCGGCAGTGGCGGCAAAACCGAGCGACTCGGCCAGGTCCATGGCCTCCTGGGCGCGCTCGAGCTTGACCTCTTCGTCGACCTGACCCTCCATCTTAGCGGCCAGGCTGCCCTCCTCCTGCGAGTAGGCAAAGACGCTCGTGTAGTCAAAGCCGACGGTGTCCATAAAGTCGATAAGGTCGCGGAACTCGTCGTCGGTCTCGGTCGGGAAGCCGACCATGGCCGTGGAACGGATCACGATGCCGGGGATACGCTCACGCAGATCGCGGAACAGGTCCTCGAGCTCCTGGCGCGAACCAGAACGGCGCATAGCCTTGAGGATGCGCGCGTCGCAGTGCTGCACGGGGATATCGATATAGGGCAGCACCTCGGGCGTATCGCGAATCGTCTCGATGAGTTCGTCAGTCATGCCCTCGGGCTGCAGATAGAGCACGCGGACCCAGACGTTGTGCGGGCGCACGGCCTCGGCGACGGCACGCAGCAGCTGCGCCAGATTGCGCGGCAAGCCCTCGGCGACGTCCTCGTCAGCAAAGTCGGTGCCCCAAATACCCGTGTCCTGGCCGATCAGCACGATCTCACGCACACCGCCGGCAACCAGGTCACGCACCTCGGAGATAATGCTCTCGGCATTGCGCGAGTGATAGCGGCCGCGGATGTAGGGAATCATGCAGAAGCTGCAGAAGCGGTTGCAGCCATCGGAAATCTTGACGTAGGCGACAGCGCCCTCGACGGTACGTTTGACCTGCGGGATATAGGCTGCAATCTCACGCTCGACACCCAGCACGTCATCGATGACCGCCACGATGCCGTCCTCCTCGTCAGCCTTCACAAAGGCAGCGACCTCGGGCAGCTCATCAGGCAGGTCGTCGCCATAGCGCGACGGCACGCAGCCGCACATGACGATGGGGCAAGAACGAACGCCGTCCTGAACCTCGTTGGCGAGCTCGAGCGTGGTCTCGATGCTCTCGGACGTTGCGGAGGCGAGGAACGAGCATGTATTGACGATGGCGATATCGGCGTCCTGCGGGTCGAATGCCTCCTCGTAGCCCGCGGCGGTCAAAAGAGAACGCATGCGGTCGGTGTCAACCTCGTTCTTAGCGCACCCGAGGGTGATGTAGAGCACGGAGCCCAACGGTGTATCCATGTTGGAGAGCGGTCCTTTCGATTGATATTAGCGGTAGTTGGTGAACTGCAGCGGCTGGCCGTAGTCCTGGTCGCGCAGGAATTGGATCACGGTCTGCAACGCGTCCTTCGAAGCAGAGGAAACACGCAGCTTGTCGGCCTCGATGGTCACCTTAACCTTGAGCTTTTGGTCCTTGATGTCCTTGTTGATCTTCTTGGCGGTCGCCTGGTCGATACCCTCGACGATATGGCCGAGCACGCGCACGGTGCCGCCCGATGCCGCCTGCGGCGCATCCCACGAGACAGCCTTGAGGTCGATGCCGCGCTTGATGAGCTTGGAGCTCAGCACGTCAACAATCTGTTTGGAGACAAAGTCGGCCGGGGCGTTGATCGTAAAGAGCATGTCGCCCTTCGAAAGCTCGATCGTGGCACCGGAATCCTTAAGGTCATAGCGCTGGGAAATCTCGCGCGTGGTCTGCTGGAAGGCGTTGTCGACCTCTTGCATGTTGACCTCGGACACGACGTCGAAGCTGGAATCTTTAGCCATGATGTTTCCTTTCGCGTACGAGAGGCCTAGTAGCTATCGTACGAATAGTCGGTAGAATCGCTGGGCGTCTGACCGTCAGTTGCGGTATCGGCGCCATCCGTGGACTGGGTATCGGTACCGTCGGTGGTATCGGTACCATCGGTGGTGTCGGTACCATCAGAACTTTCACCATTCTCGGAATCAGACGTCTCCTTCTTGGGAACGGTGATCGTCACGCGCGCCACGCCCGAGGTCTTGGTATCGTAACGGACCTTTTCACCGTTCTTGGTAACGGTGACATCGGAAGGCTTGGACGTGGTGATCTCGATCGAGGACTCGGGCGTGTACTCCTGCTCAAAGGGGCCAGTCGCCTGGGCGCCATAGACCGACTTGCCGTCGACCTTGACCTCAATCCACGCGGTCTTTCCCTTGGCAACCGAGACCTTGACCTTCGTGACCTCGTTCTCTTCCTTCTTTGCCGTCGTCTTGGTAGCGTCCGAATCAGCCGACTCATCCGTCGCCTCATCGGTGTCTTCGTCCTCGTCGACCGTTTCGGACTTCTTAGAAGACTTCTTGGTCGTCGTCTTGGTAACAGCGGGCGTCTCAGGCGTGGTCTCGGGCGTCGAAGATGCGCAGCCGCGCAGAAGCACCACGATGAGCACAATCAACAGCAGCGCAACGGCACCGATGCCGGCGTAGACGATACGCGGATCGAGCCCGTTGTTTTGAGGAGTACGTGATCCGCCGCGTCCACGATTGGAACTGCTGCGGCCGCCTCCCTGAGGCATACGACCACGATTGCTATCGGAACGGCCGCGATAGCCACCCTGGCCCTGAAGGCTGCGCTGACCCGAGCGGGGCGCAAGTTCACCGCGGCCTTGATAGCCACGCTGGCCCGAACGCGGAGCCGAAGAGCGCTGGCCATACGGCTGTGATTGAGAGCGAAGACGCGGCGTCACCTGCGTGGTATCGGCATCCGCATAGCCACCGCGAGAGCGACCAGAAGAGACCCCACGGTAACCGCGATCGGAATAGCCGCCGTCGCCGTAGCCGGCACGAGGGTCACGAGCCACGCCGCGGGCAGCGGGAAGTGCACGGTCCTCGGGCATCGGCGTACTGCGGAACCGGTCACGCTGCGAACGAATCTCCTCGCCCGAACCCGTCTCGGTAATATAACCGGCCTGCTGAGGACGCTGTCCATAACGCGTCGAACGACCGCCCTGAACCATCAGGAAGCGCCCGTTATCGACCGAGGAACGCGAATTGACGTAGCCAGCGGCTTCCTGAAAACGACCGCCCTGCTGCGACGTCTCGCGCTCATATGCCATCAGATCGTCAAAGTAGGCATTGACGACCTCGCGCGGATTGAGGCCCAAAAAGCGAGCATAGCTCGAAATCATGCCCTGCGCATAGCCGCGCGGCGGCATCGAAGCAAAGTTACCGGTCTCGAAAAACTCGATGATCTGCGGCCTGATTTTGATGGTGTTGGCGACCTGCTGAATGGAAAGGCCCATTCGGCGACGCTGCTCGAGCAGCATGTCACCAAAGCGTGCAGCCATCAGAATCCTCCAAACTCACGATCTTCACGTGCCATCTCGGCGTCGACAGATTCCAGCGCGGCAAGCCCCTCCTCGTCCAGCAGGACCTCGCGCGGCTTGGAACCGTCGGGCGGACCGACGACACCCTTTTCTTCCAGCATGTCCATAATACGCCCGGCGCGCGCATAGCCAACCTTCAGACGACGTTGCAGGCCAGATGTGGAGCCAAGCTGCGATTCCACCACAATATGGGCGGCTTCCCAAATGAGAGGATCATCGTCTTGCGGCTCGGCGACTCCGGTGCGGACAATGCCGCCGCCACCCGCCATGGACATGGAAGCGGGTGCCACGGCAGACAGGATCTCCTCGTGGTAGTCGGGCTCGCTCTGCGACTTGACGAACTCGACAATCTCATTGATTTCGTCATCCGAGACAAAGCAGCCCTGGATACGGCGAGGCTTGCCCCAGTCGACCTTCGAGAACAGCATGTCGCCCAAACCAGTGAGCTTTTCGGCGCCCATCTGATCAATGATGACGCGCGAGTCGATACCCGTGGCGACGTTAAAGGCGATGCGGTTGGTGATGTTAGCCTTGATAAGGCCCGTCACCACGTTGGAGCTCGGGCGCTGCGTGGCCACGATAAGGTGGATACCGGCGGCACGGCCCAGCTGAGCAATACGCACGATCGAGGCCTCGACATCCTTACCGGCGACCATCATCAGGTCCGAGAGCTCGTCGATGATGATGACCAGGTAGGGCATCTTTTGCGGCGGGTTATCGTAATGCTCAAACTCGCCGGCGGCCTGCTTTTCGTTGTAGGTCGAGATCTTACGCACGTTGAGACGCTCGAAGACCTTCAGGCGACGCTCCATCTCGGACACGGCCCATTGCAGAGCGCTCGCGGCCTGCTTGGGCTCGGTCACCACGGGCACGTAAAGATGCGGCAGACCGTTATAGCCCGCAAGCTCGACGCGCTTGGGGTCGACCATGATCAGGCGAACGTCCTCGGGAAGGGCGCGCATGAGCAAGGTCGTGATGATGGAGTTGATCATGACCGACTTACCGGAACCCGTGGTACCGGCGATCAGCAGGTGGGGCATCTTGGCGAGGTCGGCGACGACCGGCGTACCCTCGGCATCGCGACCGATGGCCAGCTCGAGCGGACCGCCCTTCACATAGGGCAGCACGTCGCCCAGGTTGACGTTCTGGCGCTTGCGATTGGGGATCTCGATACCCACAAGCGAGGTACCGGGGATCGGGGCAAAGATGCGCACCGACTGAGCAGCGAGCGAAAGCGCGATATCGTCCTCGAGGCTCGAAATCTTGCTCACGCGCTCGCCCTCGCCAGGTTGCAGCTTAAAGGTCGTCACCGTGGGGCCGGCGATCCAGCCGACCACGCGGGCACTGCGGCCAAACTCAAGCAACGTGGACTGAAGCGACTCGGCAGTCTGTTCCAGCTCCTTGTCAGAAGACGCGGAGGACGCCGACTGCGGGTTGGCATGCAGGATTTCGAGTGGCGGAAGCTTAAGGCCATCCTCTTCTTCGCCCTCGTTATCTGCGGCGCCGCCGTCCGCTCCCCCATCCCTAGCCGCAGCCGATCCGACAGCACTCGAGGCAGGCGCATCGGCAACCTTGGGATGCTTCAAGAAGTCGGGAATCTGAGGTGCTGCCGAGACAGGATTCACGGCAAACGGCGGCTCGGACTCGTCAATCTTATCGGGGTCGTCTTCCATCGAAAGCTGGCCGGTTACCTGTTCGCGCTTGGCATGGCGACTCGGCAGCAAAGTTGTCTTTGCGGTCTCAATCGGCGCCTCGTCGTCCTCGTCATCGCCCTCAGTGAGCTCAATCTCGCTATCGGACCAAGACGGGTCGGGCTCACTCGTATTGAGCTTAGGCGCAGCCTTGCCCTTCTTGGCATGGCGGCGCGGCAGCAGCGTCGTCTTAGCGCGCTCGGCCTCCACGGCATCGGATACGTCGACAAACGGATCCTCGTCCTCGTCGTCATTGTCCAAAACCGGGTCCACATCGTTGCCCATGACCGTGGTCACTGCAGCATCGGAGCCCTTTTGACGAAGAATGCTCAGGTGCGGACGGGCAACGCCGGGCACCGACAGGGCTTCGTCGTCACCCCACGGACTCGCGTTAACATCGGCACGACGGCGCTCGGCAAAATCGGCCGCACGGTCGCGAGCAGAGCGCAGCACGCCGCCAACCGAAAAGCCGATGATGACCAAGCCCACGACGACAAGGCCCAACAGGACTACCATCGCGATAGGCTTACCCAGGGCATTCTGCAGCGCACTCGCAATAAACGCACCGATGTAGCCACCCGAGGCGGACAAATTTTGCGGCGTGAACATAAGGTCACACGAGACACTCGTACCCGGCACCATCAGCGAAAGAATGGAAACGACGGCGATAAAGACCACGGCGCCGCCCGCAACAGAGCGCACGTTGAGCGGCGAGTCCTCGCCTAAAAAGAGCGTGGCGGCAAACAGCAAAATGACGATCGGCAGCACATAGGCGCCCAGACCAAAGCCCAGGTGGTAGAAACCGGCAACCGCAGCCGTAACGGGTGCGGTCGCCGGCGAAATCACGGCAATGAAGGACGCAATCGCCAAAACGGCGATGACCACGCCGGCAATATCGCGGTTGGCCGAAGGCTCGACCAGGGGCTCGAACTCATCGAAGTCCGCCTCGTGGCCCTTATTGGCACGCAGATGGGAACCGGCACCCTTAGCAGATGCCGGTTGGTTATTGGCCTTATTGCCTTTGGCGTTTTGTGCAGATCCGCGCGCCAAACTAAACCTCCATGACGACCGGGATGATCATCGGACGGGTGCGCGTACGGCTCCAGATAAAGTTAGAGAGCGAATCGCGCACGGCCTTGCGAATGGCATCGGAACCGCTGCTCGTAAAGCTGAACTTGCCTTTCTCGATCGTCTTCATGATGGACGCGGAGGCATCCTCGGAGAACTGGTCGTCGATGGCAAACGAGACGCCGCGGCCCGAGAACTCGATGGCCTCAATCTTCTTGTGCTTGAGCGAGACGATGGCAACAGCGGTAACCATACCGTCGTTGGCGAGCTTCTGACGATCGCGCAGGACGATGGGGTCGGTATCGCCGATACGCAGGCCGTCGACGTAGACGACGCCGGACTCGACGGGCGTACCGCGCTTGACGATACCGCCGCGCATCTCGAGCGTGTCGCCGTTATCGAGGATAAAGATATGATCGTCCTTGATGCCCATCTTGCGGGCCAGCTGGGCATGGGCGCGCAGATGCACGGCCTCACCGTGAACCGGCATAAAGTAGGTGGGCTTGGCCATGGCCATCAGGAGCTTGAGCTCCTCCTGGCTACCGTGACCGGAGACGTGGACGAGAGCGCGGTTCTTATCCCACACGTCGCAGCCGAGCTTGGCCAGGCTGTTGACGACCTGCTGGACGGCCTTCTCGTTGCCAGGAACGGGAGTTGCCGAGAGGATGACGGTATCGCCCTCGTGAATAGAGAGCGTCTTGTGCTCACCGTTGGCCATGCGGGACAGCGCCGACAGCGGCTCGCCCTGCGAACCGGTGCACATGACGACAATCTTATCGTCAGGCAGGTTATCGATATCAAAGGCATCGATAATATCGGCATCGTCGATGTTGAGGTAGCCAAGCTCGCGCGCCACGCGGGTATTGGTGAGCATGGAGCGTCCGGTCACGACAACCTTGCGGCCGCACTTGCGGGCGGCGTCGCAGATCTGCTGCAGGCGATGGATATGGCTCGAGAACGACGCGACGAACACGCGGCCCGGGGCGTTCTTGATGGCGTGCAGCAGGTTGGGACCGACCTCGGCCTCGGACTTGGTAAAGCCGGGAACCGTGGCATTAGTGGAATCGGAAAGCAACAGGTCGATGCCCTGCTTGGCAAAGCGGCTGATAGCGGCATAGTCGGGCGTGACGCCGTCGATGGGCGTCTGGTCGAGCTTAAAGTCGCCGGTGTGCATAACGGTGCCCTGATTGGTACGGATGAACACGCCCAGAGCGCCGGGAATGGAGTGCGTCATCGAGAAGAAGTCGAGCGAGATGCCGCCGAGGTTGACATGGCTGCCGCCCTTGACCTCGCGGAACTTGGGTGCGCGGATGCGGAACTCAGAAAGCTTGCCCTCGATAAAGCCAAGCGTCAGCTTGCTCGAGAAGATGGGCACCTTATTGTTGAGGTCCTGCAGCAGATACGGAAGCGAACCGGTGTGGTCCTCGTGGCCGTGGGTGACGACGATACCGCGGAGCTTCTCCTCGTTCTCCAGAACATAGGTGTAGTCGGGAAGAACCAGGTCGATACCGGGCTGGGAGTCATCCGGGAACATGAGACCGGCGTCGACGAGCACCATGTCGTCGCCGCACTCGAAGACCGTCATGTTCTTACCGATGCCGTCAAGGCCTCCGAGCGGAATGATCTTCAAGGGAGATGATTTTTTAGCTGCCATAGGTTAGTGTGGTTTCCTTTCTTCGAAACGGGTCTGAAACAACCGACGGGGCGCTTCTGGCAAACCGACCGCCGGGAACGTACAAACATGCATCACAGAGTCGATGCAATAACCACAGTATGATACCCATTTGCACAACAACAGACCACCCATGCATCAAAGCCCCATCTGAACCTGTGTATCCCGCCGGTCAGGGCTCAGCGGCCCCGGCACGGGCTAAGTTTCCTGCTCTACAGTCCTGCTCACGACGGAGGCCACATTAAGTGGCCTCCTGT
>ENA-UOJP01001815-UOJP01001815.1-human-gut-metagenome-genome-assembly--contig:-C102-NODE-1815-length-21640-cov-4.719342_pt1 | contig 21640 bp, 17 predicted proteins | sample MGYA00242353_ERZ723900 | MGnify/ENA metagenome assembly ERZ723900
TTTAAAAGAATCGGGTTCATATAAACTTCCGGCCGGATCATGGCAGCTTCTGCCTGCATGACCTGGGCGCGTCCCATTTCCAGACCATCTGCCGTGATAAAAGAATTGAGTGCCATGTTCTGTGACTTAAATGGTGCAACCTTGATTCCATCTTCCTTTAAAACACGACAGAGCCCTCCCGCAAGAAGGCTCTTTCCGACATTTGACATGGTTCCCTGAATCATAATCGACTTTGCCATATTAAAATTCTCCCTGACCTGCATAGAGAATTTCTCCCAGCGCATCGATCAGTTTCTGGTTATCTCCTCTCTGCCGCATACAAACACGATAATATCCTTCTCCGAGACCTTTATAATTGCTACAATCCCGAACCAGGATCTTCTGTTTTTTCAGTTTCTCATATAAATTTATACCGCTTCGCATCAGAATGAAATTGGCATCTGACGGATAATGGGTAATTCCAAGCTTGTCTAATTCATTTTCCATCCAGATTCTTTCACGGTTCGTAAAATCACAGGTCCGTTTCACACGCATCCGCTCTTTTAAAGATGCCATGCCTGCCGCCTGTGCCGGTATCGATACGCTCCATGGCTGTCTGGACTGTTCCATCTTCTCCAGAAATTCCATATCCGAAGTAACGGCATACCCGATACGGATTCCCGGAATCGCGTGCATCTTAGTCAGTGAACGGAGGATAAATAACGTTCTCCATCTCTTAGTATCTGCAAGAATGGATGCCGTAGCTGCATTTTCCGCGAAATCAATAAAACATTCATCCAACACCATCCGGATTCCGTAAGTCTCGCATCTTGCAAGAATCTTCCAAAGCATACTCCGGTCGATCAGCTTTCCGGTCGGATTATCCGGTGAACACAAAAATACCATATCAATATCTTCATTCAGAAGATCCAGAAAATCTTCTTCCAGCTGAAAACCAGTCGCTTCTCTTTTCTTATAATAACAGATCTCGCACCCGGTCGCACGCAGTGCCTGTTCATATTCCGCAAATGCAGGAACCGGTATCAGCGCTTTCCTTGGGCAGTCCGCAAGCACTGCCGTAAAAATCAGATCTGCCGCCCCATTTCCACAGATAATATGCTCAGCCGGAACTTCCAGTCTTTTCGCCAGAGCACTTTTCAGTTTCCTGCAGCTGGCATCCGGATAATTTCCAATCTGGTCTATTGACTTTCTTGCCGCTTCCACTACAGCTCTTCCAGGTCCGAACGGATTCAGATTCACAGAAAAATCTGTCATTCCTTTGTGTGTATAAATATCTCCACCATGTACATATTCCATAACCTTTTATTCCCCTTACATCAGTATCATACAATATTTCAGTAATCCAAAGACAAGAAGTGTCAGAAGTGTTGTTCCGTCCATCAGATTACCGGCTCTTAAAATATCTTCCGGCTCGATAGGACGCACATCATCTCCGATTGTCTCTTTCGGATATAATTTTCCAAAATAATAGGCATCTCCCGCAAGCTGCACCTGAAGTGCACCTGCACATACCGCTTCTGTCTGCGCGGAATTCGGGCTGGCATGCTTTCGCCTGTCTCTTTTCCAGACTGCCCACGCCCTTTTATAATCCATCCGGAAGATCCATGCACTTGCGATCATCAGAAGTGCTGATATCCTGGACGGAATATAATTCCATACATCATCCATTTTAGCCGCAAACCGACCAAAATGTAAATACTTTTCATTCTTATAGAATCCATTGTATTAACAGCCTTATAAAAAAATCCAAGTGGTGCCCCACCGATCAGCATAAAAATGAGCGGTGCGATCACTCCGTCCGATGTATTTTCGGCTACTGTTTCTACCGCTGCCTTTGTCACTCCGGCCTCAGAAAGATTTCCGGTATCTCTCCCCACGATCATCGATACCGCATGTCTTGCCCCCTCCAGATTGTGGTTTACGAGCTGTACATAAACCTTCCTGCTTTCATCTTTCAGGCATTTTCCGGCAAGAAGCTGATAACACCAAAAAGTTTCCAGTACAAATTGAAGCCAGAAGCTGACCTTTCCGGCAAGATACAAAAGTCCCCACGGAATTCCGACCGATGCGATCACCACACAAAACCATAAAACACATCCTGCGATTCTTTCTTTTTTCTCATCATTTTTACAAAATCCGCGCAGCCACTTTTCCAGTATCGAAATCCAGTTTCCAATGATCCGTACCGGGTGGTAAAGCCATACCGGATCTCCGAAAATCGCATCCAGCGCCATTCCTGCTATACATGCCATCAAAGAACTCATATTTCCTCAATCTCCTCAAACTGTCTCTTTCCCTGCTGCCATTTTTCTTCCTCAATTTGAAAATGAAAACCTTTTCCGTTTTTCACCTGCCAGTGATAAAATTCTTTCTTTTCCGGATCAAATGCTTCCATCACCGACATGATCGTCCCCCCATGAACCACAAAGGCAATTTTCTTTCTTTTTTCCTTTATCATCTTTTCCATCATCTGTTCAAATCCGCAGACACACCGTTTCCGGAACTCCATCGGATCTTCTCCTCCCGGAAATGCCTTTGTACCTCCAGAATCAATCCAGCTCTGATACTTTGGATTCCCAGTCAGCTCCTGATAATTCTTCCCCTCAAAAAGACCAAAATCACATTCCCGCATCTGCTCACAGACAACCTGCTCTGCTCCCGGAAAAAGAATCTCTGCCGTCTGCCTGCACCTCCTGAGCGGACTGACAATCACAAGCTCCGGCTTCCACTCCTCACGTCCATTTTCCTTCCCGTATCGTCCATTTTCTTCTTTTTTCAGAGTATACTCCAGAACGCACTCTGCTTTTATTTCTTCATCTGTCACCCCAATATACCGCTTCTCCAAATTCCCTTCCGTCGCAAAATGCCGAACCAGCCTGATTTCCATCTTCTATACATCTCCTCTTCCTTTCCCTGCTTTTCATTTGATTCCCTGCACAATCAATCCTCCAACTAATAATGCCAGCTCACAAATCTGCAGAAAGTATCCCGCCAGATCCCCGGTAACGCCTCCAAACTGTTTCCTGCTCATCCGGTAATAATATCCAAATACTACTCCTGCAATTATAAGAAGTACCACCATACCAGCCGGCGAACAGAAATACAAATATACTGCCGCCAGGACCAGGTATACGATCATTGTGATCCTTACTGCCTTTTTCTGTGCTCCATCCTGGAAAGTCTTTACAAGACCGCTTCCTCTTGCTGCCGGAAATGTCACTACAGCAATCCCACTGAGCGCTCTTGAAATTACATATCCTGCTGCTACTACCGGAAGCATCTCCGTCCGGATTTCACTCCATACGCCAAGGCTTACGGTAAAATAACAGCAGATTCCGATGACCGCAAAAGCACCGTTATGCGAATCTTTCAGGATTTCCAGTTTCTTTTCTTTATCTCCCCAGGATCCAAGTGCATCCATCGTATCCATAAATCCATCCAGATGGATCCCTCCACTTACAAAAACCGGTATCAATGTCATAACCGCAGCAAACATCAGTCTTCCACTATTTACTTTCGGAAAAATATTTCCATCAAGAAACATTCCTGCCAGATAAATGAGTACTCCGGTCACAACACCGATCAGCGGAAAGAAACACATCGTATATTTCATATTTTCCTTGTTCCACTCAATGCGCGGCATCGGTATTTTTGAATACATAGAAAACGCAACGATCATCGGTTCTAAAAATTTCATCTTTCGTCCTTCCCATCCAGTACTTCATACTGCTCTACGTGAATATCATCAAAAGTTCCCATTTTACGGTACACCTGAAGTCCCATCTCAAGAAGCGGCATCGCTGCCACTGCTCCTGTTCCTTCCCCAGACACATGCCACATGTAAGAAATGGTTTTTTTTCTAAAGCATCTAAAATCTTTCTTGACGCAGGTTCATCAGACAAATGGGATGGTAAAATATATCCTGCACATTCCGGAACCATCCGTACCGCCACAAGTGCAGCCACTGCAGAAATAAAGCCATCTATCAGCACCGGAATCCGGTAGATCGCCCCACCAAGATATACACCTGCAAGTCCTGCTATGTCAAGTCCTCCAACCTTGGAAAGTACATCGATCGCATCTGTCTTATCCGGCTGCATCCGCTCAACCGCTTCCCGGATGACCTGTACCTTCTTTCGCAGGCCTTTTTTCGTCAGACCTGCCCCCTTTCCTGTCATGACCTTCGGATCCTCTCCGAGCAATACAGAGGCAACCGCACTGCTAGTCGTTGTATTTCCAATCCCCATTTCACCTGTCGCAAGAATTTCGTATCCCGCTTCGGCACACTTCTTTACCATCTGAATTCCAACTTCTATCGCCTCAACTGCCTCTTCTCTTGTCATCGCCGCTTCTTTTGCAAAATTGTGTGTGCCATACATCACTTTGTATTCTTTCTTTGTCACAGACGGCACATCTGTTGCCATTCCTACATCCACCGGGAAAAGATCTACCTTTGCCTCTTCTGCCATGATGCAGACGCTTGTCTCTCCTCTTGTAAAATTATCCGCCACGATTGCCGTTACTTCCTGGCCGGTCTGTGTCACGCCTTCTTCTACCACACCGTTGTCCGCGCACATAATGATCAGTCCGCGCTTTCGCAGTTCAAAATCTGAAGTCCCCTTAATCCCGGCAATCTGGATCACCGCATCCTCCAGACTTCCCAGACTAAACAGCGGCTTCCCTACCGTCATCCAGTGAGCCCGCGCCTCTTCCATTGCATTTTCATCAAGTGGTTTTATTTTCTCTTTCCATCTGGTCTCTTCCATCTGTAAGTCTAATCTCCTGTCTTTTCGATTTGTCTTTGTCAGCTTTTTACTTGCTTCTGTAGGTTCTACACGCTTCTACAAAGCGTTTGGCCACTTTGGGGTTGGAATAAAAGTATAAATGCGGAAACCCCGCAAACAGATTCCCCTTCATATGAACAGACTGCCATTTTCTCACACCATCCGGCTTTACGGCAAGTGTATCCTCTCCGTTTTCCGTAGAATCCCAATAATGGAACTCATGCGCCCGGATCTTCTCTCCCTTTTTCATATACACTCCGTTCATTTCCGCAGTCAGCTCAATGTATCCAAATCTGGTAAGTCGCCCTTTTTTGATCCCTTTTCCCGGAAGTGCCCCCACCATCGGATAGTGCTTTCCATCTTCCCCTTCCAGCTCTTCTGTCAAATATAGAAATCCTCCACATTCCGCAATACATGGAATTCCATTTTCAATCTGCTTTCTTACATCTTTTCGCATAGCTCTGTTTTCTGCCAGATGTTTCGCACAAAGTTCCGGATATCCACCACCAAATAAAAGTCCGTCTAAATGTTCCGGAAGCCTTGTATCCTCCAAAGGACTAAACGGAATAATCTCACATCCAAGCTCTTTTAAAAGCTCCATATTATCCTTGTAATAGAAACAAAAGGCCAAGTCACGCGCTACGCCGATACGCACTTTTCGTCCGGCTGCTTCCTGTTTTGCCTTCACCGGATGATACTCCATTTCTTTTGCTTCCCAGGCAATTTTCAGCACCGATTCCATATCAAGTGTCTCTGTCAGAATCTCTGCTGCCCGGTCAATCTGTTTTCCCAGGTTCCCTATTTCCTCCGGAAGCATCAGTCCCAGATGCCGACTCTCCAGCTGAAAAGCATCCTCCTCCGGCACATAACCAACCACCTGAACCTGGAATCCCATTGTCTGCAATCCCTCTTCGATCATCTTCTTCATCTTCGGATACAGCATCGGGGAAATCCGGTTCAGAATGATTCCCCGGATATTACTGTCATTCCGGTATTCAATCATTCCCTTCAATACTGCCAGGATTGTCGATGCCATACCTCTTGCCGGAACAACCAGGATTACCGGAAGTCCCAGGGTTCTCGCAACGTCATAAGTACTTGCCTGATCCGAATCCAGACTGATCCCGTCATAGTACCCCATCACACCTTCTGTCACCACAAGCTCCGCGCCTTCCGCATGATGCATAAACCGCTCTTTCAAGCGCTCCCGGTCACAAAAATACAGATCCAGGTTCTCGGAATCAATTCCCAGCACCTCCCGGTGAAACATAGGATCAATATAATCCGGTCCGCATTTGCAGGCGCGTACCTTCTTTCCGGCATTTTTAAATGCTTTCATCATTGCCATTGTCACCGCTGTCTTTCCACTCCCACTGGCAGATGCCGCGATTACAATTCCGGGAATTTTCATTCTATATCTCCTCCGTCTGAAATAATATAAATCGGATTTAACCCGGTCATCATGTGATATCTTCCAAGTTTCTTTGACCTTGCCACATTCAGTTGTATGATTTCCGGATCTGCAAGCAGTCCTTCCTCCATCGCCTCCATCGCTTCCTTCACGGTTTCCAGCGAAATTGCATTGATCACGATACGGACGTCCGGATTTTTTTTCTTTATGCACTGAATAATTTCTTTTAACTGTCCTGTACTGCCTCCGATAAAAGCATGGGTCGGCATTTCCAGTGCTTCCAGTGCTTCCGGTGCAACTCCTTCTATAACCTGAATCTGGTCTGCCCGGAATTTCTGCATATTCTTCCTGATCAGTTCTGCACCCTCCGGATTTTTCTCTATTGCATAAACGCGGAGATTCTCTCCCTGAAGAGCAGCCTCTATAGACACTGAACCGGTTCCGGCCCCCACATCATATATTACTGCATTCTTTGTAAGCTTCAATTTTGCAATGCTGACTGTCCGCACTTCCTCCTTCGTCATCGGAACACTTCCACGGATCAGCTCCTCATCTGCAAGATGAATTCCTGTTCTCTTTTCCGGCTTTGGATTCTCAATCAGAATAGTGGTAAGATCACCAAAATCTTCTGCCTGAAGCTCGTTTCCTTTTTTGATCACAATCTCTTCATCCGGATAAGACAAATGATTTCCAACCGAAACGGTTACTTGTTCCAGATGGTAATATTTCAGTTTTTCGCAGATCTCTTTTCCCGCACTTCTCCCAAGGATCAGAAATGTCTTTTCATGGTTTGCAACTACATGGATAAAATTCTGACTTCTTCCATGCATGCTGAGAATCTTCGCATCCTCCCAGCTTTTTCCAAGCTTCGCCGCAAGATAGATTACAGATGAAATCCCCGGAAAAATCTGTACTTCATATCCGTCTTTTTTCAGAATATCCGCCAGCTTTTTTGCCCCGCTGTAAAATCCGGTATCCCCGGAAAACAGCACCGTACATCTGGTCTTTTCCTCCTGCTCATCCAGGATTGCTCTGATTTTTTCCGGCAGATACTCTGCATAGCAGCATTTCTTTTTTTCCCGGAATCCTTCCAGCATCCGCGTAGCTCCGATCAGCACATCACTTTCCGCAATGATCTTTCTGACCTCTTCCGTAAGCGTTCCTTTGCTTCCCATCCCGATCCCGGCAAGATTTACCTGGCATTTTCGGTTTTCCACAGTTATTCCTCCAATCGATAGCCTCTCGGTGTCACCATTTTCCCATCCACATTTCTCGTCTGGCTGTTGCCGATATAAACGGTTGTAAACATATCGACCTCCGTATCCTTCAGCTCAGAAAGTGTCAGAATATGTGCATCTTCGCCTTCACGTCCGATGTTCCGCACATAACCGCAGACTGTATCCGGGCTCTGGTACTCCAGGATATACTCGCATGCCTTTTTCAGGTAATCTGCCCGTTTCCGGCTGGACGGATTATACAGACAGATCACAAAATCCGCCATCGCAGCTCCGCGGATCCTCTTTTCAATCTTCTCCCACGGTGTCAGAAGATCACTCAGACTGATCACTGCAAAATCATGCATCAGAGGTGCACCAAGAACTGCCGCACCGCCATTTGCCGCCGTGATCCCCGGCACGACCTCCAGCTCCACCTCCGGGTAGCCCTGTCCCATCTCATAGAGCAGACCTGCCATTCCGTAAATTCCGGCATCCCCACTGCATACCATAGCTACCGTTCTTCCTTTCATCGCCTCATCCATAGCCATCGTACAGCGGATCACTTGCTGCCGCATTGGGGTGGAAAGGTACTTTTTATCCGGAAACCTTTCCCGTATCAGTCCCGTATATACGGTATACCCGATAATAACCTCACTTTTTCCCAGTGCCGTGGACGCCTGGTATGTCATTTCTTTCTCAGCACCCGGTCCAAGACCGATTACATAGACTTTTCCAATTTTACACATTTCCTGCACCTTCTTTTCCTTTGCCCTGCCTGAACTCTGTTGTAAACTCCGGATGATATAAAAGTGACCGTTCATACTCTCCGCCAAGCACCTCACCAACCACGATCAGTGCTGTCTTTGTAATTCCATTCTCCTTTGCTGTCACCGCAAGATCTTTCACCTTACATCTGCACACCTTTTCATCCTCCCAGGTTGCCTTGTAGACGATCGCTGCCGGAGTCTCCGGCTGATAACCGCCTTCGATCAGACGCTTCGACAGTTCTTCCAGCATCCCGGTACTTAAAAAGATTACCATTGTTGCCTGGTGCGCAGCGAAGCTTTCAATGGATTCTTTTTCCGGAACCGGTGTTCTTCCTGCCATCCGTGTGATCACCACAGACTGTGAAATCCCAGGAAGAGTATATTCTGCATTCAGTGCAGATGCCGCTCCGCAAAAGGAGCTGACTCCCGGGCACACTTTATAAGAAATATTCTCCTTTTCCAGCAGATCCATCTGCTCTTTGATCGCACCATACAGACACGGATCACCCGTATGCAGCCGGACGACTTTTTTCTCCTGCTTCTCTCCGGAAATCATCACTTCCATCACTTCTTCCAGCGTCATCTTCGCACTGTTGTAGATCTGACAGTCCTTCTGACAATTCTTAAGAAGCTCCGGATTTACCAGTGAACCGGCATACACCACTATATCTGCTTCCTTCAAAAGCTTCTGCCCCCGTACTGTGATCAGATCCACAGCACCGCTTCCTGCTCCAACAAAATGAATCATTTTTCTTTCTCCTTTGCTATTACAATCGAAAAATATCCCGCATCTTCCGGTATTTCTTCTGTGCATTTGTAAATTTTTTCTCCATCCATTCCGCAGTTCATGACCATTTTCGCCTGCTGTCCTTCCTCTTTCAGAACAGCTTTGACCTGCGCCATCTTTTTCCCGGTCTTCATAAGAACCTTCGTCCCCGGAAGCTTCAACTTTTCTTCAATTCCATAGGACACCGGAAGAACATGCAGCTCCTGCCGGTTCTCCACAAGCGAGATCTCCAGCCTTGCTGCCGCAGCACAAAAAGACGGAATCCCGGAAAAGATCTCCCCCTGATATCCCATCTTTTTCAGTCTTTTATAAATATAAATTCCTGTCGAATACACGGTCGGATCTCCAATCGTCAGAAAAACCAGATTCTTTCCTTTCTCCAGAAGCTCTGACACCTTTCTTGCACCCGCATCGTGTATCTCTTTCAGTAGCTTTTTTTCCTTGATCATTGGCATGGGAAGATACAGCCGCAGCTTCTTTTTCGTCTCCGGCTCTGCCTCACACGCAATCCGATATGCCAGACATTCTTTTGCAAATGTCTCTTCTTCCCCCTCTTCCAGTTCCGGTTTCTTTAACTCCAGACTACCAATTGGAAGTACCAATACCTGACACGCCTTAATCGCACGAATTGTCTTTATCGTCATCAGTTCCGGATCTCCCGGACCTACACCCGCAAGGTCAAATCTTCCTGCCATTTTTTGTCATACCTTTCTACCTATCCGATCTTTTCCCTCAGTTTGTCCACAAGAGATGTCTTCCCAAGAACCCCGAGCTCATCCGAAAACATCAGCGCCCCGACCTTCATCTTCTCACCGGCACGCTTCGCCAAATGATACTCGATCTTCTCCATCACGGTCCGCATCGTCTCTTCCAAAAGTCCTCTTTCTTCCAGAATATCCAATGCTTCCTTCGTCGTAAAACACTTCATCAGAGCACAGACTGTCTCACGGTCTGCCCCTGCCATTGCCGCATGGACGGCAAGCACTTCCATTCTTGCATCTGCCTGTCTGGAATGGGTATTCATTACACCTGCAGCGATCTTGACCAGCTTTCCGATATGTCCTACAAGCAGCAGTCCGTCCATCTTCAGCCGCACGCCGTCATCAATCGCATCCCCGATATAATTGCTGCATTTCACCGCAAGCTCCTGGTCGTACCCAAGTGTCTGCCTTAGAAAATCATTTCCATAATTCCCCGGTGTCAGATAACAATACCGGTGACCTTCATCACGAAGCATCTTCATTTCCAGGAAAATAGTCTGCGTCAGTGCCTGTTCACTCATCGGTTCTACGATTCCTGAGGTTCCGAGTACCGAAATCCCACCTTCGATCCCAAGTCTTGGATTAAACGTTTTCTTTGCGATCTCCACGCCCTGCGGAACATAGATCAGAACGTCCGCGCCACCATCCCAGTCATATTTCTCAATCTGGCTTTGCACCGCTTCCCGGATCATCTGCCGCGGAACCTTATTGATCGCCGCTTCCCCGGCTTCCTGCTCCAGCACCTTCCGGGTGAACCGCCCTACTCCGATTCCACCATCTAAGGTCATTCCTTTTTCCCTTTTTTTCGTGACCTTGGCGTAAACGAAGATCCCGTTCGTCACATCCGGGTCATCTCCGCTGTCCTTCTGAATGGCACAGCTGACAGATTCATTTTCTCTTTGGATCTTTTCTACTTCCAGATACAGTTCGATCCCTTTCGGCGTCATAAGAGATACCTGGCGGATTTCCTCCCCGGAAAAGAGCATTGCCGCTGCCGCCTTTGCTGCTGCCGCAGCACAGCTTCCTGTTGTATATCCACACCGCAGTTCTTTTTGATTTTTCCACACGACCTGCATCTTGTCCATTTCCATTTCGTCTCCTTAGTATTCGATACCTTTCCTTGCCCGGATTCCTTTTTCAAAAGGATGCCGTACCATCTTTACTTCCGAAATATAATCTGCCAGCTCCAGAAGCTCATCTGACGGATCCCGTCCGGTCAGAACCACTTCCAGATTGTCCGGTCTGTCTTTTAAGAACTGCACCGCCTCTTTATTCGGGATCAGTCCATACCGGTATGCCGCCATAAATTCATCAATCACAAGCATATCATAATCCCCTGTACTGATTTTCCCCCGGATCGTATTCCACAGCCTGCCATACATCTCTCGGACTTCTTCCTGTTCCTTTTCGGAAAGTGTCTTAAAAAATCCATAGCTTTTTTCCAGATGAAGTACCTCAATTTCCGGGATCCGATCCAGGATCTTCAATTCTCCCGAAAATTCATTTTTCAAAAAACGGGCAAACAGAACCCGCATACCACTTCCAGCTGCGCGAACTGCAAGCCCCGTTGCCGCCGTCGTCTTTCCTTTTCCATCTCCACAGTAAATGTGCAAAAGTCTATTTTTCATATGATTCCAGCTTTCCCATTTCTTCTGCAAATACAAGCAGTTCTTTCATTTTCCGGTTGGTTGTCCCAATCACAATTCCTGCATTTATCACCTTTTTACACTGCCTGATCATCTGCTTTGCCCGTTCAAATGCACGGTCGCTTACCGGTTCAAATGGCTCTTCTTCGATTACGCTGACCGCCAGATGTTCTGCCAGATGATAGTCAATATCATTAGTATACAGGATTCCTGCCGAAAATGGAATCTTTGCTTTCTGAAGGTTCCGGTAAACAGGGATTCCACTGCCTCCGGAGGAGATCACAAATACTTCTGCCTCTCCCTCCGCCTTTGCAAGCTCCACACTTCCGAACACAGGATCAAAATGCCCGTTGTCGATCTCATAAAGTTTCTGGATAAAATCTTCTTTAAAAATCGCCTCCGGCTCTCCATAACCGAAAATTGTATCTCCTTTAACGCACAGGATCTTATCCGAGATCTTCTGCGCCAGATCGATTTCATGAAGTGACATAATGACCGTGATCTGCTTTTCTTTCGCCATATTTTTCAAAATAGTAAGCAACTCCAGCTTATAACGGATATCCAGAAAAGAAGTGGGTTCATCCAGGATCAGTACCTCCGGTTCCTGGCAGATCGCTCTTGCCAGAAGGATCCGCTGTCTCTGCCCGTCACTGATCGCCTCAAAACTTTTTTCTGCGTATTCTGTTGCATGGACAATTTCCAGTGCTTCCTGTGTCTTTTTCTCATCTTCTCGCGTTAATATCCCGAGCCGTCCTGTATAAGGATACCGCCCTGCTGCTACGACCTCATAGCAGGTCATCAGCTCCGGCTTTGCCCGCTGTGTCAGCACCACTGCCATCTTCGTTGCAAGCTCTTTGTAAGATAAGTCTTTCAGATTCTTTTCACCGATCGTCACCTTACCTCCAATGAGCGTAAGCTGCTTGGTAATACTTTTTAAAATCGTAGATTTCCCGGAACCGTTTGGTCCGATCAGTGTCAATATCTCACCTTTTTTAATCTCTGTACAGATATCATGGATCAGTACATTTCCATGATATCCGACAGAAAGATCTTTCATCTGAAAATAGCTCTCACTCATATTTATTTCCCTTTTCTTCCTTTTATCATCATGAAAATTACGATCGGTGCACCAAAGATCGAAGTCACAGTACTGATATTCAGCTCCAGTGGTGCAAATGCCATACGCGCAATCAGATCACATCCCATACAGAACACCGCCCCACCAAGGAATGTTGCCGGTATCACAACCAGCGGTTTTGCCGTCCCGAGAAGATGCTTGATCAAGTACGGAACTGCGATTCCAACGAATGAAATCGGTCCTGCAAATGCGGTCACACATGCGGAAAATACACTGGAAAGCAGAATCAGAAGCACCCGGAACACACGGATATTGACCCCCATACTCTGCGCATACATTTCTCCCAGCTGATACGCTCCGATCGGCTTTGACAGGAAAAAGGTAAGGATCAGTGTGATTCCTACCATAAGCGCTGCTACCTTTACATTGCTCCAACTCATACCGGAAAAGCTTCCCTGTGACCAGCCATGCAGATTCACGATATCTGAATCCTCCGCAAAAGTCACTACAAAATCAGTTACTGCCGAGCAGATATAACCGATCATGATTCCGCCAACCAGAAGAGTTGCCATATTCCGGATTTTTCTTGCAAGAAGCAGGATAAATCCAATTGAAAGCATAGATCCGATAAATGCTGCAATGATCAGTATATAAGATGATACCAGAGTGTAATATTTTAAAAAGATGATCATCGCCAGAGCGACCATCATCTTTGCACCCGAAGAAATCCCCAGTACATACGGTCCTGCGATCGGGTTGGAAAAAAATGTCTGCAATAAAAATCCGGAAAGGGCAAGTGCCCCTCCCAGAATCCCCGCCATCAGGACACGCGGAAGACGGATTTTCCAGATAATATTCAGCTGCACCTGTGTTCCTTTTTTCAGAAACAGGATCCGTAAAATCTCAGGAACCGAGATCTGTACATTTCCGGTATTGATGTTCAGCACTACGATCATGCAAAAAACTGCTGCCAGCACCGCAAAGACTCCCATATATCTTGTATTCCTTTTCCAGTTATTTTTCATTCCTGCCTGTCCCATTTTCTTCTCCGTTTTCTATTTTACATGGTATAAAAATGTCATCTTGCTTTCATCGCCGCCTGTCAGCATCAGATTCATATCCGTGATCAGTTCCCCAACGATATCGGTTGCCTGATACAGATATTTACCGGTACACCATACATTTCCTTCTTTGACTGCTTTGAAATCAGAAAAAAGTGCATCTTTTTCTTCCAGATCTTTTACACTGTTGATTGGATTATCGATACTTGAATTATAAATCAGATAATCTGCATCCGCCGCCTGTGCGTAAAATTCTTCCATTGTAAGTTTTACTGCTGAAGTATTACTGTCATCTCCAGTCAGATTATCGAATACATATCTTCCACCGGAAAGTTCGATCATTTTCGGAATATAATCATCACTTCTTCTTACTACCACCGTTCCGTCACTGCTTACATAAAAAAATGCAACCGTCTTCTCGGTATTCTTAAAATCTTTGAGCGCATCGACATTTTCCACCTGCTTTTCAAAAAATGCATCCGCTGCATCTTCTTTATTCAGCATTGCTGCATAAAGTTTGATCCATTCAGTTCTTCCCAGAGGATGCGATTCATAGCTGGACCGGTCGATCATCACCGGGATATCCAGAGATTCGATCATCTCCTGTACCTTCGGTGTGTGAAGGATCATGGTCGATTCGATGGCTAGATCACAGTCTTCGTCCACCAGCATCTCATAATCCGGTTCACTGTATTTCCCTGCAAATTTTATTTTCCCGTCATCCATCGCTTTGACTGCATTTTCAATATACCATCCGGAAGCCTGGGTACCTGTCATTGTGATATTATCCAGAGAATCGATCGCATTAAAAAGTGCCATTGCAGATGTCGCCGCAAGATAAATATGATCCAGCGGCTGCTGAAGGATCACGTAATCCTCCTCGGCTCCATCCGGCACATCCTGATTTTCCGGGACGACCAGAAATTTTGCATCGCCTTTGATATCTATCATCTTATAGCCGTCTTTGTAATAATATACCTGAAAACCTTCGGCATATTCCAGATCCATCGTAGATTCATAGGTGAGTCCGTCAATCTCCGGACCTTTTTTTTCTTTGGCACTTCCTTTTGTACTGCTGCTTTCTGTTTTTTTTGTATCTGTTGTATCCCTTTTCGCCTGCCCGCATCCGGTCAGTGCCGCCGTCCCAAGCAGCACTGTACTTAAAAGAATGCACCCCAGACGCATCGTTCTCTTTTTCATTTTCTACCTCTGTATATAAAAAAGAATCTGCCTAGTTTATTGCAGAAGAATCTGCACTGTCTGTCTGCGCGAAAATCGCCTCGTAAACCTTGCTCCATTCTTCTTTCGCATCATCCTTTTCCTCATCTGCTGACCGGTCAACGATCATCGGAATATCCAGAAGAACAAATTTTTCTGCCAGCTCTTCGTATCTCTTCTGCTGATCTTCTACCGACATTTTCTTCTTATTCTTTTCATCCGGAAGAATTTTATTGGAAAGGATTGCAAGATCACACTTACTCTTCATCAGTTTTTTATTTTCCGGTTTCTTATAGGTTCCTGCATAAATGATCTTCTTAGCTTTCATTGCTTTTGCAATGCCTTCTACCTTACAGTTCTTCTGTTTTACCCCTACTGATGTAATCTGGTCTGTTGCATTCAGCTTATCCAGGATTTCCAGTACTTCCTCTGAACCTACATATGCAGACTTCTTTGGCTTCTGGATCACGATCATTTCTTTATCCAGACCTGCCGGAATTTCTGCGTCTTCCGGAACGATCAGATAACGGACGATCTTTGCTTTGTAAAGCGCAAGCTTTTCTTCCTGTGCCGGTGTCAGTCCGGAATCTGTATCTTCTTTTGTATCCTTTGTCTTGGTCTCTTTTGTATCCTCATCTTTTCTCTGATCGATTTCTAAAAGAGTGATTCCCTGATCATAATGATAGATCTTGAAGTACTTAGCATGCTCTACCTTTGTCTCAGACTGATAAGAAAGTCCCATGATTTCCGGCGCTTTCTCATCCAGTGTATCTGCACTTAAATTGGTCTCCCCACTTACTGTAGTTCCGTCTGCTTTTGCTGCAGCACTTAGGTAAATGAAAATCGAATAGCTGATTTCATGCGCTGTTGACATCTTGGTTGTCATACCAATGATCGTATTGTTCTTGTTCAGTTCTACCGGAATGACAAATGTAGACGTACTTCCGGTTGCTGTCGGATAATAGGTATTTCCATTCGCTTTTACATAGCCATAAGAACCACTGCTAAATACAATGGTAGCATATGCCTGACCGCCTGTCACGGTAATCTTGGTACAACTGATGCTGACCTTTCCGGTTCCGCCTGACCAGGAAAATTTATCCGGTGTATAGACACCGTCTGCAAGTGTTGTTGCACTGTTTACACGGGCAGTTCCACCATTTAAATCTGCCTCGTATTTGGATTCTTTGTCCGGGGTCTGGTTTGTGCCTGTGTTGCCGGAAGTGGTGCCGGTTCCAAAGTTGGTGTTCTGGCTGGTGTTATTTCCCTGGTTGGTGTTGCCATTATTTCCAGTAGTTCCATTTGTAGAATTGCTATTGTTCAGATTCTTCATGCCTGCTGAGGCGAATGTCAAGGTACGGTCATACCATATTTGCTTTTTATGAGAAAATGCTGCCACTGAAATTCCTGTGTCTAATAAAGAAACCGGAATCGTATAGGTATACATACCATTTTTGTCCACAACATAAGGAATCCACTTGGACTTATCTGCAAGTGCTGCTTCTGCACTTGTTCCTACATACAGATAATCATATCCTGTACCACTGAGTGTAATTTTTGCAGTCATCTCCCCATTTTTTGATGTTAAGATGCAATCCGTAACTTTAAACATGGATGAACTTGAAGTTACGTTTGCTTTATAAGAGCCATCACTTACCTGAACATATTTGGTCATTCCTTCTGTCTTGAATGTTAATGTACGATCAAACCATTTACCACTTTTTTTCCCATGTGCTGCAATCTGAATCCCAGTATTCATGCTCTCCACCGGCACTGTAAATACACATTTTCCTTCTACAATTTCTTTAGGCGCAATTAACTGATCTTTTGAAGCTTTTTCAGCATCCTTAGCGGTTCCCACGTATAAATAATCATATCCTGTTCCACTAAGTGTAATATCTGCCTGCATCTTGCCACCAACAGATGTCAGCACGCAATTTACTACACGAAACATTCCACTAGCTGAAGCTGCACCAACATCTACTACATACTTTCCAGTATCCAGTACGTTCTTGTCCTCATTTCCCGGTTTCTGGTTTTCGCCACTTCCGGTTCCTGGTTTGCTCTCTCCTGAATTGCCTCCCTGTTCAGGATTTTCTGTGTCGTCTTTTTTATTTTCTGCTGACGATGAGATATGAAGCGTGTAATCTCCGTCTGCTTTCCTACTCTCCCAACCGTTCTCTTGGCTATGTGGTACAAAGGCAACATCCGTTCCATCTGCTGACAGTGGAAGTTCAAACGTAAATAAATACCCTTTGCTTGTTCCCGTTCCAACTATCGCCTTTTCTTCTTTCCGTTCAACTGTATCAGCTTTACTTCCAATATAAATTTTATTGTAAGTTTTACTCTCTGTTTCTATCGAAACTTTCAGGTGATCATTTTCTTTTACAACAGAAGATGGTCCATCCTTAAACATTGCAAGATCACTGGTAACATTTTTCGCTTCCTGCGTCTTCACTTCCCCGGCATTTTCCGCCGTTTCTTCCGACTTAACCTTCTGCTCCTCTGCAGCCTTCTCTTCGCTCTTTCCGTCTTCGCCCGCTTCTTTCTTCTCTGCCTCAGTTACATTCCCTGTTGCCGCATTTTCTTCTGCTTTCGGCTCTTCCTGACTCTTCTGATTCTCGTCCGTTCCCTGTCCGGCAGTCGTTTCTTCTTCCTGTCCAGTCACTTCTTCAGCCGGCTGACCTGCTGCGTCTGCCGCACCGATTTTTCCGTCTGTTACTTCTACGGTCTGCTGACCTGATTCTGTATTTTCTACTCCTGCCACTGCACTGTCCTCAGCGTAAGCATAAGAAACCGGTGTAACCGACATTGCAACTGCCATGAAAAGTGCAAGAAACTGTTTTGAATTCCTCTTCATAATCCAACTCTTCCTCCTGATGTCCTGATCTTTTGTCGCTTGACAGCTCGATGATGTACATTCGCCAAATTCAGTTCCTCGTGCAAGCATAAATCTGCACTTGGCTCATCGTATGCAAAAAAATCTGCTTCCTTTTTCCTGAAAGCAGACTTCACCTACATCCTCTGCCACCGGAACTCTTCTCCGTATATATGGCAGCACAAAAATCTTGCTTTCATACTCAGTATGAAGCAAGATATCATTTCTTTGTGTATGTAAACGCGCTTTCATCGGAAGCAATTTACTCTCTTTCAGCAGGTCTCCTGGCTTATGGATCTTAACAAAGCTGCACCTTCTCACATTTTTATGCAATGGCTTGCCGCCGCTTTGCTCCTCATTTACAGTGACCGGATCGCTCAGGACTTTCACCTGATTCCCTTTTAAGCCGACCAGAAATTCTTCTGTCGGGCACTGAAAAAGTTTCTTTATTTATTCTTACTCACTATAACAGATATGTTTCTTCTTGACAAGAGTCATCTTTCCTGGTTTATTTCCCTATTTTTTCCAAACTCTCCATTAAAAATCCCGGAAGTTTTTGTTTCAAAATCGACACCTTAATGACTATATGTTTATCATAATTTCATGACCTACTTCATTTATATATAGAAAGCGAAGGGGATCGAAATGAGAAAAAAGTGCCAGTGAATGTATGGAAATACTCTGAAATAAGACAATGCAGCCGCCAGATCGACGACTGCATTGTCTTATACTCTTTTTCGTACAATTTTATTTTTTCGCTGCCTCAAAATTACGATGAAGTAATTCGTGGGTCTTTCCTTTCAGAAGTTCATCATATAATGACAGGATCAGCGGATTCTCATTCGACTTCTTAATCTGCGTATTGATATCGGTATCATACAGGCCTTTGCTTCTGGCTATCCTGCTTCTCGGACCTGCCGGGACTGGCTGTCCGCCACCCATGATACATCCGCGCCTGCATGCCATAACCTCAACAAAGTCGTAATGTACCTCGCCCTTCTGGATCTTCTTCATCAGCGCATCTGCATTTCCAAGTCCACTGACAACAGCTGCATGGATAGTACGTCCGTTGTAATCAAACTCTACTTCTTTCAGTCCTTCTTCTCCACGAACTCCACTGAATTTGATCTTATCCATTTCCACACGGTTATGTCCTTCACGAAGGCGCCTGAGTACGGCTTCTGTCACACCACCGGTTACTCCGAAGATCACACCTGCACCAGATCCGATACCAAACGGCATATCGGATGCTTCGATCTCCAGATTTTCAAAGCGGATACCGGATTTCCGGATCATTGTAATCAGCTCTGTTGTAGTCAGTACATAATCAATATCCTGTTTTCCATTCGTGGAAGATTCCGGTCTTAAAATCTCTTCTTTCTTTGCAGTACACGGCATGATCGATACAGAAACGATTCTCTTTCCACCATTCTTTTCCGGATCCTTATAGTATTCACGGATCACAGCACCAAACATCTGTTGCGGTGAACGGCAGGTTGACAGATTTTTTGCCAGATCCGGATAACGGTTCTCACAGAATTTTACCCATGCCGGACAGCAGGATGTAAATAATGGGAGATTTTCTCCGGATGCAAGTCGTTCAAGAAGCTCTTCAGATTCCTCGATCACCGTAAGGTCTGCACCATAAGAAGTATCATAAACTTCATCAAATCCAAGGCGGTGCAACACATTGACGAGTTTTCCCATCACATTTTCCCCTCTTGGAAGGCCGAACTGATCGCCGACTGCGACCCGGACTGCCGGTGCGATCTGTGCGATCACCTTTGTATTCTTATCTGCAAGAAGATCCCAGATCACTTCGATATTGGTATTGATACTGATCGCACCTGTAGGACAGACAACCCTGCACTGTCCACAGTTTACGCAGTCTGTCTCTGCAATCTTTTTATTAAATGCCGGTGTTACCAGAGCCTTTGTTCCCCGGTATGCAAAATCAATCGCATTAACAGACTGTACATTGTCGCACATACGGACACAGTCACCACAGAGAATACATTTATTCGGGTCACGCACGATTGACGGTGAACTGAAATCCAGTGGATACTGTTCTTTTGTATTTTCAAATCGGACGGTTGTGACGCCCATACGGTGTGCCAGCGCCTGAAGCTGACATTCTCCACTCTTGATACAGGTTGTACAGTCTCTGCAATGTGCAGCAAGTAAAAGCTCCAGAATCATCTTACGATATTTCATAAGACGCGGAGTATTCGTGTAAATGACCATCCCATCTCTTGGCGGTTCTGAACAGGATGCAAACGTCTTTCCTCTCTCATCTTCTACGGTACACAAACGACAGGCTCCATACACAGACAGTTCTGAATGGTAGCAAAGTGTCGGTATATCTATATCTGCATTACGGATGACAGAAAGTACATTCGGCTCATCTGTAAACTCTACCTTCCTTCCATCTATTGTCATATATCCCATGACTCATTCCTCCTATTTCTCGATATGAATTGCTTTAAACGGACACTGTTCCATGCAGGCTCCGCACTTGATACATTTCTCCTGATTGATATGATAAGGAGATTTCAGCACGCCTTCAATTGCACCTGCCGGACAGTTTCTTGCACACTTCGAGCAGCCCTTGCATATCTCCGGATCGATCTGGAATTTACGCAGATTTGAACAGACACCTGTCCGGCAGCGTTTCTCGTTGATATGTTCCAGATATTCCTCTTCAAATGCATTCATGGTACTGATAACCGGTTTCGGTGCGCTCTTTCCAAGTCCGCAAAGCGCCGTACTCTCAATCATATCTGCCAGTTCACGAAGCTCGTCCATATCGGATGGTTTTCCGTTTCCTGCTACAATACGCTCCAGGATTTCAAGCATTCTCTTTGTACCTTCACGGCAAGGAACACATTTTCCACAGCTTTCTCTCTGTGTAAAACTCATGAAGAATCTGGCAACCTCTACCATACAGGTATCCTCGTCCATGATAACCAGACCGCCCGAACCGATCATTGCCCCGATCTTCGCCAGTGAATCAAAGTCCATCTTACTGTCCAGCTGATCCTCGGTCAGACATCCACCGGACGGACCACCAATCTGTACTGCTTTGAATTTCTTGTCATTCTGGATTCCACCGCCGATGTCATAAATAACTTCGCGCAATGTAATTCCCATTGGTACTTCGATCAGTCCTGTATTTCTTACATTACCGGTCAGTGCAAATGCTTTCGTTCCGGGACTCTCTGGTGTACCGATTCCTTTGAACCAGTCTGCACCATTTGTTACGATCATCGGAACATTGGCATAGGTTTCTACGTTATTAAGAACAGTTGGTCTTGCCCATAATCCCTGCTCTACTGTACGTGGCGGTTTTACTCTCGGCATTCCACGTTTTCCTTCAATGGATGCCGTCAGTGCGCTGCCTTCTCCACAGACGAATGCACCTGCACCACGGTTGATATGTAAATGGAAACTGAAATTGGTTCCAAGAATGTTGTCTCCTAAAAGTCCGATTGCCTCTGCCTGGCTGATCGCTGTCTTCAGTCTTTCAATCGCAAGCGGATATTCTGCACGTACATAGATATAGCCTTCCTGTGCCTGTACTGCATATGCTGCGATCATCATGCCCTCGATCATACGGTGCGGATCACCTTCCATGATACTTCGGTCCATAAATGCACCCGGATCACCTTCATCACCATTGCAGACCACATAGCGGATCTTTTCTTTCTGGGAAGCAACCTGCTGCCACTTTCTGCCGGTGCGGAATCCGGCACCTCCACGTCCACGCAGATTCGAATCATAGATTGTCTGGATCACTGCTTCCGGTGTCATCTCAAAGAGTGCCTTTTCGATTCCGGCATAAGCACCGACTGCAAGTGCACCCTCAATATGCTCTGCGTCGATATGTCCGCAATTCTTCAGTACCAGTCTGGTCTGCTTTGCGTAGAACGGAATCTCTTCCTGTGACGGATAGGTCACTCCATCCATCTTGTAGAGAAGTCGCTCTACCGGTCTGCCACCCAGGATTGTTTCGTTATAAATCTCTTCGCAGTC
>ENA-UOJP01001817-UOJP01001817.1-human-gut-metagenome-genome-assembly--contig:-C102-NODE-1817-length-21628-cov-8.397997_pt1 | contig 21628 bp, 21 predicted proteins | sample MGYA00242353_ERZ723900 | MGnify/ENA metagenome assembly ERZ723900
CCCCTCATGAATGAGGGGCTAGGGGAGTTGAAGTGCCGAAGGCACTTTGTTCTGTCACAGAAAAAAACAAAGAGGAGCGACCGTATTGGCTGCTCCTTTTGCATACACAAAGGTTTTAGTTGAGTTCTCTGATCAGTTTCGACAGCATCCAAAGCTTGGCGGAAAGTTCCACATAACAATCGAATCCTTGGTCTGCCTCGCAGTAGTTATCGTATTCGTCTTCAAATTCAATGTCCAGCCAGGCATTGATTTCATCCACATAGTCGTCAAGCTCCAGACAGATATCCTCATCGGCCAGGTGGCAGGGAATATCCAAATTCATGTTGTTTAGACCGGGAGGATAAAACAGAAGGTGCGGAGAAGGAGGTTCGGAAAGGACTTTGTACAGGCAGTCAAAATACAATTCAATTTTGTGGCGGATGCTGGCGGCAACCAGATCCTCGTCGATTTTGTTGTAAAGATAAACCGCCCGATAGAGCCGTTCCAGGGGAATTGTGGTGGAATGGGAAGCATCCTTTGCAGATTTCATAAGCAGTTGTTTTGCCCGTTTGCAGATTGTGTTGCACAGTTCATCAAAGCGGCCATCTCTCTCAGATGCATATTTGGCAATCTGGAGCAGAAGATGGAAATTGCGTGTGAACACGGTGGTACAAAAGATATGTTTTTTCAGTTCGCAGCTTTTCAAATAACCGGTTTCGCCTTTTCTCATGGCGATCACATTCCTTTCATCGAAAAAGTATTATCAGTGGTCAAATGAAATGTTTTGATCGTGCAGAATGGACAGAGTTTCCTTGGAAAGAGTGAAAAGCAGTTTCTGCTCTTTCGGTGAGCAGTTTTTGTAAAAATGCATGATTTCCGAAAGCAGGTCGTTTTTGCTAAATAGCAGGTCATCAGGAGAAACATGCAGGGCCGAGGCAATGGAAACAAGACTTTCAACACTTGGTATTTTCTTTCCGGTTTCAATGCCTGAAATACTGATTCTCGACATCCTGGCAAGCTCCGCCAGCTTTTCCTGAGACAAATGTTGCTGTTTCCGTATGTGCCGAATGCGTTTGCCTATGGAAGAGTAATTGGTATCCATGAGCACCATCTCCTATTTTTGAGAAAATAAGTTTGCTGTGACCTTCAAAAGCGCTTTTGATTATCTTAATTGTATGTTTTTTCTCCTGTTTTGTCGAAAACCAAAACCTACGGATAAGAAAAAGGAAGCTTTTTGTAAACTATAGGTAACAAAAATCGAAAAAATAATGCATGAAATGTAAACCGCAGTGGGGCAGTAATTTTCCATGTTTTATACTAAAATATTCTTGTAAGGAAAAAACGAAAAAGGAGAGATGCAGAGTGGGAAGGAAGAAGTTTTTAAGAAAATATATTGGGCAGCAGTTATTCATGTTGTGTGATGATGACATGGACTTTGCTATGGAACACTTGGATATGTCATACGACACCTTGAAAAAAATACTTGAGACATTGAACGGAAACAGGATGATGTCGAAGGCGGGGATGAAGCATTACAGAAAACTGCTGGAACAGACACCGCTCTGGCAGGAGGCGGAAGAAGCGTATGCTGCAGTCATGTGTCCTATGAAAGAAAGCTACAGCTTCGTACCAGATCCGATCTGTGTGGAAGAGGCTTGGGGAGTCATGGACGGGTTGACGGACGGTCAGCTTATTAAAGTGGCCTCAGAGGTAAAAAAACAGAAAAGAGAGAAGACAAAAGAGGAAATCAAGAAGGTTAGGGAGATTGTGGTTCCGCTGCTGAAAATATACGCTGAAAAGGAAGAGGTAAACATGGATGTATCTGATTGTCCAGATCAGGTTTCTTTTACGGTGGTCCTGCGTGGGCAAAACGGATTTGCCTGTGACATGTCCGATTTCCTGGCGCGGACGGTGTTTTCCCTGGCTTCCTATATTGATGCATGCAGGGAGACAGACAATAGTATGCGGCTGGAACTGACCTATGCACCGTAGAAGGAAGAGAATTATGGAGATAAATAAAAAAGCGACGGGTGAGAGGCTAAGAAGGCTGTTACAGGAGCGTGGCATGAAAGCAGCAGATCTGCAGAGACTTCTGGGTCTTGAGAATCATCAGGCGGTGTATAAATGGCTGGGTGGGAAATCTTTGCCATCACTTGGACATTTATGTCAGATTGCAGAAATATTGGAAACTTCGGTGGAGGATATTCTGGTATATCAGAAAGAAAATCACAGGGAGGAGGAAGAATCGTGAAACGATTGAAATACTGGTATCTGAAACAGTACGAAAGTGAAGAAGAAAGCTGTGTTTTGGCTCACGGAATTGTTTTTGGCCACGACCGGTTGGCTGACGGAAGCTCCATGCACACCTCGTATGTGAAAGAAGTGCGATTGGAAGGAGATACGGCCATTATCATCACAAAAAATTCGGAATATGTGTGTAGGCTGGAAGATGCAGATTTTACATGCTTTGACGACGAAGCAAAACGGCTGATTCCGGATTTTGATGCAGTACGGGAACAGTACGAGAGAAAACTGGAGATTCCGGGTGACGGGGAAGGCGTACTGCTGGTACTGGACAGCTGTGCGGAGTATGGCTTTGTGGCAGCAGCTCTGAGACTGGACGAAAATGTATACGAGAAGAGACAGGCCAGCGTGAACCTGAGCCTTGTGCAGGATTCAGTCCTGGTAGGCTGGATGATTCATGGAAGAGTGGCAGACTACCGCTATTTCCCAAAAGATACATTTGAATTTTACGCATGGACGGACGCTCTGGATGTATGGATTGAAAATGCCGGTGATGTGACAATCTGGGTTCGGGTCCGCGGAAAGGAATGGGAAATCCCGCCACAGAAGATGCTGTCTGTTCGGCGGTATGTCTATGAGGAGCTGAAGGTGGATGCGGAGCTTCCGGAAATTCTACAGGAAAACATTCATGGGCTTTTAGACGACTTGAACAGCAGCGGACTGCTTGATGATTGCTGGAGAGCGGAAATTCGCAGCATCCTGAATTGTTGGGATGATGCACCGAAAGAACTTGATAAATTACTACGGGATTATTACTGGAGAGGCGGGATTTTTAAAAACCGGAAGGGCGGAGAAGTCTGCCTGATTGATGAAGATGGAGAGGATTGAAAAATGAAGCGACTGAAGAATATGGAAGCATTGTTGCAGGAGATAACTATCGATGGCGTGAAGTATCATGCATACAGCAAACTTCTTTTCGATTTTGCTGAAAAATGGGCGACAAACATGGAAGTTTACATGGAGCAGGGAAAAACGATTGCAGAGTGTGCTGAGCAGGCCAAAAAGGATTATGGTGATCCCCTGAGTGCAATCCTGCTGCATAATGGCGCAGTTTCATTACTAAACCTAATCTGGGTGCATGGAGAGGAATTGGCAAAGTGGAATAATGCAGAATTTTGTGCTACGGAGTGTCCGCTCAAAATGCAAGATTGTGAGAGAGAAGAAAAGCCAAGCGAAGAAGAAAAGGTGTGAAGCATATGGAGAAAATGTCGGTTCTGAATCAGATAAGCGGAATTAACATAGGGATTGTCGGGAAGGCAAAGGTTCCAGCGGAAAAGAAGGTTGAGTTTGCAAATCAGATGATAAAACTTTTTCAAACTGCCGGCATATGCGAGCTTCAACGGATTGGTGTCGGAACGGGATTTTATCTTATGATACCGCCAAACCCAAAACGACCGCACGGTTTTACGGTCAATGGAAGCTTTTTGGACGAGCGAATGTACGAACCGATTAGGTTCAACACTGAGGAATGCTATCTGGAAAGCGGAAATCTCGGAAACGGTGTCTATTCGAGTGCGGCGGTTGCAGCCCATATGCTGTGGGAGCAGTATGCGGACAATGCCCTGACTGTTGCCGATGAGACACAGATTTATCTGGAAAGCGTTCTGGGCTGGCTGAATTTTGCTCTTGAAACGGCATTTACATTGGAAGAACGGACGGATGCCGGACGCATATATGAAATCCTGGAACAATACTCGCAGAACCGTCTGCCGGATCTTCCGAAGTTTCTTGCCTGCATCACGTCGGGGCTCGATCCCATGGAGCCGGTACGAAACGTCCGGACCGACAAGTACCTGTGTGTGAATCCTGATGACCTTCTTTATGTATGGAATTTGAGAAAAGATACTCCATTATCGGAGCGTATGTGGGAGATGATCTATCAGTGGGAAGAGGAGTACCACAAGATTCTAAAGGAAGCTTCCTATCCTACAGATGAAGCTGAAAAAATAAGAAAGAGGATGCTTAATGACATGTGCATGGCGGAAGCAATCTACACAAGGGTATGGATCTGGTCGGATGTTTTTCGGGAGTGGCTGATCCATACAGGCAGCCCGGAGCATTTGGCAGCATGGGAACTGTTCCATAGAATTTTACAGAAGCATGAGGATGACTGGAAGGTCAGAGAACTCACAAAGGAAATAAAAACACATGGCTGGGAGCTGACAACCGTGGATCTTAAATACAACGAAGGAAGAAACGAAGTGAAACAGTTTTTATCCCTTCTGCATAACAGGGCGCTGAGAAGGCTGATATTTGACTTTTGAGGCACAAGTAAGGGGATGTCATGGCGGCATCCCCTGTGTATTTCACTTTTTGCTTTGCTTTATGAGTGTTTTGTATTCCTTTTTGACGGCTCGAAAGGTAGAAATGCCGATGGAGTAGCCGGTATCTTTGATGTCCATAAGGGCACGGGATTCAGGATAGTCGTAGAGATTCTCTACATGGCGGACAATGATTTTCTTTACCTCGTCCGGAAGCGACTTCCAGTTTTTGACCGGACGCCCCCGCTTCACAGAGGGATCGGCCTTCATGCGAAGCACCTTTCTTTTTTCGTTGGCAGTAGTAAAAACACGCAGGAATGCCGTCAGTTTGGCGTAGTCCTGGTTTTCAGACCGTGGATCTCCAGATGCAGGAACCAGGTCAAGGTAGTTTGCATCTATGATTTCCAGCTGTACCCTGGCACGGTGGAATTCCTGAAGCGTGTTAAAAATCTTTTGGTGAGTATGACCGACCAGAAGCAGGTTTCGGACCACGAGCCGGTCGCCAGGCCTTAAAGGATGGCCAATCAGCTGCCGAATATCCGTACAGTTTTCACGGGCATATTCCTCCGGCCCAAGCAGCCGTTCTGGGGCAATCTGATTTTCTGTTGCATACTTCAGCTGCTCATTTCTGGAAAGTACATAGTGTGTCTCCCGTATGTACATGAATGTAGCCATTTTTGCCACTCCGTTCATCTGTATTTTTTTTATTTTACCATTTTATCAAAGTAAAAGATATATGAAAAAAACAAATAAGAAAATAATGTGAATAAATCTATATAAATACTGATTTTAATAACAAAAAGATGTATGAAAAATGCGAGGGGAGAACATGCAGATAACCGCAGTTTTTACGAATCCATTTGAAATAGAACCCATGGTTCATCAAACAAAACAAAAGGAGGACTAAAATCATGAGTCAAAAACACTTAAAAAAATGGTACATCAGAGAGGAAGCAGAAGATTTTGCCCTGTATGGGACAGACGACAAAAACGAGTTAATAAAGGCTGAAGCTCCGTACATGGTGGTCAATCCTGCCGGAATAGGAATTGTTTATTCAAATAACGGAGAATTTACGGTCGATATCATGGATATGGCTATCCGGCTGTTTGAGCCGAACGGGTTTTCATGTGTTCCGGTCTGTGGTCTGCGTATGTATGCAAATGCGGCAGATCCTTCTTACTGCGGTGATCCTTTTCGCCGTAATTCGGCTGCCCTTCCTGGGTTTTCTGCATCGGCGATTGCTGATGCGATTCCGGTGCGTATGTGGTATGTAAAAGGAAAACCAGGAAACCTGACTTTTTACGGTATTCTGGAAGGTCAGAAAGAGGATGCCGTTGTATTAAAGAATCCCTCCGTTGTATGCAATGGTGCAGGAAAAATGGCGGTGGCAAAAGGGAAACGACTTTGCACATGCTGGATTGACGACATCATGGATGTATTCTGTGATACCGTTGTCTGGGAATGGATGCCGACGGAGTGTGTGGAATTGTGGTACTGGAAAAAGGAAGAAATGAAAGTCTTCATGCGGGTATGTGAGGGAAACGGAAAGATTATCTGGCTAAAGAACAGAAGAAAGCAGGAAGGGGGAGGCAGATGAGACAGAAAAGTGACAGAAAAAAGCTTGAAGAAGGGCGTTGCCTGGGGGAAGGCAGGGAGTATGTCGGATTTCTTAAGGCAAACGAGGCGAAGAGCATCGGCACGGCATCGGAAATATGGGATCCGATTGAAAAACGGACGGTGGATGTGTTGTCCCAGAGCGAGAAAACATTGTTTTGGTGTCTGCGTTACAGTGACAGGGTGGCAGAAATCAGAGAGCAAATGCTGATGAATGCTTCCATAGTGGAAGAAATATGCAGGTGTCGTGGTTTTCGGATTCCGACTAATATCCTGTCTACGGATTTTCTGGTAATACATACGGATGGAACATCGGTAGCCTACAGTGTTAAAGCGGACAGGGACGAATTCAATCGGGATTCCGACCGATACCGGCTGCATCCCAATCATTACAACAAGCTTCTGATCAGACAGACTATAGAATGTGATTATTGGAAACGGCACAGTACGGACTTTCGCATTATATTTGGCAGTGACTTAAACAAGGTTTATGCGCGAAATATAGAAATCTGTATGGGGTGGTATGACAGATGTTATGTGACGGATACGGAATCGAAACTGAAATATCTGCTGGCACATAAATGGATCGACCTTCCGATGGATACAGAACCATTGCGTTTTGCCAGGCTGGCGCAAATGATGAAAGATGAGATTGAAGAAAAATATAAGGAGGCAGGGCTATGCAGGAACTGAATTTTAAAGCAGGGACTGTGGTAAATCTGGATAATACATTGTACCGTATTTTGGATGTGAATACAAAGCAGATCCTGCTGATTGCTATGGATATTGAAAAATTTGATTTTCAAAGGATTCAAACAGACTGCATGATGCACATGATTGAAACGGGAAAGTTAGTCGAGGCAGAGTACGAAGAAAAGCAGTACTGTATTGAAACACTGACGGAAGCAGAAATGCTTCTGCTTGGTAACAGGCAAAGCATAATAGAAAATATGCTTACACAGATGTATCCTAATTGGGATGAGCTTCAGCATAGAAAAGCAAAACCTGAGTTTTATGATGTTTGTAAACGGTTAGGCATTAAGAAGAAAGCTGGACTTCGGTTACTCCGGAGATATCTTCAATCCGGTCGGAACATATATTCCCTAATTGATGGAAGAAAACAGAAGGCAAAAGGGGAATTAGGGAAAAATGTCCGTGGTGCTAAAAACAAAAACGGGAACAGCAGCAATGTTCAAAACGATGCCATTTTGCAGGAACACTATCATGAATTTTTTATGGAATTTATGGAGACAAAAGAAAAAGGAGGAACCATCCAGTCTTCATATGACCATATGCTGCAGAAATATTACACGATCAGGGAAGTGAAGGACGGAGAACTGATTATCAGGGTTGTGCCTAAGGAAGACAGACCGTCATATAAGAGATATCTGCGGTACTGCAATGAGCAGCTTGGAAATCTGACAATCCGTCAGGCGAAAAAAGGCAGGAGGGCAGTGAGAAATGATGAACGGCTGTTGCTTGGTAATGCCAGAAGCGGTTGTGATTATCCGGGACAGATTTTGGAAGTGGACGAGTTGGAGATGGATATGTACAATGTGTCGGAAGCGGACAGTCGCCAACTTGTGGGAAGAGCAATTGTTTATATGGCAGTGGATGTATATTCTTCCTGTATCGTGGCTTGTTGGGCAGACTATCACAACAACAGCTATATGGGTGTTTCCAACCTGTTTTTTACACTGATGGAGGAGCATAATCAACAGACAGAGAAATACGGTGTTACCATTCCGCCAGAGGTTTATCCTTCCTGTTTTCTTCCAAGTGAAATCCGTGTGGATCATGGATCAGAATATATCAGCAAAGAGTTCAGGAGAGCTATGGGGGAACTGGGAATTACTGTGACGCTGGTGTCTCCTGGCAGCGGTTCCTTAAAGGGACTTGTGGAACAGAGTTTCCATCAGTTTCAGGAAATGCTAAGAGGGGAAGCACAGGGAACTGGGATCATCTTAAAAAGAGTGGAGTCTGCGCATTACGAAACAGCCTGTACGGATATTCACGATGTCAGAAGCATGGTTTATCAGTTTGTGGCTTACGCAAACATGCACGCCAGGGAGGGGTATCCGTTTACAAAGGAAATGGTGGAACAGAACATTATTCCGGCCCCGTGTGGAATTTGGAAGTATGGACAGGAAAATTTCGGAAAGCCACGCACGATTACGGAGGCATTGAACCCCCAGGTTATGTTTGCATTGCTGAAAACAGACCGAGTGTTCAAGGTGTCCAGGGCAGGAATCGAATACAAAGGTTTGTACTATTATACACGGTATCCATGGCTGATCGAGGCGATGACGAAGGCGGAAAAGAAGAAGGTAAAAATGGAAGGAATTCGTTACGATCAGCGCAGCGTTCAGAAAGTTTATGTGATGATGGATGGTATTGTTTATGTTGTTGAGCTGAATACGGACAGAGGCGAACTGCTGGGGTTTTCGGATCTTACCTGGACTGAGTATGATGAAATGTATGAAAAAAAACTGGAAATGCTGCGGAAATATGAGGAAGAGGACACAACGGCCAGGCTTGCTGCCAGAGAAGCGATTGGAAATACGATTCAGACAGCAAGAAAGTTTCAGGAAGAAGGAAAAAATTCAAAAAAGAACATGCGTCAGGCATTGCGTGCAGAACGCAACCGGATAGCATCCAATGCAGAAATGGAGTCAGGATACAGGGAAGTGGCAGTTGATGTGGTTCAAAAGAAAGAATCCATTGTTCTTCCTGCAAAAGCGGACGACTTCAGCGATCTGGACGACTTTTTCGAAGCCTGACAAGGAGGTGCCGTATGAACTATGTCGGGTATATGGATCTTCCATACAGAATCCTGGAGGAAGAGGAAAATCTGTACGATGATTTGGATCTTAATATGCAGGATATTGTGAAGGCAGAATATTGGTCCGGAAATGGACACGAAGGCCATCCTGATATCTGCGCACTCCCACGGATATCCACAAATCGCGAACTGCAGGTTCAAAACAGCATTCCTTTGAACGGATACAGTCGAGAAAAAGCCCGCGAAATGTCTGCGATGGAAAAAAAGGCGAAAATTTTGATGCTTCGGGAAATACGCTTTCCGTTTCCCTTTCATGCACGCGTGGACCAGTATCTTCATGCGGCTCTTGTGTCTTCCTACGCCAGACGCAGAATCGGGCTGACGGCCCGTCCGGATATATTTGAGGTAGGAGGAGAAGAAGAAAAAGCAGAGGCACTTACTGCAGAGATGGATATTTCGAGCAACACAATGGGATTTTCCATGATAGGGACAGCCGGCGCCGGAAAGTCAACGGCTTTCCAGTTGGTATCAGCTAAATATCCGAAAGTAATCCGGCACGACTTTGAAGAATTTGCTTATTATCAAATTCCGATTATTCGTCTGACCGCTTTTGCAAACGGAAATCTGTCGGCACTTTTTGTACAGTTTGCAAGACAGTTGGACAATCTGTTGGACAGCGGAAGCCATTATGCGGAAATACGGGGAGTTGCCAATCTGGGCAAACAGACCAGCATTGTATGCCAGTGGATCAAGCGCTACCATATCGGTGTGATTGCCATAGACGAAGTCCAGCTGATGGAGTTTTCTCCTTCCAGTGCAAAGTCGGCAGAAAATCTTTTGACGATCACTGCATCTACTGGAGTAGCCCTGGTTATGATCGGAACGGAAGATGTAAGCAGGCATTGGCAGGAAACTTTAAGGCTTCAAAGAAGAACGGAGGGCTGGCTGATTCATGCGGATCAGTATTGTACGCAGCCGGATTTTATGCAGTTGATTATCAGCCGGATTTTGGAATATCAGTGGCAGACACGGGAACTGCTTGTTACGACGGAACTTACGGACACGATGTACGAGGAATCCATGGGTAGCATTGACCTCCTGATTCTTCTTTGGATGATGGTACAGTTTGAAGTGGCCGCTGCAAAAAAAGAACCGGAAATTACGGCAGCCTACATACGGAAAATTGCACAGGAGAAATTCGGGCAAATGAAGAAACTACTTATGGAATCTCTTGAGGAAAGCGAACAGCAATACCTATCCGCCAGAGAATCCGTGCTTTTACAGATCAAAAAGTCTGTGGAAGCAGACAGGGAGCGGGAAATGGTGCTGGAAATGAAAGCGCAGAATGAAAGAAACATGAGGGAACATTATAACCGGGATATGCATCTGGCTGCCGTGAGCGATGCAATTTTATGCTGCTATCCGGAATATTCCGAACAAAACATACGGAAAGCTTATGCTAAAGCAGAAAAGGGAGAAGGGTTTGTGTCCCTTGGCATTCGTCAGAAGACACAGTTGACATTGGGGATTCTTGGAAAAGGATGCTTGGAAAAGACCAAGAGGCAAACAACAGTAAAACAATCTGTGGATAAAAAGAAATCGGAAACGGTTCAAATATCGTTGGAAGAGATGGAAAATTTGTTAAAAGATTCAATGGAGAAAGAAGGAGGATGGAACAATGCTCCCGATATGCGTCAGACCGTTTGATGATGAGTTTTTGTATGGATGGCTTATGCGGATGGCGGAATGTAACGGTGTATCCGGTATCCGTAAGTTCCAGAGCGATTTTCTAAGCAGTAGAAAGGAAACGAGCAAAAAAGCCCCCTTAGGTACCATGAGGTTGGATTACATACGTGGTCTGGACCGTGTATGTCAGGAAAACGGCGCAACGACAAGTTTTCCCGATGTGGATTTTGTTCTTCGAAGGATGTCGGTTCTTTATGCATTGTTTCCGTTTGACTCATATGGGAAACAGGCAATGCGTTCCCAGGTTATCTTAAGGGCTGCCGACAATATTCTGTATGACATACCGCTTAATTCCGAAGTTTCGGAGATTAAACTGTGTCCCCAATGCATGGAAGAAGACAAATTAAACCATGGTTTTTTCTATTGCCACACCTGGCATCAAATGCCGGAAACAAGAATGTGCGCCAGACACGGAGTTGTGCTTCAGGCTGCACAACGCAAACACAAATTAGCAGATATTGACTTCAAGCAGGCTGTTCCCGTGCAGCTTCTTGCCGACCCGGAAACGGAATGGGAACTTTCCAAATTTACAAAAGCATTGTATGACAAGCCGTTGTTTATTGATTTAAAGAGTGTAAGAACGATTCTGCAACGGAGAATGGAGAATTTGGGATACAGCGGGGAAAGTCCGTATGACGAATTGGCAAAAGGACTCCGGCAGAGCGGGTATGCTGTGTTTTTTCAGGAACAGACAGGACGGGGAATCAGACGGATGCTGGCGTCATCCTGGATTCACAAGGAAAATCTGCTTCGGGCTTTATCGTTTCTTTTTCCGGAACCGGAAGTGTTTGTTCGGGAAGCGGAGACAGCCGGAGAAGGATTTCGGGATGATTTTTATCAATATATAAAGGAAAATTTCTACCTGCTTTCTCCGTTTGGGCAGACCGTATTTATGGAATGTAAGATTTGCGGCAATCAGTTTCATATTCATCCATATGCGATTATGTCGGGATGCGGATGTCCGGAATGCGATGGCAGATTATCTTTGGAGGAAATTGTGAATCGCCAGTTGTCGCATCTGGGAGACGGAGAATACGAATTAGAAGGAAAATTTTGTGGATACGGAAACAGACAAAGCAAAATCCAGCACAAAACCTGTGGTGTTGTAAGAAAAATGAGGCCGGCTGATGCTGTGTGGTGCAGGCGAGAATGTGGATGCACAACGGAAGCTGATTTGAGCCGAAAGCAGGAAAAGGTGGACAGATATAGCCGTAATTTCAAAGTGATAGGATATGAATCAAAAAAATGGGGAAATGGAAAAGTTATGATTTTACACGAAGAATGCGGACAAACTTTCGTAACGGATTTGGTTAATTTTTTAAAATTCCCTTACTGCAGAAAATGCCGCCAGCGTAATTTGTCGCCGCAACTGTTTGAAAAACGAGTGAAGGATCTGGTTGGAGACGAGTATGTGGTAAAAACCCCTTTCGTCAATCAGGATACGAAAATTACCTTCTGGCACAAGACTTGTGGAACCTGTACGGATATTCTCCCGGCAGAATTTCAGAATGGCAAACGCTGCGATCTTTGCAGTACGGTCATCCGTCAGGAAGAACTTCAACAGTTGGTTTTAGAATGCACTGGAGGAAAGTATCATGTGGCTCCTAAGGGAATCAGCCGGTATGAGATTCAGGGACTGGACGGAACCACGATGGTCAAAGACAGCCGTTTCCTGATCCAGGAACTGTCAAGACCAACACCGTCCATGGTGTTTCAGCATCGGATTAAGAAACCGGAGAGAGCGATTGGAAAGAAAGCTGAAGTGTACCTTTGGGCGAAAGAAAAAGGAAGGCAGTTTTCGTGTATGGAAGTTAAACAGGAACTACAAATGGGTGACACACAGGTCCATAATATACTGTCATGGCTGAAAAAGAACGGATATATTCGGCAGATTAGATATGGACTTTATGAGGTATCATACAGGGATATCGATTTGTAGTTGAATCAAAGCAGCTTTTTGCAACAAGAAGCCTCTTTTTTCTCATAATTTAAAAAATGAGAAAAAGGAGGCTTTTTATGTATATTCCAGTGTGTTTTAAACCGGAGGCTGATGAGCTTCTGTACAGTTGGTTACTTAGGCTTGCACAAGCAAACGGGTTCTGTGGCTACAATGCAGAGTATTCTTTTACAGACTACTATATGAAGAAAATATTGCCTCAACATGTATGTTATGCCAATGCAAGGCATCTCGATTATATGCCGGCCCTGGAGACCGTATGCAGCCGATACAAGGAAATGAAATGTTTTCCGACTTTAGAAACGATTGTATCCAGGATGACTCCTCTTTATGCGTGGTTTCCTCTTTTGCCGTGGAGACAGCAGGTAAAACGTTCGGAACTGCTGTTTAGGGACAGGATAGGTATTTATGAAAGTTTGTGCGACAGAGTGGCGGACATTCATGAGTTAAAGGTGTGTCCTGAATGTATGAAGGAAGATCAAAGAAATAGAGGGGAAGCGTATTACCATACATGGCATCATCTGCCGGAAGTGAGGGTATGTACAAAACACAAAATCCCGCTGATGAAAGTAGGGATCAAAAACAATGAGTATTTGAATAGGAAGGAAGTAATTTCCGCATTGGAACCGGTACGAATGAGGGCTCCGGAGCAGACGGAACTTAAAATATCCGGTTTTATGAAAGGAATGTACGATGAGCCGGCAAACATCGACTGGAGCATAACCCAGTTGCTGCTTCTGGAACGCATGGAAGAGAAGGGGTATCCGTTGATAAAGCCTTTCGGAAATCTGGTTTCGGACATGAAGGATGCCGGTTATGGAGAATTGCTGGGAGATAAACCGGAAAGTAAAATCTCAGCCTGCCTGAACAGCAAAATAAGATCTGTGACTGTGGGAGTTTGTCTTTTGAGTTTTCTGTTTGAAGATTATGCGGATTTTCAACAGAAAACAAAAAATTACGGAGAAGGATGGGAGAAAAATTTCAGGGAAGGAATAAAATACAGCTATGAACTTCGGTCACCTTTTGGACAGACTGTACTGTTAAAATGCCGCCAGTGCGGATATGAGTTTCATACGCATCCCTATGCAATTTTAATGGGTTCTGGATGCCCTGAATGTGAAAAACAGCTTTCGGAAGAACAGCTATTGAATCGGCGGTTAAGGTTCCTTGGAGACGGACAATATGAGGTCATTGCGGACGAAGTAGGAAAAGTGGAAGGCGTACTGCATAAAACCTGTGGAAAAATTCGGAAAATAAACGCTTTGACTGCCGTGTACGAAGAGAAGGAATGTGTCTGTGGTTTTCGGCTGAGTGAGGAGGAAATTCAAAATCGTATTGATCCGACCAAAAGTAAATATACACTAATCCAGTACGGAAATCGAAAAACAACCCAAAATGTTATCATATATCACAAGGAATGTGGGCGTACTTTCAAAATTGGTCTGGTAAAGTTCGAAAAAGCGCCGTACTGCAGGTGCTGTTTCCCACAAAAACATACTGCGGAGATATTTGAAAAGCGGATTCAGGAGTTGACAGGAGACGAATACGAGGTCATTTTACCCTTTGTAAGTCAGAAAGAGAAAATAAAGCTGAGACATAAGCTGTGCGGCACAGTAACATGCGGCTACCCTGTTGAATTTCTTAATGGTCGTCGGTGTGATCTCTGTACGCCGCTTCTTTCCGAGAAAATAGTCACTGACATGATAAATGAGGCAATAGGCGGGGGATGCAAGGTGGAAAATAAGGAACAGAGTGTTATGACGGTCAGGAAACCAGACGGAACCACATTCAGAAAAACAGCGAAATATATTGTGCAGGAATGCACACGACCGACTCCGTCGGAGTTGTTTCCAGAGAGAGTCAAGATCATGCCGCAGTTTGTTTCCGAGAAAGGAAAGCTGTATCTGGAAATTTGTGATGCAACCACTAAGAATGGAAAATGGAAGCTGGCATCACGACATGAACAGGGAAAGGAAAGAATCATAATCAAGAATTATATCCATTGGCTTGTCAAAAATGGATATGTAGAACATATTGGATCAGGGACCTATCGCAGTATAGAGAAAGAATAATCAACTATTTCTTTTGTAATGGGAAAATGAATTTGCAAATAGAGAGACTTATTTCGGTTGTAATGAAAAAGAAAATGGATTAAAAATTCCTGTTTCCATTTGAAATAGGAAAACATATATGGGAAATGTGATTCCTTGTTTCGTTTTGAAATGGGAAAACTTGTTTCCGATTGAAATAGGACCGAACAATATCGCTGAAGGTACAATTAAGATATAATGTTATATATTAAAAGGCGCTCAGAAAATGGGCGCTTCTTATATTGCAAACATTTGTTCGTCATGCTAGAATAATTAAGCAGGGATACAAGTGGTACAAATTGTATGGAAGTGATATGAAAAGGGAGGTTCCTATGGCAGACAAGGATTTTCAAGTTAGGAATAGTACAATAGATTTCCTTGTATTTACAAAACAGAATTCAACAGATTCAATTCAAGTTAGAGTACATGATGAGAATGTTTGGTTGACGCAGAAATCTATGGCACAGTTATTTGAATGCAGTATTGATAATATTTCACTGCATTTAAAAAATATATTTAAGGACGGGGAACTAGTACCAGAGGCAGTTATCGAGGAATCCTCGGCAACTGCCTCTGATGGAAAACAATACAAAACAAAATTTTATAATCTGGATGCTGTGATTTCAGTTGGCTATAGAATTAATTCATTAAGAGCAACCCAGTTTCGTCAATGGGCAACGAAGGTATTAAGAACATATACAGTACAGGGATATGTTCTTGATAAGAAAAGATTGGAAAATGGACAAATATTTGACGAGGAATATTTTGAACATTTACTGGATGAGATTAGGGAAATCCGTGCCAGTGAGCGGAAATTTTATCAAAAGATAACCGATATTTATGCTACAGCAGTGGATTATTCAAAAGATGCAGTAACCACAAAGGAGTTCTTTAAGACCGTGCAGAATAAACTGCATTATGCGATTCATGGTCATACTGCTGCGGAGGTCATTGTGGAGAGAGCAGACCACGAAAAGGAACATATGGGGCTGACTACATGGAAAAATGCGCCAGGCGGTAAGATTGTTAAATCTGATGTAAGTATAGCAAAGAACTATTTGTCTCAGAGTGAGCTGCAGGATTTGAATCAGTTTGTATCCATGTATTTGGATTATGCGGAAAGGCAGGCCAAAAAGCGCATCCCAATGACGATGGAGGACTGGGCCTCCAAGCTGGAAGTTTTCCTTAAAATGAATGATGAGGATATCTTGATGGATAAAGGAAAGGTGACGCATGAAATTGCGAAAGCCTTTGCAGAAAGTGAATTTGAAAAATACAGGGTGATACAAGATCAATTATATGAGTCGGATTTTGATAAGTTGGTAATGAAAGTTGACTTGTTGTAAGTATAATCTGACAATATTAAGAATATCTATTTCATTCAATCACCAGAGGTTTAATGGAAGAAATAGATATCGCTGAAGGTACAATTAAGATATAATGTTATATATTAAAAGGCGCTCAGAAAATGGGCGCTTCTTATATTGCAAACATTTGTTCGGTGCGCTAAAATAGTTTAACAGGGAAAGAAAAGAGAGGTAGTTGTATAGACGATAAGAAATTCCAGATTAGAAACAGCACTGTGGATTTTTTAGTATTTACAAAACAGAATTCAGAAGATTCTATCGTGACAAAGGCCGTAAGCAGGACTACGGATAATCTTGGGCTGTGTTTTCTGCGTTAAAAGATATGGAAGATATTCTAAAACATCCAATCAGAAGCGATTGGAGTTGTGATATAAATGACATCCTCTGGTTTGGGTATCTGACCAGGGGATGTTCTGTTTTTGGGAAATAAAATCCCAAAGAAATGCAGGATGTTATCCATCCATGGATTCCAAATGAATACACCTTCAAATCCAAAGCCCATCTAAGGCACTTCAGCCCCAACCAGGACAAACGTAAAGTCCGGAATTTTCCAGACAGAAAAACAATTTAAAACTATTATGATTTAACCATTTCCGCCGATGAAAATAAATGGGTTATCTATAAAAAGGCAGGCTTAGGGAAAGCAGGAAAATGATAATCATGCGGAAGCAACGCGGACCTATGGCAAACCGTAAATCATAAAAAGCAGTAAGCATTTTCGGCAACATGGCCTATGATGGCTGTGAGGATTGAAGTTAGCATATATGCGAGATATTAATGGCAATACATTATTACAGATTATTACATAGCCTTGACGGCCTATGAGGATTGAAGGACTACCCAGTTTATTTCAGGTATATGAGCAGATACGCATTGCAGGAGGTTCCTGTTTTCTCCTGCCTGTTTTACCGAATCTGTCTTCCCAAACCTGCTTTCCGTATCGGCGCTTTATTATACCAAAACCATCATACTACCAGAACCAGAACAATACCATAACTAGGACTATCCCAACCGTTTAGTCCTGGTAAATATGTTAGATAATGCCATCCTGATAATCACACGGATGGTTAACGAGGTGATTTTTTGAGAGATAAAAAGACAACCCCTTCTCAGGGACGGGACATGCCAAGGATATGCTATGAGGTGAGAGGTGAATATGCGCTATTTACCAATCCCATGACCAAAACAGGCGGGGATCTGCACTCATATCCGGTTCCCACCTGTTCAGCTGTTACAGGATTGACGGAAAGCATTTATTGGAAGCCGTCCATTAAGTGGAAACCGCTTCGGATCCGCGTCCTGAATCCCATCCAGTACCAGTCAAGGAGTAAGCTTCTGCCTGTTTATAAGACCGGCGGGAAGGATTTGGCATATTACAGTTACCTGCGTGATGTATGTTACCAGATTGAGGTTGAAATGGCCTGGGGAAGTGAACGGTATGCCTCGGACCGCAACGTTGCCAAGCACTATGAATCCATGCTGCGGTGGCTCAGGCGGGGAGGAAAGCTGCCTATCCACCTGGGAATCACCGAATGCTACGCATATGTCAGGCCATGTCCCTTTGGGGAGGGGGAAGGCTATTATGACGCTGTGGATATGGACTTTGGGGTTATGGTCCACAGCAGGGATTTTGAAAAGGGCGTAATCCGTCTGGCGCCTTACCGGATGAATCAGGGCGTGATCCGTTTCCCGGACCAGGAAGCGTGCATTACCAGGAAATGTAGGGCAGGAGGGGATTAGCAGATGAATGTATTGCAAAGCCTGGCCAGGGTATATGACGGTCAAGCTTCCATGGCTGGCGTTCAGAGGGAGGATACGGATGCAGTTCTCCTGCCGTTGTTCCACACATATCTGGCTGCGCATATAACCGTGACAATTGATATGCAGGGGCATTTTCTGGATGCGCGTGTGTTGGATGTTAAAAAAGATGAGGTATATACGATTGTGCCCTCTACCGTGGATTCATCGAGCCGGTCCGGCCCGGAACCGCCGCCTAATCCGTTAAATGACAAACTGGTGTATCTTATGGGCGATGCGGATTCCTGCCTTCAGGACAAGCAGATGGCCATGGATATACAGAAGCGATACAGGGCGCATGATCAGCTGCTTGCTGCCTGGAGCCTGAGCCCTTACGCGGTTCCTCAGTTAGAAGCGGTGAGGTCATACCTGAACCGGAAGCAGACAGCCTCCGACCTGATTGCGGCCAAGGTCATCATACCAGAGGAGGATGGGGCCATTGATGGGAAAAAGAAAGTGGCTGGCAGGGATATCCTGTCCTGTGTGGTCAGGTTCAGGGTACTGGACCAGGAGGCAGGTAAAGGATATGTGGCAGAGACATGGAAAAACAGGGAACTGTTCCAAAGCTGGATTTCTTATTACACTGCCTTTGTGATGGAGCATGGAAAAAGGGATGTCTGTTATGCAACAGGAGAATATACGGTCTGTACCAGCAAACATGCCAATGGCATCCGGGGAAGTTCGGACTGGGCCAAACTTATTTCCTCCAATGAAAACGGCAATATTGTTTTTTCCAGGGACTGGTTCCGCGAAGAGACCGACGCGGTGGACATTGGCCTGGTCACAAGTTATAAGGCCCACTGTGCCTTAAGCTGGATGATCAGACGCCAGGGTCGTGTGTTTGGGAGCAATATCCGCGTGTGCTGGGATAGGGACGGCAATCCACTGGCATTTGACCTGTTTGCAGACACGCCTAATATCCGTGGGAAACATGAATACAGGTTTTATACCGATATGGAAGCCTACCAGAGCTATCTGGATGCGTGTTTTTCCGAATTCCTTACGGACCGTAAGATGTACCATATGCTGCTGCTGGATGCGCCCAATAAGCAGAATTATAAAGGCAGGCTGGCAATCCTCGATTATGCGGAAATGCCTGCGGGCCTTATCTATCAGCGGCTTAAGCAATGGCACCGGACTGCCATCTGGCAGTTTGCGGCGGGAAGTAGGACCTATACAGGCGCGCCCTCGGTGCCGGATGTGGTGATTGCTGCTTATGGGAGCGAATATGGGGGCGCCCTCACGGTCATGGACCAGACATTATTTGCACGCCAGGTCAACCGTGTGGTTTCTGTCATCTTATCAGGCCGGCCCATGCCTTCAGACATCATGGGCACTCTCATCAGACGGGCGGGGAATCCCTGCATGTTCCGCGAGCGCAGCCATTGGCTCCTGGTCCTGCAGGTTACGTGCGCCCTCCTAAAACGCGATGGGGCAGGGGAAGGCGTCATGCCGGACAGATTAAATACAGACCGCAGCTATCTTTGGGGCCGTCTGCTGGCCATTGCCGATTACATTGAGCGGCTGTATTTCCAGGGGGGTTAGGGAAGGGCGCATATCAGGCGTGTGCAGATACATGCAGATGTTTTCATGCGCGCCGGGGAGATATTGGGGGATGATTCGGAAACGGCTTATTCCATACATTAACGAAATCAGCCGGATGAAACGGGGGCAGTATGCGTGCAGGCTTATGGATCAGGTGGAAGACTTGCTACCAGGGCAGGATGATACCGATGGACCGTTGGGAACCTCCTACTTGACAGGGTTCAGTTCCCAGCAGCTATCTTTTATACAGTATGATTACGCAGTCAGGAAGGAAAAGGGATAGATTTATGAACAGACAGGATTTCATCATGGTATTCAGGGTGGACAATGCAAACCCAAACGGAGATCCACTGGAAGGAAACCGACCAAGGACCAACGACAATGGATACGGGGAAGTAACAGGAGAATGCATCCGACGCAAAATACGCAACCGGTTCATCCACATGGGACTGCCTGTGTTTGTCCAGTCTGACAGCCTTTGCGTGGACGGATACGGTTCCCTGGTACAACGCCTGGCTGCCAGAAAGGACATTTATGATGCCCTCAGGGATGGAAAGACACAGAAAGAAGGTCTGCGCATGGCTTGCGGGACCTGGCTGGATGTGCGGCTGTTTGGACAGATTTTTGCTTTTTCCGGGGTCAGGGCCGCTGCCAGTGCTTCTGTCCACGGCGCCGTGACCATATGCCATGGCACATCCGTGGAGCCGGTGGTGATTAAGGATATCCATATCACCAAGAGCACAAACGGTGAGGACAAAGGCAGCGCCAAAGGCAAATCCTCCGACACCATGGGGTCAAAGAGCATTGTGGAACAGGGCCTGTATGTGGTAAAAGGCTCGGTCAACCCATTTTATGCGGACAAGAATGGGGTCAGTGATGAGGATGTGGAAATTCTTAAAAAGGCCCTTGCCACCATTTTTGAAAACGATGAGTCCTGTGCCAGACCGGCCGGCTCCATGGCAGTATGCAGACTATACTGGTTTGAGCAGCCGGAGCATCATGCCTGTGTGCCAATCCACAAAATTTTTGAATTGCTGGACATACAGAGCCAGGGCAGCGGGGATGCCTGCTGCTTAAAGGAGCTGCCCGATGGGGTACGGGTGACAGAGCTGATTTAGGTTTATGCGGATGAAATCATTATAGAGGACCATGAAGGGCAGAAGATTAAGGATATCCAGCGCTACGGCGCGGACACCCTCACAGTTGGTTCAGACTGGGTGGGAATCTTTGATTATCTTAAGATGTTCTGCAATGTGGTATATTTGGACCGGACCCCGGATGTTTCGTCCACCCAGCCTCGCAAGAACCGTTTTAGGATTGTGAAAACAGGCATAATCGGCACGGGGCGCATCACGCTCAGGTTTGTGGGCGAGGCCAAGTTCGTCAGCGGAACCAACATCATATGCGCGTATAACCCGGAGAAGGAGAGCGCCCAGGCATTTTCAAGGAAATGCAGGCTAAGATGCTGCACATTTCTCGGCAAGGCCTTTACTGAGGCGGAGACCGCGGGGGTATATCAGCTGGCCGGGGAGAGGGAGAAGCGCTATGACCTGATGGAAGGCATTAAGGCAGCCTATTGCCCCGTTTTCCAGCAGTCAATTAATGTTGCCAAAAGTGGGAAGATTGGGGAGATGTCAAGAGGCAACCTGACCGTGGATTTTAATGCTAAGAAGCATATGGGGGTGGTTCCGTATTCTGCCAGAAAACTGAGTGTACAGCTGAGTGACACCCTGTGTTAGCTGAACCAGTCAGCGGACCGGGTGCCAGCCGGGGCAGTGCAATGAATAGATGCTTGACCTGGTAAAAACGGTCAGGGATATAGGTGAAAACTCTTCACAGATTGGAAAGATTATCTAGACCATTGAGGCTATTGTATTCCAGACCAATATCCTGGCCCTGAACGCGGCGGTGGAGAACGGTACCCGGATTGCGGACGAGACCGTACAGTCCCTTCTTTCTGCTGTGGAAGGCACAAAGGAAATCATCAGCCAGATTAATCAGATTTATCAGTAAACAAAGAAGGCGGCCAAAGGCGCATGGTCTTGGCCGGTGCCGATAAATGTACGAGGGCACGGCAGTCATCTGCCGTGCCCTCAGTTTCATGGGTGCGCCTGGCGGCGCACGTTTCTAATATTATAGGAAAGTCCTTGCTGAAATAAAGTTATGTAAACTAATGATTCTGCCA
>ENA-UOJP01001820-UOJP01001820.1-human-gut-metagenome-genome-assembly--contig:-C102-NODE-1820-length-21553-cov-7.011117_pt1 | contig 21553 bp, 27 predicted proteins | sample MGYA00242353_ERZ723900 | MGnify/ENA metagenome assembly ERZ723900
CCAGTGACCCCCTGCTTGTAAGGCAGGTGCTCTAACCAGCTGAGCTATGCTCCCCTGTTGCCGTGTTCGTCAGACGGCAAAGTTTATTATACGCATGAGAGGGCTGTCTGTCAACCCAAATCTTCAAAAAATTTTTATTTTTGAAAAAGACAGATCGCCAGCCAGGAAATTCCGGAAAAAGCCCCGGAGCCTATTGCGTCGATGGGGTTCCCGTGGTAGGATATTTTTGTTATTTTCTAACAAAGTGAAGGAGGAAGTTATGAAGCAGGATATGATTTTAATCTTGGACCTGGGTAGTGAGGCGAATCCCCGCCTGGCCCGGGAAATCCGTGCGATGGGTGTCTACACAGAAATTCACCCCCACGATATTTCAGCGGTGGAGCTGGAAGCCCTCCCTGGTGTTAAGGGCATCATTTTGAATGGCGGTCCCAACCGGGTAGTGGACGGTGTGGAGATCGACGCTGGCCCGGCCGTTTATGGTTCCGGTATACCGCTGCTGTGCATTGACCACAGCGGTGCCCCCGCCCTTTCAGAGGATACCCGGGAACAGACGCTGCGGAGCTTTGTCTTTGATACCTGCAGAGCCGAGGCCAACTGGAACATGGACAATTTTATCTCCGACCAGGTGGAGCTAATCCGTCGTCAGGTAGGAACTAAAAAAGTTCTGCTGGCACTGAGCGGCGGCGTGGATTCCTCCGTGGTGGCGGCGCTGCTGATTCGGGCCATCGGCAAGCAGCTCACCTGCGTCCATGTGAACCACGGCCTGCTGCGCAAGGGCGAACCTGAGCAGGTGGTGCAGGTCTTCCGCCATGAGATGGACGCGAACCTGATCTATGTGGATGCGGTGGACCGCTTCCTAAACAAGCTGTCCGGCGTCAGCGACCCGGAGCGTAAGCGCAAGATCATCGGCACGGAGTTTATCCGCGTTTTCGAGGAGGAGTCCCGGAAGCTGGAGGGCATTGACTTCCTGGCCCAGGGCACCATCTATCCCGACATCATTGAGTCTGGCACTAAGACCGTCAAGGCCGTCAAGAGCCACCACAACGTGGGCGGACTGCCGGAGGACTTAGGGTTCCAGTTGGTGGAGCCGCTGAAGATGCTTTTTAAGGACGAGGTCCGCGCCTGCGGCAAGGCTCTGGGCCTGCCCGACTCCATGGTTTACCGCCAGCCCTTCCCCGGCCCGGGCCTAGGCGTGCGTTGCCTGGGGGCCATCACTCGGGATCGTCTGGAGGCCGTCCGGGAGTCCGACGCCATCTTGCGGGAAGAGTTCGCGAAAAACGGTCTGGAGGGCAAGGTGTGGCAGTACTTTACCGCCATCCCCGACCTCAAAAGCGTGGGCGTACGGGATGGAAGGCGAGCTGACGAGTGGTGTGTGATCATCCGTGCTGTCAACACCGTGGACGCCATGACCGCCACGGTGGAAAACGTGCCATTTGACCTACTGCAGCATATTACTGCCCGCATCACCGCAGAGGTACAGGGGGTCAACCGGGTACTGTTCGACCTAACACCAAAGCCCTCTGGGACCATCGAGTGGGAATGATTTCTTAAAGTCGAAATAGGTCAAAATTGTTAGGTTTTGGATTGTTAATACTTTCTTTTGCAATCATTTGACAGCATTTTTATGATAACAATAGCGCTGATTGGGCTCTCCTTCTCTCCAGTCAGGAAACGGATGGCGTCTGCTCGTCTCACTATTACGGCAGCACCAACCAAAAAATGATAAAGTTTGCAGTCTCTCTTGACACAGAAGGAAAAAAGTGCTATTCTTTCAGACAATCCGGTAGGTAAGGCTACTGTAGGGATATGGGTTGCTGCCGCAAAAGGATGGAGACATCCTGCGCTGGTTGAACAGGTCCAGTCGAATTCAAGGCTGAACATAATGCAACTTCACCGCCCTGCGAAGCTAAAGCTCAGACGGTGGACCCTATTTGTTTATCGTATGCGGGCCCCACCGTGGGGTCCGCATTTTTTATGCCGGAATTTTTGTCCAACCGGGAAAGGTAGGTGAACAGAATGGACAGTGGAAGCAGAGGCACAGGCCGATCAGAATACAAGAGATGTTTCGGGTCCATTCTGGTCCCAGACAGGCCCTGACCGGCCCGGGCCTCCCATCACAGGGATATCGAACATATCCCAGCGAACCTGTGAAATGGAGGTACTGACATGACGATATTCAAAAACTTGGTCCACAAAAATGTTTGCCACACTGCCCAGTTCTGGCCTCAGCCAAGAACTTTAAGTCTGGACACCGTGGGTGATGTGATGGCTCCCTCCCCCCTGACGATTGCTCCCAGTATGAAGGTGTACGAGGCAGTGGAGCGGGTACGTCAGGTGGGCTTCTCCAGCCCCCAGATGAATACCTGCTATGTGGTGGATGAAAATGGCCTGCTCCTGGGGCTAGTCACTGTCCGGGACCTGATCCTGGCCCGGGGTGGGCAGCTTATCCAAAGCGTCATGAACGCGCCTAGTGTCACCTTGGCGCCTGGGGATAGCCAGAAGGCCGCTGCTCAATTTATGGAGCAGTTTGACTTGTTGGAGCTACCGGTTGTAGAGGACGAGCGCTTGGTGGGTGTGATCACGGCGGACGATGCCATGTCCATCCTCAAGGATGAGGCCACCGAAGATATGGAGCACATGGCAGCCATGGCTCCCTCAGAAAAGCCCTATCTCCAGGCCAGTGTGTGGTCGATCTACCGCAGCCGCATTGTGTGGTTACTGGTGCTCATGCTCTCGGCCACCATCACAGGGGCTATCATCAGCCACTTTGAGGCCGCTCTGGCCGCCCAAGTGGCCCTTACTGCCTTTATTCCCATGCTTATGGACACTGGCGGGAACTGCGGAAGCCAGTCTTCTGTCACTGTAATTCGGGGGCTCTCCCTGGGGGAAATTCGTTTCTCTGACTGGCTCCAAGTGGTCTGGAAGGAATTTCAGGTCTCCCTGCTGTGCGGTTTCACTTTGGCGGCAGTGACCTACCTTCGGGTGGCCATTTTCAATCATCAGGACCCGGTGGTGGCTCTGGTCGTGGCCATATCCTTGGTGGTGACGATAGTATCCTCTAAACTCATCGGCTGTCTGTTGCCCATCGCTGCCCGCAAGGCAGGGATGGACCCGGCAGTGATGGCCAGCCCTCTGATTACCACAGTGGTAGACGCCACCGCCCTTATTACCTACTTTCAGGTTGCCTGCTGGCTGCTGCCTATGTGACCAGTCTCTCATTGGCAGGTACTGGTGTTCTTCTGCAAACTCTTCTCCGGAAAATCAAAGAGAAATGCCGAAACGGAAAAACTCCGGGGTCCTCAGGATTCTGGAGCTTTTTTCATGGAGAAAACGCCAGATTCTAGCTGCATAAGAGCTGAATACAGGATTTTCTCCGCAAAATTTTCACTCAGGCAGGCCTTCAAAACAGTCTCCGGGATTGCCGTTAGAGACGCTTTGTGATATGATAAAGCAGAATTTTAAACGGCCCTGCGGCTTTGGACAGCTCCCAAACAGGTGGGAGAAAGGAGACGCGCATATGTCGCATACGGAGAAAAAGGAACAGAGCGTATTATGGCTCTCGTTTTACGCCGGACTTCTGTTCGCGGCTGCGGAATTTGTCTTTTCCATTTTCAGCGGCTCTCAGTCGGCACTGATGGACGCGGTTTATGATGCATCAGAGCTGGTATTTATTGTCTTTATTCTCTTTTTAACGCCGTTGTTTTACAAGCCCATTTCAGAAAAATATCCCTACGGCTTTTTCCAAATTGAGTCTATCATTCTCATGATCAAGGGCGTCATGATGCTCTCTGTCACATTCAGCGTCTCGGCTGACATCATCGGGAAAGCCCTTTCAGGCGGCAATCATGTGAATGCACAGCAGGTGGCGGTGTTTCAGGCGGTTCTGGGCACCTGCAGCGTGTTGATCTATTGGGTGATGAAACGGAAGAACCGCGTTCTATCCTCGCCCACTATCCAAGCAGAGCTGCTGGGGTGGAAGCTGGACACATGCTACAGCTTCGGTCTGTCCCTGGCCTTTTTTGCCTCCTCTTTTTTGGCTAAAACTCCGTTGAAATTTCTGACCCCTTACTTTGACCCCCTCATGGCTGTGGTGGTAGCGGCGCTGATGCTGCCGGAAAACCTTCGGATGCTGTGGGCGGCTATCAAAGACGTCTTTTTATTCTCGCCGGATCAGGAGATGCTGGATCAGGTAAAAACCGTCTCCACACAGGTCCTGGAGCCCTACCGCTTCACCCCTGCCTTTTTCGATATTATCCGGACAGGCCGTTTCCTGTGGATTTCGGTATATTTCACCATTTCCGAAGATACCCTCCGCGTAGCAGATCTGTCAGCTGCCACCAAGCAGATCAACCATCAGCTGAGTATGCTTTTCGAGAACTGCGTCTGTGAGCTGATCCCCTCCACAGACGAAATGCCGAAGCAGTCCCCCCGCTCCGGCGGAATGCCCGGCTGATTGGCCATCATGCCGTCACCTCTCACTCGCTTTCCCACCCCATCGCAGGTAGATTTTTACAAAGCAAGGTTTTTGTACTCTCGCCGCCGTTGAGGCGAACAGCCAAATACATGCCCCGACAGATGTCTCTCCAAGTTGAAAGAGCGGGCGGCCCCACGGCCGCCCGCTCTTAATATCACTTCTTTTTTCCCATACCCTGGACAAGGGCCTCCAGGTCCTCTCTGGCAAAGTGCTGCACATTGTCACAGAACCGGCAGGTCAGATCTGCATATCCCTGCTCGTCGATCATGCTCTGCAGCTCCGCAGGACCCAGGCTGATCAGTGCGCGCTCCATCCGCTCCCGGCTGCAATAGCAGCGGTACGCAATCGGGCTGGTCTCCAGAATCTCCAGTTCAAAATCCGGCATCACCCGGCGCAGCAGCGACTCGGGATCACTGTCCTGGCTCAGCAGGCTCGTCACCGAGCCAGCGGACAAGACGCCGCCCTCCACTTTGGAAATGATATCCTCCCCAGCTCCGGGCAGCAGCTGGATCAGATACCCCCCCGCCGCCAGCACGCTCTGATCCCGGTCCACCAGAACCCCCAGGCCGCAGGCTGTTGGAATCTGCTCCGACTCCACAAAGTAAGCCGCGAGATCCTCAGCAATCTCACCGCCCAGCAGCGCGACGCTGCCCACATACGGTTCTTTCATATTGAGGTCCCGGATGACGGTCAGCGTACCGTCCTGGCCGACGGCAGTCCCCACGTCCAGCTTCCCATCGCTTCGCAGCGGCAGCTCCACCGCCGGTTGCTCCACAGTGCCCCGGACGTTGCCCTGATTATCTGATACCGCTAGCACGGTGCCTAAGGGTCCGCCGCCCTTGATCTGCAGCGTCACGCTGGCCCCCTCCCCCTTTAGGGCGTTGCCCAGCATGGAGCATGCCGCCAACACGCGGCCCAGGGCCGCGGTTGCCACGGGCGTGGTTTTGTGAATTTGCCGGGCGCGCTCTGTCAGCGCCCTGGTTGAGACGGCTGTCGCCTTTACAAAGCCATCCTTGCTGATAGCTCTTACCAGTTGATCCTGCATGGATTCGCTCCTCATTTCTTTTTTGCCTGAATCATCCAGCGGTCTTCCTCCGCTTTCGGCGGATGGGTTGTGAGATCGCCGGTAATGGTGATCTCCCCGAATCCCGCCTCCGTTAAAAACTGCCGGAGCTGTTCCTCTGTCCAGGCCCGCTCCCGGTGCTCCTCAAAGCGCCTCTCCCAGGTCCCATTTGGCAACTGCGTGAATACATCCACCTGGTAGGTGCATACCTGCGTCCGCTGAGAAAAAAACGTCCTCCAGACGCAAAAGCTCTCCTCGGTCTCGTCCATATAAACCTGTCCATCCATCCGGCGCAGCTTATAGGGTGTGTTCACATCAAACAAAAACACACCGCCGCCCTTCAGCCAGCGGCATACCCTGCCCAGGGTCTGCCGCAGCGCGCGCTCTGTGGTCAGGTAATTAAGGGAGTCCAATGTAGAGATGGCGGCGTCCACCGGTTCTAGCAGCCGCAGGCGGCTCATCTCCTGGTGTAAAAAGAAGGGCGGATTCTCCAGCTCCTGGGCCTTGACCGCTGCCTGGGCCAGCATCTCCTCAGAGCTGTCGGTGGCGATGACCTGATAGCCCCGCTGTGCCAGCATGCAAGCAATCGTCCCTGTGCCGCACCCCAGGTCCAGAACTGTGTGGACGGACTTTCCGCGCAGGAATCGCTCTAAAAAGGCGGCCCGCCGGCGGTGGGCCGCATCCGCCATCAGGCGATCATAGCTGTCCGCCAGGGCCTCATACTGGCTCATCGTCTTGTTTCCGCTTGATCCGCCGGAACAGCTTCTCATAGGCGCCGGTTCCATAACTGAGAGAACGGTTGACCCGGCTGATCGTGGCGCTGGAGGCCCCTGTCCGTTCCAGAATGTCGTTATAAATCATACCGTCGTCCAGCAGAGAGGCCACCTCAAAGCGCTGTTCCATAGACCGCAGCTCTGACACAGTGCACAGGTCCTGGAAGAAGTCATAGCACTCCTGCTCATCTTTCAACTGTAAAATCGCCTTATACAGCTCGCCGTTCTTCTCTTTTTTACCGATTTTCACCACAGCAAAAGCCTCCCTCGGTACATGTTGGCCCACCAGGAGAACTGATTGGCCTTTTTCTATGTTAGCATTGTACTGCGCGAAAGTAAAGAGGCGTCCTGTAAATTTTTTTACGCTTTACAGTGTGATATGACCGCCGCACCACAGTCCGTCCTCTGGCATAGGCTGAAACAAACCGGCGTTCAAAGGAGGCACGGCCACGATGACGATAGAACCATATTCTGCGGAGCGGGAGTGGACGGTAGAGGGAATCCCCGTTCTGACTGCGACAGTGTCAGTTCCCCACCCGGTACCGGAAAAGGAGTGGCGCCGGATGCGGCGGTATTATCAGCTTCAATGCCGCTCCTATCTCCGTTACTGCGAGAAATGGCTTCTGCCCCAAGCGGAGACGGAGTACCGGGAGGCTCTGGCTGCCAGTGCTCCGCTGCCTTGCTTCCGGGCAGAGCTGAACTACTGCATTACTTACCAGGATGACCGCTTTCTGAGCCTCTATACATACTCCCGCGAGGTTACGGTACCTGGCCCCCCACTGGTTACACGCCGTGGAGACACCTGGGACCTTGCCTCTGGGTATCCCGTGCCCCTGTCCGCCTGGTTTCCCCAGAGCCGTTCCTGGAAACGGCGGCTGCTGGACTTTGCCGCAGAGGAAATCCGCGCGCAGGAGCGCGCAGGTGTAGCCCGTTACCGCGAGGGCTGGTCCCGGGAACTGCGCCGCCGCTTTAACCCGCAGAACTACTATCTGACGGCGGAGGGGCTGGTCTTTTTCTTCCCCATGTATGCCATCGCCCCCTCCGTGGAGGGCATCCCAACCTTTTTGTTTCCCTATGACCGTAAGGGACCCGAGAAACAGGCATAGAAACTCATGCGCAATGCAGCGCACTAAGGACACAGGCAAATGCAGACGCGCAGGAAGTTTTTGCGCATCCTTTCCAGTTGCCCGGTAGGGGCGAGAAAAGGATGCGCACTTTACACGTCCGGATCGCAAACAAACAGGAGCAAAAGCTCCTGTTTGTTTGCGATTTATTTTGGCTGGTCCACACGGTCCTTTCCGTCTCGCGCCGGGAGCGCCCGGACCACCATGCCTGACAGTGCAAATAGGGCGATGGCATTGGGAATCACCATCAGATTATTGAACATGTCCGTCAGCTCCCACACCAGGTCGTTGGAGGTGACGGTTCCCAGGAAAATGAACACCAGGGCAATCACTGTATAGACCTTGACGCCTTTTTTCCCAAAGAGGTAGTTTACATTGATCTTTCCAAAGAGGTTCCAGCCCAAAATGGTGGAGAAGGCGAAAAAGAACAGGCACACCGCCACAAACATGGCCCCCAGACTTTCACCGAACACAGTCCCAAAGGCGGTTTGCGCCAGGTTGGTTTTATCCAAGATCTGCGCTGCCGTCTCTGTATAACCGTCCGCCAGGGGGCCTCCCTCAGTGTAGAGCGTGGAGATAATCACCAGAGCGTTTAGGGTCAGCACCACAAAGGTATCAATAAACACACCGATCATGGCCACCACGCCCTGCTCATGCGGGCAGGATACGTTGGCTTGTGCGTGAGCATGTGGTGTGGAACCCATGCCGGCCTCGTTGGAAAACAGCCCCCGCTTAGCCCCCTGGCTGATGGCGATCTTCAGCGCGGCGCCAAAACCGCCGCCGATGATAGCCTGAGGCTGGAAGGCATACCGGAAGATCATGCCGAACGTGGCGGGGATTTCCTGAATTCTCGCAACGAGAACCACCAATCCGCCCAGCAGGAAGACGGCTGCCATGACCGGTACCAGCTTTTCCGTTACTGCGGCCAGCCGCTGCACGCCACCCAGGAAAATCACAGCGCAGACAATGACCAGTACAATCCCAACGATCCAGGAGGGAATGCCGAATGCGGTCTCAAAGGTGGAGCCAATGGAGTTGGACTGGACCATGCACCCCATAAAGCCCAAGGCCAGGATAATAGCCACGGCAAAAAAGCCCGCCAGGAACTTTCCAAAGCCGCCCCGGAAGGCGGTCGTGATGTAGTATACAGGGCCGCCGTGATACGCGCCGTCATCCCCTTTCCGGCGGGTCTCGATGGCCAGAGTGGCCTCCGCGTAGATGGTGGCCATACCGAAGAAAGCAATGATCCACATCCAAAAGATAGCTCCAGGGCCACCTGTGAGAATGGCGCCGGCGGAGCCGACAATATTACCCGTACCCACCTGTGCGGCAATGGCGGTAGCCAGGGCCTGGAAGGAGCTCATGCCGTTTTCATGCCGGTCTCCTCTCAGCTTTAGATTTCCAAAAACCTGTTTCATTCCCGCGCCGAAATAGCGAATCTGTACAAAGCGGGTTCTGACGGTATACCACAGCCCCACGCCGATCAGCAAGAACACCAGGATATAGTCCGACAAATAGGCGTTGATCTTCTGCACAATTCCCAACAACATATACTTTCCCTCCTAAAAATAAAGAACGGCCCACTGGCCGCTCCGGAAAGGAAAGGCGCACATATACGCCCATCTTCTCACTCTGTCCTTTTACCTGAGAGATTCAGCAGTTCCCTGCCTTGCACCTTCGGTCCCCGTCTCCGGGCCTCTCCAGAGCCACATCCATTCCTAGTCCCCACCCGTGTCCGGGCGCCTGAGAGTGTTACTCCTTCGGCAGGCTCTCGCCATTCCCCTAGAAACTTCGTTTGCCGTTATGAAGTTGTAAAGATACGATACCATGTCATAGGCGGAATGTCAACCGCGCCCCTCAAATTCGTCCATCATTCAGCGACATTTCGCCACATATCACAGACAGTTACGTTCCCAGCAATACATCCAACAGCATCATCACCAAAAATCCCCCCATGACACTGAGGGTTCCGGCATGGGAGTGCTCGCCCAGCTGGGCCTCCGGAATCAGCTCTTCTACCACCACGTAGATCATCGCCCCGGCCGCAAAGGACAGTACCCAGGGCATCATACCGCCCACGCTGCCTGCCACCAGCACAGTGATCAACCCGAAGACTGGCTCCACCACGCCGCTGGCGGCACCGCACAAAAAGGCCTTGCCCGCCGGCACTCCCTGGGATTTCATCGGCAGGGACACGGCGGCCCCCTCCGGAAAGTTCTGCAGCCCCATGCCGATTGCCAGCGCCACCGCACCTGCCAATGCGCCGGGGGCCGGGTCCTGGGCCGCAACCGAGAAACTCAGTCCCACCGCCATACCCTCTGGAATGTTGTGCAGCGTTACTGCCAGCACAATCATCGTGGTTCGCTTCCAGTGGGCGGGCAGCCCCTCCGCCTCATCACTTCCGATATGGAGGTGGGGCAGGAGGTTGTCCAGCAGCATCAAAAAGGCGCCGCCCAGTACAAACCCTCCGCCCACCGGCAGCAATACGCCCCGTCCCTGGGCCTCAGCCATCTCCATGGCGGGGATCAACAGCGACCAGACGGACGCCGCGATCATGACCCCAGCGGCAAAGCCTAAGAACGCCTTTTGCAGAATATGAGACATCGCATGCCGGAAGAAAAATACCATCGCCGCGCCCAGGACCGTGGCAAGACATGTGGCGCCAGTTCCCAAGGCGGCGTACAGCAGTTCCTTTTGTATGAGTTCCATCTAGACCTCCCCTTTCTTTCGGGCGCTTACCGGACCACATTCCAATAGAGCCACAGCCCTGCCGGAATCAGAATCTGCACCGCCAAAATCAGCGGGATTCCAATGCGGAAACTCCTGTGAAGCGTCTTGTGGCGCCAGACCCGCATTCCCAGCAGGGCACCCACACTGCCGCCCAGCGCCGCCAGCAAAAACAGCGTCTTCTCCGGCACCCGGCGGGCGCCCTCGTGCTTCTCTTTATATTTTGCCTTGAGCTTGTCAAAGCCAAACACCAAAAACGTCACCAGATTGATCAGTGCCAGCCACAGCCACAACAGCGTCCATGGAGAGCCTGTCCCAATCCACGCCCACACAACATCGTTAGTCGCCTCCGGCATCCTTCCCACCTCTTTCTTATTCTATCCACAGTTTACAGGATTTTGGGAAAAGGTCAATCCTTTTTCCCATATCCGGTGCAACAAAATCCGCCCTTTCACCGACTAAATAAGTACGGAAAGAGCTGTGCGGAACTATTGCGCTCCTCTCCCTGCCTCAGAGATATGGCAAGGGAACATGCGGGAGTATTTCTGATAGCGCCGCCCATGGCGTTAGAATGGAGGATATGATGAAACGTTTGCTGGTTTGGTTCAGTATCTGCCTGTGCCTGCTGTCAGGCTGTACAAGCGCAGAGGAAACACCGCCGTCAGAGGGTGCCGCCGCAGTATGCCGTGTGATCTCGGAGGAGGATGGCTCGCTGCTGCTGGCGGAGGACGGCGGCGATGTGTATACGCTCTCTCTGGGGGACACGCCCCTGACGCTGAACGGCGCGGAGTTTGACCCGGAAGCGCCGGGGATGTCTCAGGAACTGCCGGATGGGTCCCTGGCAGGGACCCTAGTCACCGTCTTTTTTGACGGCACTATCCTGGAGTCCTGGCCTGCCCGGTTCTCCGGCGTCACCGCCCTGGATTTCTCTACAGAGGACTTTGATGACCGCTGCACTCTGTATCTCGCTGTTCTGGAGGACCTTTGGGAGCGGGACGCCGGGTTGAATGGCGGAATTTCTTATCTGGGAGTAGACCTCTCCCAGACCAGCCTGAGTGCCGGAGAGGCGGCCGCCGTGGCCTGGGCCTTTTCTGAGGGCCGGGACGCTCAGCTGGTGCAGGGCACCTACGAAGAACTGGTGGAGCAGGGCTACATCACCGGTGAGCCTTTGGAGGAGTCTGACGCGGTGTTCTGGGAGTGGAAGGACGGCATTCTCTTCTCTATCACGGAGACGGACGAGCCGGTGACCTTCAATCTACCCGCTATGGGGGTGGATGACGGCGGCTCCGCCGACATGTCTCAATTTAATGTCAGCGACACGGTCTCCTTTGACGCTCAGAAGTGGCGTAGCGGTCTGGGGGCCTATATCTTCTCCGGCTGCACGGCTGTCCGGAACAATGCCGGTCACTGGGGCGGCTACACTGTGGGCAGCGAAATGATCTCTTAAAAGAGGAGGCCGCACGGCACTTCCCCTGCCGCTCCGCATCAGCACACGGCACCGGACTCCAGACCAGCTGCAGCGTAAATTGGATGAGGTGTGCTGTACCAGCGGGTGAAGCGGCCACGCAGGGGCAGGTGAGGGCTGTTCCGAAAATCGTGAAATGAAACCGCAGTTGGGCACTCCGGTTGAAAAACGTCCCGCAGTCTGGTATAGTGGGTAAAACGATACTGATTGGAGGCGTTTGCCATGCAACCCATGGAACAGCAATTTCATATCCGCTGCAAGTCCGGAGACGTTGGCCGCTATTGCATCCTCCCCGGCGATCCCGGCCGGGTTCCCGCCATCGCCGCGCTTCTGGACGGCGCCCATCAGGTGGCCTGCAACCGGGAATACAACGTGTGGACCGGCACGCTGCTGGGCGAGAAGGTCACTGCCTGCTCCACCGGCATCGGTGGACCATCCGCGGCTATCGCTATGGAGGAACTGCACAAGTGCGGTGCAGACACCTTTTTGCGTACCGGCACCTGTGGCGGTATTGACGTGAACGTTCAGGCCGGCGACTTGGTGGTGTCCACCGGCGCCATTCGCTATGAGCACACGAGCCTGGAATACGCTCCCATTGAATTTCCGGCGGTGCCGGATCTGGGAGTCACCAACTGCCTGGTGCAGGCGGCCAAGAGCCTAGGGCTGCCCTGGCATGCCGGCGTGGTCCAGTGCAAGGACAGCTTCTACGGCCAGCATGATCCGGACTCGTCTCCGGTCTACTATGAGCTCAAACACAAGTGGGAGAGCTGGAAGCGGCTGGGGGTCAAGGCCAGCGAGATGGAGTCCGCCGCCCTCTTTGTGGTGGCGGCGGCGCTCAAGTGCCGCTGCGGCGCCTGCTTCCACGTGATCTGGAATCAGGAGCGGGAGGCCGCGGGCCTGGATCAAAAGCGCCACGAGGATACCAGTTCCTCCGTGCGGACCGCTGTGGAGGCGGTGAAGCTGCTGATTGCAGCGGACCGGGCGGACGGGCGGTAAGGCCAAAAAACCGGAGGGAAGTTCCCTCCGGTTTTTTCTGTTCCGGCGGGCAGGAAATAAAATTTCCGTTCAAGGCTTGACAAGTATACTTGGTATATGCTATCCTCTTTTTACAAAGTAAACTTGGTATAAAGATCAGAAAACTAGGCAAGGAGGTTTGGATATGAATCGAGACGAGATTTTGCAGCGCAGCCGCGCGGAAAAAGAGGATGAGGGCAACACCTTTCTGGAAAATCGGGGCCGCCGGTTTGGCGTGGTTGGATTTTGCGCCATGTATATCCTGCTAGTAGTGTTCAATTTTGCAACCGGGCAATCCTCCTATGCGCTTCATGCTCTCTTCTGGGGCTATACAGCGTTGGATGCCTGGGGGAAATACCGGCCCTCTCGGCGGAAGGTGTTTTTGACTACAGCGGTCATGGCGGGCTTCGCGTCGCTGTGCTTCCTGACCTGCCACGTGCTGGAGGTCCTGCGGTGAGAGAGAAGTCCGTTTACGCGCTGGCCGGCGCTTTGCTGCTGGCGGTCTGGGCCGCCGCTCCCCTGGCCGGCACCGGGGCAACATTTGTCACAGTGGAGTGGCTCTGCCCACTGTGCGCCCTGATTCGGGTGGGACTGACCCTGGCAGGGGTTCTCCTGTAAATCCAACAAGAAAGGAACATCCATATGAAAGAAACACTCACCAGAGAGGAAATTCTGGAGCGCAGCAAGCGGGAAAATCGAAACGGCGACGAGCGGGAGCGGACCGTTCGTGTTCAGGGGGAGTCCTTCAGCCTGATCTTCGTATTTCTCATGGGGCTGGCGCTGATCGCCTGGAAGCGGTTTCACAGCCTGCCGGATGAGGATGTGCTGGTGATGTTCTGGACCTCCTGCGCGGCCAGCCGCATCTACCGGCTGACCCAGCGGCGGAATGCCTCCGACATCGTGACGCTTGGAATCTCCCTTGCCTTTTTGGCCTATAATCTGGTAAAATTTTTGCAGACGACCGCGTGAGGAGGGCAGAGATGGAACGGGATGAAATTTTGAAAAAGGCCCAGGCGGAACGGGATGGACTGGATGAGCGGGAGCAGCAGATGCTGGGCGTGTCCTTTGGCTTTGGCGCTGTTTTGATGGCGGCGCTGTGCATTGCTCTGGCGGCCGCGCGGATTTTTCAGGGGGAACACGCCTACGACTACGCCGCCATTCTATTTGCTTATCTGGCCGGCGCTCAGGCCCACCAGTGCTGGAAAACCCGCCGGAGGTCCGCCTTCGTTGCCTCTGCCGTCTACACATTTGCGCTGGCGGCCAACCTGATCTTGTTCCTGGGGTGATGCTATGGACGATCAGTTGATTCTGAAAAACCGGCTGAAGGTGGCCCGGGCAGAGAAGAACCTCTCCCAGACCCAGCTGGCGGAGCTGGTGGGCGTGTCCCGAAACACCATCAGCTCCATTGAGACGGGGCAGTTCAACCCCACAGCCAAACTGGCCTTGGTGTTGTGCATCGCCCTGGACAAGAAATTCGAGGACCTATTTTATTTCGACTGAGACGGGAGGCACCCATGAGGAAAGAGGAAATTTTAGACCGCTACCGGCGCGAGGGGGCCGACGAGGGACGGGAGCAGGTGAACCGTCGGGGAGACGACGCGGGCTTTTACGCCCTTCTGGGCCTTGCCCTGCCGCTGATGCTGTACCAGGTGTTCCGCGCCCTGCCCTTTGGGGATTTGTCCGCAGTGCTGTTCGCCTTCGGCGCGGCAGGAATGTTCTCCCGCTACCACAGCACAAAGGACCGCCGATGCCTGGGCTTCGGCATTTTCAACGCCCTGGCGTGCCTGCTGAGCCTGGGCTGGTATCTCTGGCTGACTCTGTAAAAAACACAAGGGGAGCTGAGAAAGCTCCCCTTGTGTTTTCATCATATTCCTTTCTCGCAGGCCGTCCCCTGCTGGCACCTTCAGCCAATGCGGCAGCGGGCAGATACGGAATAGCCAGCCGGAAGCTCCAGACCTTCGTCAGAACCGCCCATCTCCCACTTCAGCTTCCCCAAAAGCTGGGAGGCCACAGCGGAGAAATGCAGCAGCACAATACCCAGGTTCAATCGCGCGTCAATATCGTCTGTGTAGGCGTCCGGCTTTCTCACCAAGACCACATCACTGCCGTGCAGAATAAAGCCATAGGGCTGGCGGTTCATATAGCTGGGCGCCAGGCTCGCAGCATAAAACGCACGCCAGAGCATACTGTCCATATCACCGATCAAGCTGTCCACACCATCGCCGCAGCCCCACCGATCTGCGAAGACCATATCATAGAGACTCACCTTCGGAGCATAGTACTGCCGTACAGCGGCAGCGTTAACATTGGACATGCTCAGGATATTCAGGCGGATCTTTTTGGGCATTTTTTTGCCGTAACCAAACGCCAGAATCCCTGCAACCTGCAGCGGCGTGTCAAGCCCCAGCGCCTCCCGCACCTTGGCTTCATCGGTAAAGGTCAGCCAGCAGCTGTCCATTCCCATATCAGAGAGCTTCAGCACCAGATCCTCGCCCATGTAGCCGGCGTTTTCCCCGGCATGCTCCGCCGCCTCGGACAAGATCACCAGATAGCAGGGCGCACCAATCAAAAACTCTTGATAGCCGGCCGCGCCCTCCAGGACAGACTGCGTGTCCTTCTCAAAAAAACGGAGTTCCGTCTTGAGTTCCGGAAGCAGCCGCTTGCAACCCTCACGGAAGTATGCCGCCAGCTCCTGCTTCACGGTATCAGGAACGGCTTTGTCCTGAAAGGCACGGACCGACTTGCGAAATTGAATGAGAGCGCTGTAATCCATATGATTTCCTCCTCAAATCTTTCTGTCACCCTGCGCGAATCGCATGGTATGCTATCAATTTATTTACATATTCATACTAAACGATTGATACACAGAAATCAAGCGGATTTTTCAGATATTGCCGAAAAACGGCATAGCCCCAGGCAGAGCGGGCTGTCCCCTCTCTGCCCCCGGCCCGTCTTTATTAGCTGTCCGTACGAATGCCCCGCTCAATGTCCCGGATGTCATAGGGCGCGGTCTGGTACACGCAGTAGTTCAGCCAGTTGGCATAGAGCAGATGGGCACAGCTGCGCCAGTTCATCCGGGGCTTTCGGCTGGGATCGTCTCCCGGAAAATAGTGCTGGGGAATTTGGATGTCCACGCCCGCCGCCAAATCCCGCATGTACTCCCTGCGCAGCGTGTCCCGGTCGTATTCTGCATGGCCCATTAAAAATACCTGCCGGCCCTGATCGGTCTTCACGGCATAGACTCCCGCCTCCCGGGAGGATGCCAGCACCTTCAGCGCCGGCACCGCCTCAATATCTGCCCGGTCCACCGTGGTATTGCGGGAATGAGGCACCCAGAAGGTGTCGTCAAAGCCCCGGAAAAGGATGAAGTTCGGGTCCTCCACCGTGTGCTCAAAGACGCCGAAGAGCTTTTTCTCCAGCACCCGCTTGGGGATGCCATAATGGTAGTAGAGCCCCGCCTGGGCCCCCCAGCAGATATGAAGGGTGGAGTGGACGTGGGTCTTGGACCACTCCATGATCCGGCACAGCTCCGGCCAGTAGTCCACCTCCTCAAACTCCATCAGCTCCACCGGCGCACCGGTGATCACAAGACCGTCAAACGTCCGCTCGCACACCTCGTCAAAGGTCTTGTAAAAGGCCAGCATGTGAGCCTGGGAGGTGTTCTTGGACACGTGGCCGCTGGGGGCGATCAGCTCCAGCTCAATCTGCAGCGGCGTGTTGCCCAGCACCCGGGCCAGCTGGGTCTCCGTGTCCACCTTGGTAGGCATCAGGTTCAAGAGCAGAATCTGCAGCGGGCGGATGTCCTGGGTGATGGCCCGGGTCTCCGTCATGACGAAGATGTTCTCCGCCGTCAGCACATTGGTGGCTGGGAGCTCATTTGGAATCTTGATAGGCATGGCTCACACGGCCTCCAGCGCCTGCCGGATGTCCTCGATCAGATCGTCCGCGTGCTCAATTCCGCAGGACAGGCGCACCAGGTCCGGTGTGATACCGGCAGCTGCCAGCTCCTGGTCGTTCATCTGGCGGTGGGTGGCACTGGCCGGATGGAGGACGCAGGTCCGGGCGTCAGCCACATGGGTCTCAATAGCGGCCAGCTTCAGATGCTTCATGAAGGTCTCTGCCGCCATCCGGCCGCCCTGGAAGCCAAAGGACACCACGCCGCAGGTACCGTGGGGCATATATTTTTGCGCCAGCGCATAGTAACGGTCCCCCTCCAGCCCCGGGTAGGTGACAAAGGAGATCTTAGGGCTCTCCTTGAGGTAGCGCGCAACAGCCAGGGCGTTTTCACAGTGGCGGGGCATCCGGACATGGAGACTCTCCAGCCCCAAGTTCAGCAAAAAGGCGTTTTGGGGGGACTGAATGGAGCCGAAGTCCCGCATGAGCTGGGCGGTACACTTGGTGATAAAAGCTCCGCCCAGGCCGAATTTCTCCGCGTAGGTGATGCCGTGGTAGCTCTCGTCCGGGGTGGTGAGGCCGGGGAACTTGTCAGCGTGGGCCAGCCAGTCGAACTTGCCGCTATCCACGATGCAGCCGCCCACTCCAGCTCCGTGGCCGTCCATATACTTGGTGGTGGAATGGGTAACGATGTCCGCGCCCCAGTCAAAGGGCCTGCAGTTCACCGGCGTTGCAAAGGTGTTATCCACAATCAGCGGCACGCCATGGGCGTGGGCCGCGTGGGCAAACTTCTCAATGTCCAGCACCGTCAGGGCCGGGTTCGCGATGGTCTCTCCGAACACCGCCTTCGTATTGGGGCGGAAGGCGGCCTCCAATTCCTCCGCAGAACAGTCCGGCTCCACGAAGGTGAACTCCACACCCATCCGCTTCATGGTCACGTGGAACAGGTTGTACGTGCCGCCGTAGATGGTGGAGGACGCCACCACATGGTCGCCGCAGCCGGCGATATTGAACACCGCGTAGAAGTTGGCCGCCTGACCAGAGGAGGTCAGCATGGCGGCGGTGCCGCCCTCCAGCTGGGAGATCTTCGCGGCCACGGCGTCATTGGTGGGGTTTTGGAGGCGGGTATAGAAGTACCCGCTGGCCTCCAGGTCAAAGAGCTTCCCCATGTCCTCGGAAGTGGCGTACTTGAAGGTGGTGGACTGGATGATGGGAATCTGGCGGGGCTCGCCGTTTCCGGGTGTGTAGCCCCCCTGGACGCAGATGGTTTCCGGACGGTAATCGCTCATACATATGCTCCTTTCAGATGCTTGGAACGAAAAAACAGCTCTCGTCCCAAAGAAATTTCCTTTGAGACGAAAGCTGCCACAGCTTCCGCGGTACCACTCAAATTGCGCCGTCCTCACGGTCCAGCGCCCCTCTCGGAGTCCAGCAACTCCTTCGCACTGACGCAGCGTGCGCGTGGGGCCCTACGGCGCAAAGCACCCTCGAACTCCCGGCTCAGGAGCCATAGGACCTGGGGACCATTCCCACCGGCTCACACCACCCGCCGGCTCTCTGAGGTTCCGTGTCCCCGTCCCTCTCCGTCATCGCTTTGGGCAATATTATAAAAGCCGCCGCCGGATTTGTCAACCGCAGATTTTCTCACGCTCTGCGGGTATAGACCAGCTCCGTAATGCCGTTGCCTGCCATCGTCCGCTCCAGCCGCAGAGAAATCCGGCGGCCAAACGGCTCGAAGAGGCGGATACCGCCCCCCAGCAGAACCGGAATCAGAGAGATGTCGTAGACGTCAATGAGGTCCGCCTCCATCAGCTGGCGGGAAAGACCCGCGCCCCCGCAAACCCAGATCCGCTTCCCCGGATAGCGCCGCAGCTCCCTCACCAGCTGGCAGGGATTCTGGGCGGTAAATACCCGCCCTGGTGCCGGAGGCACGCTGCGATGGGTGACAATGTAGCTCGTGAGGCCCTCATAGACCCACGCCTCCGGCGAGAGTTCCGTCATGATCTGGTGATAGGTGTTCCACCCCATCACCACTGTGTCCACGTCCCGGATGAAGTCCGCATAGCTGTCCGGGTCCGCCGCGCCTGGGTCCTGGCCCCGCAGCCACTCCACGCCGCCCTGCTCGTCCGCGATGTAGCCGTCCAGGCTCATGGCAATGAATAAGACAACCTCCCGCATCACGCCTCCCTCTCCCTGGTCAGCCGGCCCACCATGGCTACCACGAAACCGACGCTCACCATCCACAAAAGGCCGAACAGACCGATGTTCACAGAGTTGGAGATGGAGGCAATGCCGTATTGAATATCCAGCCAATTGGCAAAAAGGCTTCGGGTCAGGAAGAAAAAGCCCAGGGCCATACTGATGACATGCCCCGCAAACAGCTTCCGGACATCCCGCCGCCTCCGCAGCAGCATCAAGCCAAAAAACAGCTCCAACACGCTCACCACGGTCACGCCGCCGATGAACAGGGGAATCACCTCAGTCTCGAATGACATCAGAAACTTCCTCCTTCTATGTTTCGTTTTCAGCTATGTACCTGACTGCCTTAGCCGCCGGACCATATCCTCCGCCGGGTCCAGCAGGGGCAGGCTTGTCCGCTCTGCGAGAGATGCCTTGAAGTAGGGAAAGTGCGTGCAGCCCAGTACCAGCGCCTCCATGCCGCAGCCGCGAAACCATTCCGCCAGCTCCGGCAGGCGGTGCCGCTCCACCAGCGCCTCCGGCGCCTCGCCGGACTCGATGGCTAGCACCACCGGCAAAAGGCACGCCCCCAGCAGCTCCAAAGAGGGATTGGTCCCATACAGCGTCCGCTCAATCCCCGCCAACCCCTGGGCATTGGCTGCGATCAGCCCCAGCCGCCGGAAGCAAGGCGCCAAATCCCGGTAGACCTGCAGCGGCGTTACAATCCGCAGCCCTGTCTCCTCTGCCAAAGGCTCAAACTCCACCGCCGCGGAGAGGGAGTTGCAGTACACCAACACCCGCCGGCACCCCTGCTCCCGGACGCCCTCCAGCACAGAGCGCACCGCGGCGGTCTTCTCCGCCGGGGTGGAGAGCTGGAACGCCGTCTGCCGCCAGGGGTCCTCCGCCATTGGAAACGCCCGTCCCTCCAGCCCATACTCCGCCAACACCCGGACTCCCATCCGGCTATCCACCGGAGTCCCCGCCAAAACCGCGGTCCACTCCGCCTCCCACATCTCTCTAGCCCACCTTTCTCTGATAGTTTCCGTAAATCCGAACCCCCTCCTGCACCGTGAAAAAGGCATGGGGATCGATGCTGTGCACCGCGTGCAGCAGCTCTTCAATCTCATATTTGGAGAGGCACACACACAGCACGTGCATGTCGTCCCCAGTATAGGCGCCGGTGCCGTGCCAATAGGTGACGCCGCGCCCCAGCTTCTCCATAATGAACCGGCCCAGGGTGCTCTCATCCTCCCGGGTGAAAATCAGCGCCTGTACATTGACATTTTGCTGGTGCATCCGGTCCAACACCATGGTTGTAAAGAAGTTATAGATGACAGAGTAGATGGCCGTCTCCGGATGGAAGAGGATCAGACAGACCGCATACAAAAAGGCGTTGAAGGTCAATGAGAAGCGTCCAACAGTAAAGGTGCTGCCCCGCTTACTCAGGCAAAGCCCCACCACGTCCAGTCCACCGCTGCTGCACCCGCAGGTCAACACAATACCGCAGCCAAAGCCCGTCAGCAGGCCGCCCAACAGGCAGGCGGTTAGGTAATCATCCACAATGGGCTGAACGGGGATGGGGATCAGACTGTAAAAAACGGAATAGGACACCGTGCAGACGATTGTCCGCATGGCCAGTCCCCGCCCCAAAACCTTGTAGGCAAAGATCAAAATGGGGATGTTGCTGAGGAAATAGAGGATGCCGGCAATATCATAGCCCCCAAAATCCAGGTGCAGGTATGTCTGCATCAGGGTACGGATCAACTGACAGACACCCAGAGTACCGCCGGAGTACAGGCCCAGAGGCACGATAAACAAATTGATGCCAAGGGCGGCGATGAATTCGCCCGCCACGGCGGCAATCAGCCGCAGCCAGCGGTTGTGAAACGTGTTATACAGCATAGGTGACCCTCCCGTTCAGGATAAAGATGCCCTACCAGAATTAGAATGCCCCATATTTTTGATTATACGACTTTCCGGCAAAACTACAAGAGAAATTTATAGGGTGTAGCGCAGATACCGGCGCAGACGCTCCCTGGCCCGTCCCAACGTGCGGGAGACTGTAGAGGGGTGCAGTCCCAGCTCTTTTGCAATCTCGGTGACAGAGAGTCTCTGATCATAGTGGAGCTCCAGCATCTGCCGCTGGCGCGGTGTGAGCTCCTGCTCCCTGGCCCGGCGCAGATTCCTCCGCAGACGCTCCATCTGCAAGGAGTTGTCCTCCCCGGTCTCTCGGAGATATACCGTCATGTCTCCGATCCATTCGCTGCTGCGGGTATTAAAGGGTGTACTTCTCATGTTTATGATAGCTCCTGTCATAATATTTTGCCGTCAGCACCGCCAACTCCCGCGTCTCCCGCAGCAGGGGCCGCAGGCTCTCCGCCCGCTGGCGCAGCCTCCGTGCGGTCTCCGGGTCCGTCTCTGCCCGCTCCGCCGCCCGCAGCTGCGCAATCCGCCCTCGGAGCTTGTCCGCGCTCTCGGCGTAGAGGACGGACATTTCCAGCAGTGTCATAGGCCCGCCTCCCTTCCCCGGATTTCCCGGCATGAGGTCAGCTCTTGCCGGGCATACTCCGGCAGGCACTCCCAGCAGATCCGGCTGGCGTTACAGTCCCAGTACTCCTCCCCCACTGTGATTTCCCGGCCGCACAGTGTGCAGCGCACCGGAGTCTGTCGCTTTGCGCGGCGTGTGTGATGCATAAAAATGCCTCCTTCTTAAAAAAATAAAAAAGTAAAAAATCATATTGACAAATTCTGTGTCATCTGATATGATAAATCCTGCTGTTGGGACTTGCTGGTGTAGCTCAGCTGGTAGAGCAGCTGATTTGTAATCAGCAGGTCGGGGGT
>ENA-UOJP01001823-UOJP01001823.1-human-gut-metagenome-genome-assembly--contig:-C102-NODE-1823-length-21509-cov-8.123986_pt1 | contig 21509 bp, 19 predicted proteins | sample MGYA00242353_ERZ723900 | MGnify/ENA metagenome assembly ERZ723900
AAAAGAATGTTGGAAGTGTGCTTTTCAGCACACCCCAACATTCAGTATAGAACCTGTTTCTTATATAATAAGAAAAGCCAAAAATCTGGAAAACGCCTGTTTCCTTTTGAAATGGAAATGCGATTTTTTCAAAAAATGCGTCTTATTTCCGTTTGAAATGGGAAAAGGACAAAAATTGACATTTTTGAAAAATTTTCCATTGTACTGGAAACAAGGGTGTAAAATTGCAAAATATTTTCCTATTGCAATGGAAACAGGAGGCCGAAATTGAAAAAACTCAATTCCCATTATACCGGAAACAAAAGGGTAAAATTGCGATTTTCGGATTCCTATTGTATCGGAAACAGGGAGTGCTTTTTGCAATCATATAGTCGCTTTCGAAAATGGAAGTATTTGAAAGATAATTTAGCTGTGTTTGTTGTGCTCCGCAGCTGAGAGTGTTCTTTCTTATTAGATAGTGCTTCAGAGGAGGACAGAAGAATACTGAAAGAACAGTATGATTTTTGGAAAAATTACCGTTTTGACTGTAAAAATCAGGAAGAAACCTTTGCGGCGCTGTATGTAACGCATCTAAATTATCCAGAAAATCTCAGTGAAGAAGTGAACGATATGTTTGAGCGATGCGAAGAGAGAATAGAACTGCTAAACGGCGGCAACGAAAATTTCCAATAATCAAAAATTCAAAATAGCTTCAAAATAAAGGCTTTCTAAGTGTGTATTCCCCACACGGGAGGGAGTGATTTCAAATCCGTTGTCGTGCTTACTCCATTTTATAAGAGTGGAAAAGAAGTATTGTGGCAACGGATTTTTTATGTTCTGCAACCGTTGGTTGCATGACTTTTAATGAAACCGTTGATAAAATGAAAGGAGTATGAATCTCTCCATATTGGAATGTAAAGGAAGATTTCTTCAGAAGAAGATTTCAGAAGGGAGATACGAAAACTATGTGCTACTTGATTGCAAAAAAAATTTCGGAACCAGGATGTATTGCAGTGCAAACTGAAGCCGGAAAGGCATTGGCAGGCCTGGTTTCTTATTTGGGGTTAAGAATGTTGGATAAAGGTGTTCAGATATTAACCATATCAAGCCCAGAGGCGTATGGAGAATATAAGCCATATAACATGGTTTCATCCGAAAAGGAATTTATTTCAAAAGTTTTGGATATGTAATAGCAAGGATAATTTTCAAATAAAAAATAAAAGGATTGCTGCCGAAGCAAATGTCTGCTAATGAGGTATCCTTTTTAATTGGAAACCTTAAAATAAGAGTTTTCTAAGTGTATTTCCCGTGTAAACGGGGGTGATTTCAAAATCCGTTGTCGTGCTTACTTCGTTTCACAAGAGTAGAAAAGAAGTATTGCGGCAACGGTTTTTTTATGTTCTGCACCTGCTGGTTGCATGACTTTTTGTTGAGTAATTGGTAGAATGAAAAAGAAGGAGGACATATGTATGGGTGCTTATGCAGGATACCAGGGAAAAAATAATATAAACGAGAAAGACCGAGCTGCATTTTCAAGGCAGATGGTTAAGATTTTGAATTACGGTGGTATGATGAGTTTCGATGTGGTTTATGCTCTGGATCACGAAATAGGACTCTTAAGACCGGTAAAACTTTATCCGGGAGGGAAGACGGTCTTTTATTACAATTATTTTGAGGATGAAAGCTGGGAACTAGCAGAATATGACTCGAAAACCTGCTCACTGTGGACGGAAAAAGTGGGAAGCGGGGAATTTGCGGATGTTGTGCTGGCTGCATATATGCTGTACTGTATTTACGATGATTTCGGAGGAACCGTGGAATACACTGGAAACATCGATGAGGAATGGATCTGTGGCTGGATTAAACATTTGATTGGAGATGAACTTCCTGCTTCCTGCCAGGAAAAGTTTCGGGATATCGAGCCGATTTACACGGAGATTTTTCTGTACGAGGAAGATTACATTCACAAACCGCTTCCGCCAGAAATCCAGGATAATCTACCTTACGAGCTGTCGGACGATGACCGCCTGTATTGGTGGGACGGATCCGACGAAGTGATCATATCCAATGAAGTGGAAAAATGGCTTTTGGAGCTGGCCGACAGGCATAAACTAATCAGAAAAGATAATACCGTGAAATGGAGTGAAGAGGACTTCCTTGAGGTATTCGTAGATGCGGACGAGACTTATGGGCGAATTGGTCCGTTTGAGACGATGTTTCACGAGTTCATGGACAACAGGGAAGAGTTGGATTATCGGGCTGCGCTGGAATTGTTCGGGCGTCTGTTGGATGAGAATAGGGAAGAAGGAAAAGTGATTAAACTGGTAACGGGGCGATGGGAGCTTGCAAGCAGGAAGCTGACGCACAATCCCGCACGAATGAAAATTAAACGCTATCTGGCAGTGATGGCTAATCGAAAGTTACGCAAAAAATACTTTGGTTTTTAATGGTTCTGTTTTCTGAAAAATGGAAAGGGAGCGTTATGGAAAGAAAACGATGGGATATTGATGTACAGGAACTGCTCGAACGAATCACGCCTGGCCGTGTGGATGAGACAGTTTTGGAGGAAGACACTGAGTGCCGGCAGTTTCAGGAGGAAACAAGAGCATTGGTTTCCGGATATCTTGGGGCTCACAAAGATCAGTTCGGAGAGCTGGATCGGATTTTTACCATGGAAAACAGGTTGCTGACCAGACATGGGGATTTGTGTTATCAGACAGGCTTCAAAGACTGCCTTGCAATTTTTCGGATGTTTTTCATGGAAGATACAGACACGGAAAATGCAAAAGAGCAGAGAGAGGAGGAACAGAAATGCGACAGTTAATCATAGCGAGAAAAGATTTAGAGATGTCTGCCGGGAAGCTGGTGGCCCAGTGCTGCCATGCCTCCGAAGCTTTTCTAACCAGTCATCTGCGGAACAAAGCGAATGTGACGGAAGTAACAGATGAGGCAGGACAAACATGCTACAGGACCGAATATATTTTCTCAAAAGAGGTGTACGAGGACTGGATTTGCGGGATTTTTACAAAAACAGTCTGTGCGGCCAAGAACCGGACACATCTGTTGAAGGCTAAGGCGATGACAGAAGAGCTGGGACTGGAAGAAGGAAAGGATTTCTTTCTGATACGAGACCGTTGTCTCACGGAGCTGGAGCCGGAAGAAGTGGACGAGGACGGAATCGGCTGGACATTGACGGCCATCGGTTTTAAGCCGTTGGATGATGAGACTGCTCACAAAATCAGCAAAAAGTATCAGCTTTATAAATGAGGAAAAGAAAAGCGATGAGAAAGATTAAAAGAAATGCAATTCGATGCAAGCACTGCGGAGCTGTGATCGAGTCCCGAAGCTGCCACGACTTCGTTACCTGCCGCTGTGGAACATGTGCTGTGGACGGCGGTTTGGACTATCTAAGAAGGCTGGGGGACGACGGGGATTTTGAGGAACTGGCGGAGTACGAAAAAGAAAACTGAATAAGGATTGGAAGAGGAGCTGTCATTGGTGATGGCTCTTTTTTGTTGCATGGGCTGTGCTGGAAAGGCAAATATATGAAGAAAAATGACATAAATTCTTCTATTTAGTTATTGTTATGGTATAATATTCTTGAATATTTGTGTTAAAACCAATTATCGCCATAACGGAATCATAATTTACATATAGAAATTATTGATTCTTGAAAAAGGCCGTCATAAACGGTTGGAGGAAAAAATGGGTAGAGGAGACAGATAAAATGCGTATGATAGATTTGTGCTGCGGAATCGGCGGAATAAGGAGAGGTTTTGAATTGGCCGGTGGATTTGAAAATGTCCTGTCAGCGGAAAAAGACGAATATGCCTGTCGGACTTATGAGCATTTGTTTGGCGATAATGCAGAAAATGATGTGACATATGATGAATTCAGAAAGACGGTCTGCAGGACGGATTATGATGTACTCCTTGCCGGATTTCCATGCCAGGCTTTCAGTCGGATCGGTTTACGGGAAGGATTTAAGGATGCAACAAAAGGAACAATCTTTTTTTACATCGCCAGAATTATAGAACAAACCATGCCGAAAGTGGTTTTTCTGGAAAATGTTGAAAATCTGGTAAGTCATGACGGGGGAAACACGTTTAAAATCATTTTAAACACACTGGAAAATGAATTGAACTACCATGTGGTAGGTGTTACAAGGGGAGAGGGCGGAAGTCTGATATACGATAAATCTTCCTTTATCAGAAATACAAAGAACTTCGGTCTTCCACAGAACAGACCAAGAGTATACATAGTCGCATTCAGCAGGGACTATTTCGGAGAACACCTGCAGCTTATTCCGGACAGTACGCCGATAAGAAACAATAGGGTTATTTTTGGCTCAGTAAGGGACATTCTTGATGAATATGTGCCGGACAGCTTTTTTCTTGCTTCCGGTTTTTTGGAGACATTACAAAATCATAAGACCAGACAGAGAAAAAATGGAAACGGATTCGGATATCGGATTGTCAATGCCGAAGGTGTTGAAAATCCCATTTCCAGCACTTTACTGGCTACGGGAGGTTCGGGTAAGGAGAGAAATCTGATTTACGATCCGGTTAACGGAAGAAGATGTGCCGGCATGATGGTGGGAAGAAAGCAAACACCGATTAACAATGGATACATCAGAACAATGACGCCGGAAGAATGGGGACGTCTGCAGGGGTTCATCGGTTATGCATTTTTGGATGAGAACGGAAATGAAGGTTTTTCATTTCCAGAGGGAATATCGAATCAGCAGAAATTCAAACAGTTTGGCAATTCCGTATCAATTCCGCTTATAGAAGAAATGGCACTGTTCATAAAGCAGTGTGTAAAGGACATGACGGATGCTTTTTCGGAAAAAGAGAGAAGGAGATACGCCGTTCCGGGACCGCAACTTAGAATGTTCATAAATCTTGAGAATGAATTGAAAGAGGAAGTCAAACCGAAGACCATAGAGAAATGCTGTCGGATTGTTTCCGAAGTGGGAATTTCAAATGAGTTCAGGGTGGAAGATATCCGCAACATTCTCGGCGTGTCTCAGGTCTCCGCATATAAGTTTCTTCACAGAATGGAAAGGGCAGGCTGTGTGAGGAAAGAAAGAGACGGATATGAACTTGAAAACAAAAAGGGCGAGTTTGCAGTAAATGTTTAACGGAGAGGAGAGGTGATGATATGGATACTGAGGGTCTGAACAGGTGTCTTGAGAAGTGCGACATCTACCTGGATGGCCGACTCATTTCCAGGGAACTTATTCTCCGCTCCTTTTTGAAATTTCTGTCAAGGGAGGCTGAAAAAACGGAAAACAGCGGAAGCATTGTGCTTCATCTTGGCTCTCCGTGTTTTGATGCTATTGCGATCGTATGGGCAGCTTTTGCAGTGATCATAGGAAGTAATACGAGCGTTGAAGATATAGTACGAACGATCCCGATTGGAGATAAGGTACTTTACGGGAAAGAACGTGGAGAATTCAAAGGAATAGAAGTTGATTCTGACGGTAAGGAATGGGCTGTAATTGGACAGGGAAAAGAAAAAACGAAAAGAGTCGGGAGAAGAGGCTGGGCTTTGATTGTTCCGTATCAGGGATTGTCTGAGAGATATGATGGGAGAGGAATCCGCTCACAGAACGGTGCCAGAAAAAGATTCCTGTCGGAAATTTTAAACTGCGAAGAAAAGGATATTCCGGGAATTACGGATACTTCTGTTATTTTTGTAATGGATCGGTACAGGGCGGACAGATACATGAAAGGCCTGACCGTTAGGTATGGTGACAGTGAAGTCAACATTCTGGATTTGATAACGGCATCCTATTTTACGGACGGAAATGAGTATCCTTATGGCGGAAATACAGGAAAAAATGAAGCAATGCTGAAATTTACTTCAAAGATTTCCGTCGGACTCGACATGACATGGAATGCAGAAGGAAATGAGCATATAGGAATATTTGTGTGCGGAAATTCCCAGATTGAACAGGGTAATGAAAGCATGGAAATCAACCAGGCAATGAATCGGGAAACACTTGGTTTTTCTTTCGTGTGCGGAGGCATGGATCTTTCCTGTGGGGAAAGCCTGGTGGCTGAACATGAAGAATCGGGTGTTTTTGCCTGCACGAAGGATTTTCTTCTTGAAAACACGCTCCCACCAACAGAAAAAAACAGCCTGACACTGGAACTGGATCGACAGGCAGGCGCTGTTATTGACAGGGAAATTGTTACACAGGTAATTCAAGGGGAAATCAGCTGGCAGGATTACAGGAATTTTAAAACGGCTGTGGGACTGATAAAAAGGGATGAATTGGATGATGAGGAGAAGAACAGTATTATATTTCCGGCATGGTCCCTTATGAAACTGTTCATGACGGCGCCGTTTTCATTGGATGAGATGGAAAAGGAAATTACAGAAGGAAAGATTCAGGCTGAAGAACCCATGAAAATGTTGGGAGAACTGGAAGAACGGCTGCAAAACCTGCCGGATAATTTGAAGGGCAGCGGAAAGAAAATTGCGGATATACTTACAAAATTGCTTTTTGTCAGATATGACGGTTCTCCGAAAAGGGAACTTGTAAGAGAGTATGTGGAAATGCGACGGAAAAAGAAGATGGCAATTGTTGTTCCGAATGTATATTATGCGGATATTATGTGGGATTTTGTTCTCCATGATTTTAAGCAGAATGCTTCCGGAATAGATATTGTGCCCGTAAAGCGTTTTGACGGAACCCGTATTTATGACGATATTCTGATTGTCGGCAATATTTCCGGCAGGCGTTTTGATGTCTTTCGCTGTATGGCTGCACCCAAAATCACGGTGTTGCTTTATAAGCCAGAGGAAGCAGTGTTCAAGGCAAAAAGCAGGAAGGGATCCGAACGGGATCGATTGTTTAATTCAAGACAGCAGATAATCGGAGAGGAAAATGATTTGCCGGAGGAAGACGAACTTCTGAAGGAAGTGGAGGAAATTAACAGGGTGGATGAAGAAATCGTCCGATATTCGGAAGAGGTTCTTGCCGTGAAATTTGATGCGGTGGTCAGACAGGGCGGAAGTGATGCTTCGGCACCGCTTTCGGATGTGGCAACACTCGTGCATTTTGAGGATGGAGAAGGTGCAATGCTGACGAAGTATTATGAGGCATATGTCCTGAATGAGGAGAAGAGCGAGGTCGAACAGAGGAAAGTGGATGACCTGAAAGTCGGAGACAGCATGGTATTTCTGAACAGGGACAATGAAACTAGGGACATCGTGGACTACATACTGAATGAAATGATCCGTACCGAAAGGATTAACAAAGAATTTTCGGAAAGATATGCCATGTCCCGGCAGTGGAAAAAAGATCTTTCACAGTATATGAAGCGTACTGGAGAAACACCGAAACGGATTGTGAAGAAAATGATTGCGAACGGAGTCAATGTTCAGCCTGCCACCATTAAAAACTGGCTGAATGAAGACACGCGTACAGTAGGTCCGCAAAAAGTGGAATATCTGGAACAGATTTCGCTTTTGACGGAAAATGCTGAAATGTTTGATCATGCCAACGATTATTTTGAGGCATGCCGTGATGTTAAACGTGTCCGCAGAGTCATACTGCAGGAACTTGGCGCGGCAATCATCGGCAGTCTGGAAGGAGAAAAGTCCGTCAGCGGTATTATTCCGGCAGAAATACGGGAAAGACTTGATACAATGGCTGTGGTACTTCGCATTGAGACAATAGTAAAAACGGATCAGTCCGTGCCGGCTTACATGACAAACCGCCCGATTGATCTTGAAGGAGGAGTATAGCTTATGGGGATTAAGAACGAAATAATCGGTGCAAGGGACGAGTTTATTGTCTTAATAAAAAAAGAATTGCTCGGTCCGGGATCCGAAGTTTCGGTACCAGATGCGGAACACGAGCTTATAACGGCTTCTCCCGAAAAAAGGTATTCCATTGGGATACTTTTCCCGCAAGGAAGAAAAATGAAAGCCGATAACGGGGATGTTGACAGCAGGGAGGAGGAAGAAGAAGGAAAAGAAACGGTGGACGACATATCGGTAACGGAAGAGAAAATTGAAAGCTCCGATTATACCGCCAGGGAAATAAAGGAAGAAAAAAAACAGGAAGAAGATGATGACGATGATCCTGATTCCGAGGATAACCTTGATGAGGAAGTCAGTCTTGCGGCACAGAACATGCCGTCTTCCTTTGGAATTTCCTTTTTTGTTAAGGGAAATACGGACAGGATCCATGTCTCGCTGAAGTACGGAACTTATAGAGGTTCCAGAATTGAAGACTGCCGTATTCCGTTTGTGCCCATGCTGCTGGATGATTACCGTGTCCCAGAAGCCGCTTCGGGATATGTAACATATGATGCTTCCGAAAGAACTCTTAAAATGCTTAGAGGATTTAATCGCAAGGATGTCAGACTCCTGAAGGAATCGGACAGGCTGGACACGGATGACGATCATATTATTGACAACATGTATAAACTTGCGGATCAGCTGAAAAGCGGATATGTCAGGGAACCGCATGAGCTGAAAGACATTGTTATTGCATTTGGGGATTCAAATTATGCGGATTCTGCTGAAAATCTTGATTCCGACCTGGTTGGCATTACCGCACTCAGAAGACGGATGGAAAACGGAAACACGTCCCTGATGGTCATGGTAATAAATAAAAAGAGCGGTCATGCTGCGGGGGAAAGCTGCATATTTCAGCCGGAACTGAAGGTTGAATCCGCCAACAATAATTTTGTGTTTGCGGAATATACGGGCAATGCGGATTTTGATATCCTTGATGCCGAGGAACAGTCCCTGGAACTTCAGTATCGGAACAAGCGTGTTTATGGGACAGGGCTCGGAACGGCGGTAAACTGGGATATTGATGAAAAAGGAAACGGAAGTATCCGAAATGATTTTTTCCCGGAATTTGAAGTACCTTCTATGGACTTTAATTTGCCTGGGGATTGCGGCGTAAATCCCAGGACACTGTCCATGAAGTATCTTTCCGATCTTGACGATACGGACAGGAAGGAAAAAATCAGCAATTTAGACAGCCTCGTAGGTGCTTATTCAGTCTGGATTGATGAGCTTGCGAATCGTGCGGATACGCTGGACGGTCGTTTTTCCGCCGCAGCGAAGAAAAATCTTAACGGCTGTCGGGCTGCATGCGAAAGGATGCGTGCCGGAATTAAGATTCTTGAAAGCGACGACCAGGCATGGAACGCTTTTCAGCTTGCCAATCGTGCCATGTTTATGCAGAGAGTCCAGCTGGTTGTTCAGAGAAAATGGCCTGCAACCTTTCCAGAGGACAGGGAGTTATCGAATGTTCTCCAAGGGATTGATTACAGAACAGCGGACATGGAATTCCCAGAGGACAGGTATGCATGGAGACCGTTTCAGCTTGCATTTATGCTTCTTGACATTGTATCCGTAACCGATGAGAAATCCGCGGACAGGGAGTTGGTCGATCTGATCTGGTTTCCTACCGGCGGCGGAAAGACGGAAGCTTATCTGGGACTTACGGCCATGACAATATTCTACAGACGATTCCGCTATCCGAATGAGAGCGGGGGGACGACGGTTATCATGAGATATACGCTCCGTCTTCTGGCCGCACAGCAGTTTACCAGGGCATCGACACTGATTTGTGCCTGTGAGGTCATCAGAAGGGACAGCGAATCAAAAAAACATGATTATCCGGCGTATCCTCTTGGTAAAATGCCGATTACCATCGGGCTTTGGATCGGCGGAGATCATACGCCGAACGATAACAAAGGGGCAGCGCAGAATTTAAAGAATCTGAATTCAAAGGCATCATATAATCTGGAATATGCAAAGGAAAAATATAATAAATTTCAGGTTCTGAAGTGTCCGTGGTGTGGAACCAGGCTTGTTCCGGAGAAGGACGGAAAGAAAAACCGTGGCCAATTCGGATATAAAATGCGAGGGAACCGATTTGCACTTTTCTGCACTCGGCAAAGCTGTCAGTTTGGCGGAGGTCTTCCGGTTCAGGTTGTGGATGAGGAACTGTACAGGGAACCGCCCACACTGCTTTTCGGCACGGTGGACAAGTTCGCAATGCTTCCATGGAATGAACAGATCGGAAATTTCTTTGCCCTTGGAAGCGGTAACAGGGCACCAGAACTCATTATTCAGGATGAGCTGCATCTGATTTCCGGTCCGCTTGGAACGATGGTGGGACTGTATGAAAGTACGATTGATGCCCTGTGCCGTAAAAAAGGAAACATTACGAAGATTGTGGCTTCAACCGCCACGATACGAAGAGCGGTCGAGCAGTGTGCCGCACTGTACGACAGAGATGTCAGCCAGTTTCCTCATCCCGCACTTGATGCGGAAGACTCCTTCTTTGCAAGGGAGTCAAAAATTAATTATGAAAACGGTGTGTTTGGACGGAAATATGTCGGACTCATGCCGTCCGGCAAGACAAAGGCTATGATGGAGATCCGTGCAATGGCTGCAATGCTGCAGAAAGCCAAGGACATGGATCTGTCCGATGAAGTCAGGGACAAGCTTTGGACACTGACTGCCTATTTCAACAGTTTGAAGGATCTGGGCAAGGCGGCCACAATGGTGGATGATGACGTAAAAGACTTCATGAAGCGGATGTGCTACCGACTGAAATCCAGTTCGGAGGTCAGAAGCATCGGAACAGCCGATGAACTGACAAGCCGTGTAACCACGACGGAACTGAACCGCACGCTGGACAAACTGGAAAAAGTCCGTTATTCGGCGGAAGGAATGAAAAATCATGTTTATCCGTGCAATGTGCTTCTCGCAACCAATATGATTTCCGTGGGCATTGACGTGGCGAGACTGAATGTCATGCTTCTTGTCGGACAGCCGAAACTCACAAGTGAGTACATCCAGGCATCAAGCCGTGTCGGGCGTGAATATCCCGGTGTCGCGTTTATTATGTATGACGGTGGGAAAAGCCGTGACCGGTCCCATTACGAGCAGTTCAGGCCTTATCACGAGTCATTCTACAGACATGTGGAACCCACGGGGGCAACGCCGTTTTCGCTTCCTGCCAGAAGGAGGGCGCTTCATGCCGTAATCATTGCATATCTGAGGCTTTCCGTAAAATCCCTGAGTGCGGAAGACGGTGCCGCGGGATTCCGAAAAAAAGATTATGAGGAATCAGTGAATGAAATTACGGATTTTATGGTTAAGCGCTGTACGGATGTTAACCGCAGAATCAATCCGAACATGGAAGATGATGCGAATGCAATCCGTTCCGAAATAAAGGAGATTATTGATAAATGGGAAGATCTGGCCGAGAATGCCGAAGAAGGTTTCTGGTACGGTAAGAAATTCATGGTCAATGGACCTGACGGACCAGGGGAACGGCTTTTGAAAACATTCGGTACATTCAGGGAGGATCCGGCTTTTGAAACCATGACCTCCATGAGAAATGTGGATGTCATGGTCCCCGGAAGCATTATTGAATGGAAGGAGGAGAGAGGTTTATGAGCATGAAACAGGTTACAAAAATCAGACTGAATGCCACCTCTCACTCAGTGCGTGCGGCGCAGGCGGTACTCCAGTACGGTGTCGGCGCAATGGTGGATTTTCCCTCGCAGACGCTTATGACTGCGGCTCCGGAATATTGGCAGGATCAGGTTGTGCATATCCATGATGAACGCCTTGAGAAGTCTCTGGGAGTAAGATATTTCGGTATGCCAAAGGGCGGAAAAAACGGTGATGGAATCGCGTATGCCCGTTTTCCCGAATGGTATTTCTGTCCGAAATGCAGAAAATTTCAGCCTCTGTCGCGCTGGATTGCCGAATTCAACAGTAAGGCCAAGGAAAACGAAAAGGTAAATAATCAGAACATGAGCAGGGTACTTCGCTGTCCGACGGATCGTGTGGAACTTGTAGTGGCGAGAATCGTGACGGTATGCCAGTACGGACATATTAATGACTTCCCATGGGTAAAGTGGACTCACGCAAAGAGTTTTGGAGGAGCCAGGGAAGTATGCGGGAATCCACAGCTTAAATTTACTACCAGTCCGGTTGCGTCCGAGGGCCTGGAAGGTCTGAGTGTAAAATGTGAATGCGGCGCATCCGCCACACTTTTGGGAGCGTTTAATGACGGAGAGTTTGAAAGACTGGATGAGAAATACCCTGGAAGATATAATTTTACATGTGAAGGAGGACAGCCTTGGAAGGGGGAACATGAAAAAAACTGTGGTCTCTATCCAAAGGTGCTGCAGCGGGGAAGCTCGTCCGTATATTTTCCAGTGACGGCAAGTTCGCTTGTGATTCCCCCGTTTTCGGACATTATCAACAACAGGATTGAAGACAGCAGTCTGTACGACGAATTCCGAAACGCGGTTAAAACCATACGGGGGCTCAAGGGTATGTCCGCTCAGCTTCAGGAAGAGAATATTCTGTCGGTTGTAAATGACTATTCAGAGCGGATTGCTGCAAATATTGGATGTGATCCGAAGCAGGTCAGGGAGATTCTGGAACGAAAGATGCTTTCTGGAAACGAGAAAAATTATGATACCGGAAGCATTGAATACCGTGCAACGGAATATGATGCCCTTTCCGGAAGGTCGTCCGTGGAGAATACGGATGCATACAGCGATTTTAAACGAACTGAGACGGATATATCTAACTACAATATTCCGTATATAAAGGGAGTGTCGCTGATTGAAAAAATCAGGGAAGTTCAGGTTCTTCTCGGATTTTCAAGAATGGAACCGTTTTCGGCCTCCATGATAAGAACGGGGTCAAACAGATTCGTTTCCGTTAAGGCAGAGGAAACGGACTGGTATCCGGGTTATAATGTATATGGGGAAGGAATCTTTATTGAGTTTGACGGCGACGCGATAGATGCATGGAGAAGCGGGAATGACGATCTTGAAAAGCGCGTGCGTACCCTGCAGGAAAATTATAATAATTCATTCCTTGGAAGTCAGAACCCGAGAACGGTTTCGGGTAAATTTCTCCTCCTTCATACAATTTCCCATCTGCTCATAAAGCAGTTGAGCTTTGAATGCGGGTATAACATATCTTCATTGAAGGAACGAATTTATTGCGGAGATGCTGCCGACGGAAAGGAAATGGCGGGTATTCTGATTTATACGGCCAGTGGTGATTCCGAAGGAACGCTTGGAGGACTTGTGCGTCAGGGAAGATACGATGCGTTCCCCAACATATACAGAAGGGCTGTTGAGTCCGCAGTCACCTGTTCAAATGATCCGGTATGTTCTCTGAGCAAGGGACAGGGACGGGATTCATTAAATCTTGCCGCCTGTTATTCCTGCGGCCTTCTTCCGGAAACCTGCTGTGAGGAGTTCAATGTGTTTCTTGACAGAGGCGTGGTTGTCGGTACATATGAAAATAAAAGGCTCGGATTCTTCCATGAGCAGCTGTACGGAAATGTCGGATGGAAAGCATGCGAAAAAAAGGCTCCGGAAACAAATAAGAAAAAAGAGGAATGCGGGACGGGAAACATTGTCATGATGGCCGGAACGGACATGAGAGGAGAAGACTGGACGGCTGTACTGTCCGACATTCTCCAGTTTGCAGAGACGGAAGGCGAACATGAATTTGCCGAACGGCTTATGGATAACGGACTGTTTGACGGCAGGAGAATGCCCGTCATGGATGTAAAATTCGTGACGCCGGCAGACGGAGGTGAACATCACTGCGATTATTACTGGCCTGATCAGGAAATAATGTATTTTTCTTTCGGACAGGAAAAAAGCAAGGATGTTGCGGAAAAAGCAGGGATAAAATGCATTTACGGACCGGATGGATATACGGAAACGGTAGAGAAAATCATTAAGGGGATGAAGTGAAATGGCTGTAATGATTCCGGAAAAACCATGTCAGTTTCCGGAGGGAAGTCTTGAGGATGTCATGTTTGAAGCCCTTAAAAAACTTCCGGATGAATACATGGTTTTTCATTCCTTCAGGATTACAAAGGTAAAAAACGGAACTGTCCATGAAAGTGAGACAGATTTTGTGATTTTTCACAGAGAAAAGGGAATCCTTTGTCTTGAAGCAAAAGCAGGAGCCGTTTCATACCGTGACGGCGAGTGGCGTTACGGTAACGGTGTTCCCATGCATAACGGCGGACCTTTTAATCAGGCTTCGGCGAATAAATGGAAGCTTATGGGTTTGATAGGGAACAGCAGTCTTGGCTGGCTGGTCGGACGGGTAAAATTTCTGCACGGAGTGTGGTTCCCTTCACTTTCGTCAGGGGAACTGGATTCCATCTCCATGCCGCCCGAAGCGGACCGGATCATGGCAATCGGCAGGGAGGCACTTGAAGATCCGCTTCCGTACATTGAAACTCTGTTTTCATTGGATGTGCGTGCCGGAGTCGTAACGGATCTTTCCGAGAACGAGGTCAATAGACTTATCAGGGAAATACTCTGTCCTGAGTTTAATGTATTTCCGCCGGCCGGGTTTGACACGGATCTGAAACATATGGTTTTTCACAGGATGCTGGATGAACAGGCCGGAATTCTCAATTTCCTCACGGAACAGAAAACAGCCGTTATTAACGGTGCTGCCGGAACAGGGAAGACCCTGATTGCGGTGGAAAAGGCACGGCGTCATGCATCAGACGGAAGCAGGGTTCTTTTTCTCTGTTACAATTCGGAATTGAGGAAATACCTGGTTTCCCGCCATGAAAGCAGTTTTATTGATTTTATGACACTGGACGGTTATGTATGCAGTCTGTGCAAAACGGATATTCCATATTATGAAAAAGCCGCCAGAAAACTGAGAGATTATGTTGCGTTTGGAAATTTCCCTTATGAACATGTTATAGTCGATGAAGGACAGGATTTTAGCAGGGATGTAATTGAGGAAACTGAAATTCTTCAACTGCTGTGCGATGCGGTTATGGAAACGGAAAATTCTCAGTCATCGTTTTATGTGTTTTACGACCGGCTCCAGACAGTTCAGTCTGACCGACTACCTGAATTGATAGAAAAAGCGGATTGCAGACTGACGCTGTACCGCAACTGTCGAAACACGGAGAATGTAAGCAAGACATCCATGAGCCTGCTTCCGGATTCAGGTAATAAGCTGTTTCTGCACGGTATTGCGGGCAGGATTCCCAGAATGCATTTTTGCGAAACCCAGGAACTGCGAATAAAAGTTCTTGACGGGATCATTGATGAACTGAAAGAATCTGGAATCGATGATATCGTGATTCTGACTCTTGAAACTGAGTTAAGAAGCTTTATGAAGAACGCAGCAGTTGACGGCAGATACAGAGGATGCCGATTTACGACATGCAGAAAATTCAAGGGACTTGAAGCGGATGCGGTAATACTGGTAGATTTTACGGACAGGACGGTTTTGTCCGAACGATTACTTTTTTATGTCGGGGCATCAAGGGCAAGGATTCGATTGGAAGTGGTAACGGATATGGATAATGATTCCTGCAGAAACCTTATGGAGAAAATAGTTGGGAAACGGGATTTCAGAAGACCGACACGTGATCTTGCTGCGATTCTTAACTGCATGGCGGTCCGGGAACATTGATCGGAGGAGGAAAAGCATGTCGGATTCTGTAAGTGCGGGACGCAGTGAAAATATGCGTCGCATCCATTCCAAGGACACTAAAATAGAACTTGCACTTCGAAAAGCACTTTGGAACAAAGGGTATAGGTACAGGAAAAATTATGCGGCATTGCCCGGAAAGCCAGATATTGCTTTGACCAAATATAAAATAGCCATTTTTTGCGACAGTGAGTTTTTTCACGGTAAAGACTGGGAAATTCTGAAACCGCAATTGGAAAAAGGGAATAATGGTGAATTCTGGGTTAAAAAAATATCCAGAAACAGGGAACGCGATGATGAAATCAACAAGGCATTACTTTTTCGTGGATGGACGGTTATTCGGTTCTGGGGGAAGGATATATTGAAAAATACGGATGAATGTGTCAGAGTGATTGAGGAGACAGTGTTTGAAGTCTTTTTGAGTAACGATGATTGCTAATGCGACCAAAATAAAAGAGAGTTTTAGAATCTAGGTATAAAACAAACATCACAACATAAAGCATAGAGTAATACTGGAAAACCGTCGGAAAGAAATTTTCGGCGGTTTTTCTTTTATAAAAAGTGAGTTCCTACGAGGTGTCTAAGTGTGATAAGATACTCTATGAAAAATATATTGTTATCTGATAGGAGGAATAAAGAATAATGAGTTTAATTGTTGGCTATGTTTCAAAAGATTGCTCTATGATCATGAGTGATGGAAGAGCATTAGGGGCTCATCAGTCAGAAACCTATGATAAAACCTTTACTCTTGGAAATCATACGATAGGTGGATTTTGTGGAATAATGGAAGATATAGAAATTGTAATGCCTGACTTAAAAGCATCGAAATTTGATAATACAGAAGAGATTGCATATTTTATAGAATATGAATTGAAAGAAAAACCAGAACATATTTCCTTTAATTCGTCAATTGTTATGGTTGGGTTGGACAGCCATAATCAATTGTGTAAATTTTTAATTGGTCATTTGACAAATTATAAAGTTGAGAAAGTTTGTACTGTAAACAAGCCTGTATTTTTTACTATAGGCGGTTCAATTCCTTCACAGAAGATAAATAATATTTTTACCTCAGTAGTTCATAATGAGCAGTTAACAAGCTTTGGAAAATTAAAGGAAACTATCTTCGAAGTTTCTAAAATAGATCCTTCAGTAAACAATCAATGCTTTTATAGAAAAATGGTAAACATAAACGATTCTGATATATTCCCCAATATGGTGATAATGTGATTAAAATAATGGAGCTACTGATTTGCTGTGATTTACAGTATATAGTAGTTCTATTTTTATTGTCAGGAATATATTTACCTTATTTACGAAAAGAAAAAAATGCAATAATGGGAATTTTATTTACTCAAAAAACGAAAATGGGATTTTGTAAATGGGAAATAAATCCTATTTAATGTTGACTATTAGGATTTATGGTGATAATATGTACTCATGGATAGTGAGGAGATGAAATAAATGCAGTATCAAGAATTAAGTTATCTATTAAAAAAGGCCAAAGGTGAAAAGAGGTCAATAAAAAAATATGCGGAAGATGCAGGAATAGATTCTTCAACACTGTATCGTACAATTAAAGGAATTCATCGTCCTGGGATAGATGTTTTACAGAAATTAGCAAATCACGCGGATCCTGATAGTAGAGTAACCGTTGAGATGTTGGTTGCGGCTAGAGGGAAGAGTGGAAGTGCAGCTGGGAAAGCAGTTGCCATGACAACAATGACAGCATTGACAACCATTGTCACAGGACTTCCGGGTTTACTTATTCCCGGTGCGATAAAATTGCTGGACATTTTGGAAGATGATAATGATAATTTAATAACACAAAAGCCAGAGAAAGAGCAACAAGAAAAAAGTAAACATGAAACATCAAAAAATAACTCGATGGAGCACTTCAGAAATTATCAAAAAAGACAACAGCAATTTTCTGCCATTGGCTCAGGTATTATTTATGGTCAATTGGCACATAGGGGAATTCATTTCCGACCAGGAAGTGTGAAGGAGCTTAATTACGGCCTTTATGAAGGCGATACCGTTGTCTTTTTAGAGTCTGATGATATAAGGGAATGGGTGTTCAGTTTTGTGTGTTTATCTGATAAAGATAAGGAGATAAACGGTTTAATAAAAAAGACAGCACCTGATTCTTTGACAAAGTTTCTCTTTCTGCCGGAAAACAAAAACAGGAAGATTTCCATTGTCGTAAATGACGAGGAATTGTACAAGGTTTTTACCGGATTTAAGGGAAGTAACTGCTACAGGGGCAATGTTTCCGTTATCCTTGTGGATGAGAAGCAGGTCCGTGTTGTGAAGGAAGAATATATTGCATACTATGACACGGAAATGCCGGAATCGAATTTGACTGTAGTTTAATGGAAAGTTGATATTTTTAGGAAAGGGGACGGTATGATGGAAGAAAATAACAAGGAAAATTCCAAAACAGAAGAAAAGAAGTCTTGGTTTCAGAGAACCAGGGATACGTTTAGGGAACATTGGAAGGAAATTGCGGTTGGAGCAGTAGCTGTTGGTGTATTGGTAGGCTGTGCAGTGTTAAATACGGAGTCGGAGCCGGAGCTTTCGATACCGGAAAAACCTACCGAAAAGCTTCCGGAGATACAGGAAGATCACGGTTTGGCAGAGACCGTAACGAGGAAATCACCGACGGAGCATACCGTGGATATGTACCGGAGAAGCCTGCCGGCCGGTCAAGTGGCATCCCAGGAAAAGAAAGATCTTGCGGAACGACTGAACATTCTACTGGGGGAGAATGAAACACTGGTTTCTTCTTATACAAGGGGAAAAAGTGTGGCATAGGGAGGAAAATCGGATGAAGGAAGGACAGGAGATTCGTACAAGTGAACAGAAACTGTTGCTCTGTAAGCTGAAATCAGACAAGGAAGACATGGCAAACCTGGAAATCAAGAATGGGAAACGGGTAGATAGCCTGCCTTTGGAGGAATTTATTGCTCAGGTAAACGGATTTCTGATAAGCAAAGGAAAAAAATTATATATCGGAACAGTTTAAACTTGGACGAGCTGGTCTGTTGATAGTAAACAAGAAGAAGCCGGAGTTGATAGCGCAATCGAATTGCCTGTCAGCCCCGGCTTTTTTATAAAGAAACGGAGGATTAAAGAGATGAGCGAATTGGTAAAGGGACTGTGCGTGGCAACGGTTTTGGTGTATGTTGTTTTGGCAGAAGACGGGAAACGGGATCTGTTGGACGACATTTTACTGGCAGCGATGAGGATTGCCTTGAAAAGGCGGACTGTGCCATGTGTTGTGGAGCGGAAAAATGAAAGAATCATGTGAAGCAAATGAGGAGGGAAAACATTATGGAAAAGTACAAAGTTCAGATGGTAAATAAATACACGGAGGAGGTAGTCGAGGATCTGGTAGATGACCAGGTTTTCGACAGTGAGGAAGATGCTCAGGAGTATGCTTCCTATTTAAACGGCTGTGCGGCTCAGGGAGCAGAGATCCTTAAACTGAGCAACCCGTTCGATTATGAAGAAGATTATGGCGATGGGGAGAATTTCGAGTACATAGCGGTTGAAATAGAAGAATAGGAGGAAGATTGGAAATGAGAAAGATAAAAATGGTATTGTGTTCTGCTTTGGCTGTAACGGTTGTTCTTTCTGGCTGCAAAAATACAGGGGATGTGAAGAAAACCGGCGAAAGCGGCATGCAGGCAGTGGATACGACAGTAGAAGCTACAGCGGTTTCAGAAGTCTTGAAGCCGGAAGTAAAGGAAACGGGAGAAAGCGGGAAGGAGGAAGTGGTCCCCCAGGTGCAGACCGATCTGAAGCCGTCAGAAGGGTTAATGTTCGAGCGTAATGAGGACGGAACCTGCGTGCTTACCGGAATCGGGATTTGTACGGACACGGAACTGATTATTCCTGCTTACAGTCCGGATGGGGAGAGGGTGGCTCTCGTTGAGGAAAATGCTTTTATGAGCCTGGAAGATGTGAACAGCGTGACTTTTCTGAACTTTGAGGGAAAGGTTGACAAGCGTGCGTTTCAGTACGGGAAGATGACAGAGGTAAGATTTATTGGAGGGGCGCCGATTGTGGGAGAAAGCGTATTTTCTTCCTGCGAGGACCTGGTTGCAGTATCGTTTGAGGACTGCTCGCTCCAGGTGGATGAGCATTCGTTCCTAAGTGCCGGAAAGGACATGGAAGTTTCGTTTTTACGCTGCTCCGGTCTGCTGGATGACCGTGCGTTTCAGTATGCGGATCTCACGAAGCTTTCCGTGGTGGGATCGGAACTGGAGATGGGAGAGAGTGTTTTTTCTTCCTGTGAAGACTTGTTAAATATGGATTTTTCGGACAGCAGCATCGTGGCAGGAGAGCATACTTTCATGGGAAGCGGGGACGAGGCAGTCGTTCAGATGACGGGCTGCTCCGTGAAGCTGGACGATCGGGTATTCCAGTACGCCTCACTGTCCAGTTTGTCGGTAAAGGACAGTGCCCTGGAGACAGGGGAAAGTACCTTTTCCAGTTGTGAGGACCTGGCCACAGTTGTTTTGGACGGGGATTCCATTATTCTGGGAGAGAATGCATTTTTAGGTTGTGAGGATCTGGTGGATGTAAAAATCTGTGAGGGAAGGGACGAGAGCGCTGTGGAGATTGACGACAGGGCATTTCAATACTGCGAGAAATTGGAGAGCGCAGTGATAGGCGGGGATGAGGTCAGAATCGGTGAGTATGCTTTTTCGGGATGTGAGGAGAATCTTTCCGTTTTCGTTCAGGGAAAGGAGTACAGGGCGGAAAATCTTGAAAAGGGGTATGAATAGCAAAAAGTCTTTCTAAGAGAAATATTTTTGGGTAAAAATAGCGTTTTGTCCCAGTTTCTGCTATATTATATTTGAACGAAGAAGGTCGTGATCGTTTGGCTCACTCTCCCGAATAGGTGTCATGCCGAAAAGCGAGCAGCCATTACAAAAAGTTCTTCAAATTTAAAGGGGGGTCTCGTCAACGCCGTAGCGTTGAGCCACCTCCCTTAATGACTGATTTTATCGTTGTCCGCCAACCTCAGGCCCATTCGTCCTGCATCGCTTTCAGGTTTTATCGCTGCCTGCCAACCTCAGGTCCATACGCCCTGCATCGCTTTCGGATTTTGCGTGTCAGCCACACGAGCAGAATGTCGTCCACTTTCCTTCTCTTATTATATGAAAAATCCTAGAAAAACACAAGGCAGAAATTTGGCATTTTTAAAGGTTCTATGTATACTAAAAGTACAAGACAGGCAACAAGACTTCATACAGAAAGAGGTGATATCTATTGGCAAATTACAGAGATTTAAGCAAATTCATCAGCCTGATTTTACGGCATAAGCCGGAAGTAATCGGGATCAGCCTGGACGACCACGGCTGGGCTAATGTAGATGAGCTGCTTGCCGGCATTGGGCGAACCAGACCAATTAATATGGAAATTCTGGAAGAAATTGTCCGCACGGATGAGAAACAGCGATACACATTTAACGAGGACCATACCCGTATCAGAGCAAATCAGGGACACTCCATCCAGGTGGATGTGGAATTAGAAGAGGCAGAGCCGCCGGAGTATCTGTTTCATGGTACTGGAAGAAAGTATGTGAAATCCATCGATCAGACAGGATTAATCCCAAAGAGCCGGCTGTATGTCCATCTGTCCGGGGATCAGGAGACGGCCATAAAAGTCGGGAAGCGCCATGGGGAGCCAGTCATATATAAAGTGGCAGCTGGAGCGATGGCAAGAGATGGACACAAATTCTGGAAATCAGCAAACGGCGTGTGGCTGACGAAGCGCATACCACCGGAATATTTGGAAAAACAGCAGTAAGAAAAATGAAAAAGTGTAAGAAGGATATGCAAAAAAGCAGTCCTTCTTTTTTTGAAAAAAACTTACTAAATTTCTGATTATCTTTTCATAAGTTGGTAAATGCCGATATATCCCGTATTTTAGGGCTTTATCGGTATTTTCTTTTTGGAAGATACCTTGCATAAGCTGGCATTTACCAGCATGAAAATGCAACCAAAAGTAGT
>ENA-UOJP01001824-UOJP01001824.1-human-gut-metagenome-genome-assembly--contig:-C102-NODE-1824-length-21488-cov-50.533010_pt1 | contig 21488 bp, 22 predicted proteins | sample MGYA00242353_ERZ723900 | MGnify/ENA metagenome assembly ERZ723900
CTACAATAAAAAAGCAACGTCTATTCATTATTATTTTGGCAATGCTGTACTAGATATTAAGCAGTATGAGAATATAGTCAAGCAGCTTAAAGCCAAGATTCAGGAGCGCCGGACGTTGTTGGAGGAAAAGAAAAGTATCCCAGGAATTCAAGTATTTCGACATCGGGAGTTGACGCAGAAAATCGCTGCTTTGACCGAAGATATCGAGGAATTGAAAAGCGAGAAGGCCCTGCTATTCAATCAGTTTAACTGTGCGGACGGTCATGGCATGGGCGAAATCAAACAGTATATTGCATCTATGGAATCTTCGCTCGAAAGGCTAAACCAGCAGGAGGAAAAATATACCGCTGAATTGGACGCGGCACTGGCGCAGTACACTGAGCTGCAACGGCAGGCGGCGGATATGGATGCCATAGAACTGGATGTCGCCCGTCACGCTATTCGGCCTGATAAGGAACGGGAAACAGCCCAGCGGCTGCAAGCCGCTTATAGCAAGAAGCCAGGAGCGGTGACGCTTCTAAGGTGATTTGTTGGCCGTCTGTAATTCATAAAAACGAATCCACAGTCCGCTTTCGTCCCGTAGCCCCTCACCCACGAACTGATTGCGGTGGAGCAGAGGAGCCAGCGCAGGGGAGTCGGTGATAAAGGTGGGCACCGTCCGGAAAGGAGTCGGCCTTGCGCCATCCGTGAACCAGCCGTTGTTTTCCACATAGATATGGCAGTCTCTGCCGTCCCTGTCCGTGCCCGTCAGCATATACCGGGCCGACATATGCCGCACCTCGTTTTGATTGGTGATCTGGGTATCTACCCCGCAAGGTTCTACGATCCCATTGAAAATGGGCCCGGTTACCGTGCCTTTGAAGGGGATCATTTTTACACTGCCGATTTCGCTGGTCAGCATGACGGTCCCCTCGGGATTAGTCTCCACGTGGACCTCTAAAATGGGTGTTGATTTGTGTTTCATTGTAGCCTCCTATTATCGTTTTTCCCAAACCACTCCAGTAAATAGTCAATAAACGCCTTGACTGCGTGGGCAGTATAGTTCCGCTGGGGCAGCAGGGTGTAAAAAAGCCGGTTCACTTGCAGGGAAGCGATGGAAAAGAACAGTAATCTGTTTGAGGGGATGGAAAATACGATGCGGTCGCTGATAAAGGCGGCCCCCAGGCCATTGTCCGCGAATCGGTAGGCCGTAACCAGCTGGGACAGCGCCATTTTTACCTTTGGCGCAAATCCGGCCTCCTCAAACATGTGGATACTGCGATCATACAGATTGTTTCCCTTTTGAAGCAGGATGAACTCCAGTTCCCGAAATTCCCCCAGTGGTACTCTAAGGCAGGAGTCGGACATGTGCCGCCCCGCCTGGACGTCCTCCGCAGACAGGGCGCTCCCTCTCAACGCTTCAGACAGAGGGGTCTCCCGAGGAACAGCCAGCAGGATATGGTCAAAAAAGGCAGGTTGATGTTCGAAACGCTCAATATGCTCCGGCGCACAGCTGAAGGTCAAATCCAGTTCACGCCGCTCCAAACGCTTTGCCAACCTGGCTGAACTGTCCTCCGACACTTGGAGCTGGATGCCTGGATACCGCCGGGAAAAGCCGGACAGCACCTCTGCTAAGAGGAAACAGTTCAGGTAATGGGTTCCCCCAATGTGCAGGCGGCCCGTGTTCAGATCTCTCAGGTCCTCCAATTCCCGGCTCAAATCGGACTCCAAATACTTCATCCGCTCGACAGCCCGGATATATGCCTCCCCTGCCTGCGTCAACGTCAGCGGGCGGCGGCTGCGGTCGAACAACGCGGCCCCCAGGTTCTTCTCCTCCTGACGGACAGCCATACTCAGGGCGGGCTGGGTCAGATAGAGCTTTTCCGCCGCCTTGGTAAAGCTGCCGTCCTGATAGACCTGATAGATATACTGCATATTTTGTTCCATATATAAGCCGCCCTTATGTATCTATAAAAATCATAAAATTGATTATACACCTGCTTTGTGCTATTGTAAAGATAGCATAAAGAATTTCTTTTGATCCAATAAAATTCAGAAAAGGAGAACAAACATGAACATCAACGCACTGCTGATGGATCAGCGTGACAATGTGGTAACCTGCGTGGCCTCGGTGCCCAAGGGGAGCCAAATCGTCTATCAAAAGGGCACAGAGGTATGTACGCTCACTGCTGAGGATGACATCCCCTACTGCCACAAGGCCGCTCTGGAGGACCTGCCCCAGGGGGCGGAGGTACGCAAGTACGGCGAGATGATCGGACAGACCAGCGTATCTATCGCCAAAGGACACTGGGTTAGCCACGAGAACATTTTCAGTGTACCGCGGGACTATGACAGTGAGTTCATTCACTGAGAGGAGGCAACGATGATGCAATTTTGGGGCTATAAACGTAAAGAAGGCCGTGCTGGCATCCGCAACCACGTCCTGATCCTTCCCACCTGTGCCTGCGGAAGCGAGAGCTGCCGGGTGGTAGCCAGCCAGGTCCGGGGTGCGGTAAACATCGTATTCAACACCGGCTGCTCCGATGTAGCGGCCAACACCGAGATGTCTCAGAAGGTTCTCACGGGGTTTGCCTGCAATCCCAACGTCTACGGAGTGGTCATCATTGGTCTGGGGTGCGAAACTGTCCCCCACCAAAAACTTCGGGAGAAGATTCAAAGTATGACCAGCAAGCCGGTGGTGTCCTTCGGCATCCAGGACGAGGGCGGCACGCTGAAAACCATTGAGAAAGCTGTCCGGGCCGCTCGGGACATGGCTGCGGAGGCAGCCATGCAGCCCAAGGAGTTGTGCGACATATCTGAGCTGCTGCTGGGAATCGAGTGCGGCGGCTCCGACGCCACCTCTGGCATCGCCAGTAACCCAGCCGTAGGCGAACTCAGCGACCTGCTGGTGGACATGGGCGCCTCCACCATCATGAGCGAGTCCATCGAGTGGATCGGCGGAGAGCATGTCGTGGCCAAGCGGGCCGCTACTCCGGAGATACATAACCAGATCATCCAGATCTGCAAGGACTATGAGGAGCACCTGAAAGCCGCCGGACAGGACTGCCGGGCCGGCCAGCCCACCCCGGGCAACAAGGCGGGGGGCCTGTCCACCCTGGACGAGAAGAGCCTGGGCTGTATCCGCAAGGGCGGCACCCGCCCCATCGTGGAGGTGCTGGAGCAGGCCCAGCGGCCCACCAAGCACGGGGCCATCGTCATGGACACCGCAGGCTACGATATCTCCTCTGTTACCTCCATGGTAGCGGGCGGCTGCAACGCCATCATATTCACCACCGGACGGGGGACCCCCACAGGCAACGCCATTGTCCCCGTGCTGAAGGTCACCGCTAACGCCCACACCTACCAGTGCATGGAGGACAACATGGATGTGGATCTGAGCGCTATCATCACCGGCGAAAAGACCTATCAGAAGATGGGGGCGGAACTGGTTCAAATTATTGGAGATGTCTGTAACGGCAAGATGACCAAAGCAGAGGCGTTCGGCTTCTCTGACATTGCGGTGGACCACGTCTGCCGGTTCGTATAAGCGACCTCAAAATAGAAAGGAGATAGAGACATGACCTCATTAACGATTTGTTTAATCATCTGCGTGCTGACTATGATCAGCTATGTGTGGGGCAAGCTCCCTATGGGTCTGACAGCCTTGACCAGCATGGCGGCCTTTATCCTCACCGGCTGCCTGGACCCCAAAACCGCCCTGGGCTACTTTGGAAATTCCAACGGTGTCATGATCGTGGCCATGTTCGTGGTGGCTGCCGGCTTTACCCGGACTCAGTTCGTAAAGAAAGCCGCCGCCAGCGTGAACAAGATCGCCCACGGCTCCCTGACGATGGTCATGCTGGGCTACGTTCTGGTTACCGCCCTGCTGGCTCAGTTCATCCAGAGTTCTGTCATCGTGTTCGGCATCATGGCTCCCATGATGATTGCCACCTGCGACGAGTTGAAAATCAGCCCGTCCAAGACCCTGTTCCCTCTGTCCATCGTCAGCATCTCCACCATCTCTGCCCTGCCCCTGGGCAGCGGCGCTACTCAGGCCGCCGAACTCAACGGCTATCTGGAGGCCAACGCCTACACCGATTTTGTTGTAGCCATAACCGACCCCATGAAAGCCCGTCTGCCCATGCTCATTGCAGTGATGATCTACTGTATTTTCTTTGCTACCAAGTTTGCCCCTGACGCCCCGGTGGTCCAGACCTCCGAGATGAAGACCCGCCGGGACGATAAAGCGGCCCTGCCTGCTTTCCAGGAGCGTGCGGGTTACATCATCTTTATTCTGACCACTCTGGCCCTGATTTTCCAGCGTCAGATCAAAGTCGACACCTGGGTTATCTGTCTCACAGGCGCCGTGGCTATGGTCCTGTTTGGCGTCCTGACGGAAAAAGAGGCCATCGGCTCCATCAACTGGTCCATGGCGTTCCTGATCGTTGGTTCCTTTGCTATGGGTGGGGCTCTCACCGAGACCGGCGCGGGAGAAGTGGTCGGCGGCGTTCTGGCCGACTTCGCCAACAGCATCAACAACCCCTACATCATCGGCTTTATCTTCTTCATCGTGCCTTTCCTGCTTACCCAGGTGATGATGAACCGCACGGTTATGATTATCTTCATCCCCATCGCCATCCTGGCCTGTAAGGCTATGGGCGCCAATCCTATTGGCATCATTATCCTGGTGCAGTCCGCCTGCCTCAGCTCTTTCATGACCCCCATGGCTACCCCTGCGGTTCCCATGTGTATGGCCAGCGGCGGCTATGATTTGAAATCTCTCATCAAGCAGTCCATCATTCCCGCCACCATTCTCTGTGTTGTCTCCGCAGGCTGGATTATGACCGTATTCCCCATGTTCTGAGAATATGCTTCACCTCCCCACTCCAAACGGGGGTGAAGCATCGAAAGGAGGTATGCTTTATGTTGGAAATCAAGCAGTTTCCCGCTGATATGAGCGCTCTGGAGGTGGACCATACCGATGCCAAGCGTTGTTTGATCTCTGGGCTGTTTGAGGAAAAAGTGGAAGTTTCGGGTCAGAAGCGGCGCTTCTACACCTATATCGTGCCGGGGTTGTGCAGCAATCAGCCTTGCCTGGTAGTAGCTCCACCGGAGGATGTGTCTGTTCTGGATTTCCTGGAAAACGGCTTTTGGATAAGGTTTGCTGAGAAGAACCAGATCTTCCTCCACATCCTGGAGCCAGAGAACGGAAAATACCGCCTGGACGGCACCGATTCCGCCTATATGAACAAGGTCTACGTGGAGATTCAGTCCCGGCGGTTCTACGTCACCATGCAGGACAATATCTACGCTGTCGGGATCGGCGGCGGTGCGGCGGTGGCCCAGCAGGCCGCCATGGAGATGGCCTCCGAGTGGTCGGGCCTTGCCACCTTCGGTGAGATGACCCCCGAGGTACTCCAAAGCGCCGGGCGGGTCCACGCCGGGGAGAACACCGGGAAGACCGAACTGGTGGTCAGCGGAACCAAGGCACAGCTTCCCGTCTGGATGTGCTGGGGGGAGACCACCGGAGATAACCAGGCGGTACGGGACTACTGGAAGGGCCAGAACGACGCAGACAACGAGGTATTTTCCAACCGTTGGGCAGATGAAATTTACTTCCCCAGCCGGGTGTGCAAAAAGAGTCAGGTCAACGAGGAGAAGATCGCCCAGGTCCGGGTGACCAACGGCTGGTCCGGCGATTTGAACGAGGAATTTTTCACCGCCATCTGGGACTTCATCAGCCTTGCCCGCCGTCACCGCAGCTTTTCTAAAAAAGCCCTGCGTTGGTATGAGGACCCCGCCGCCTACGGTGCTCAGCTCCACACCCTGGAGGTGGACGGCTTTACCCGCCGCTGGTATGAGTATGTGCCCGAGAGTGTCCGGAACAGTGCCGCGCCCGTCCCCCTGGTGGTGTGTATGCACGGCAGGGGCGGCAGCGCGGAGAGCTTTATCGACCTGTCCGGTATGAACCGGGTGGCGGAGGAGCGGGACTTTATTGTACTGTTCCCCGAGGCCAGCGTCTATCAGCAGCACCCCGGCGGGCTGAGGAATGTCCTGCTGTGGAACGGAAGCTATCAGGGTAAGCCCATCGACGATGTGCCCTTCATTCTCAGCATGATCGAGGATGTGAAGAGCCGGTACGCCATTGATTCGGGCCGGGTGTACGCCTGCGGCCAGTCCAGCGGCGGCATGATGACCTCCGCCCTGGCGATCCGTGCCCCGGAGGTGTTCGCCGCCGTGGCCCCCTGGTCGGCCATCCGCAACCCAGACTTTGACGCCCCCCCACTGGAAAAAATCGACCCGATGGTGCCCTATCTGTTCCTCTTTGGAGAGAATGATTGGCTGTGTGTGGACCGGGAAAAGGGCGAGCTGGAGTATCATGTAGCCCCTGACATTGCTGCTTTCCTGCGCAATCTGATGAAGATCTATCAGCTGGATGAGACGCCCCACCGGTATGCCTGCGGCGAGATCAGCTACTATGTCTATCTGAACGCCAAGCGGGTTCCTCTGCTCGTTGTAGGTACTGTGAAAGAAATGTCCCACGCCAACTACCCCCGGGAAAGCTGGAACACTTACGACGAATTTTTGTCCAAATTCTCCAGACGCGCCGACGGAACGCTGGTGTATATGGGCGAGGAAGTTTAACCGTTACTAACCAGAAAAGTCCTTTACCGCAGCGCAGGCCAGGGCAGCAAAGACTGCAATGGCCTGCGCTTATATGTAATCAGGAGGTAAATAATCATGGAATACAAATATCCCAACCTGTGCAAGCCCATCACCCTGGGCCGCACCACCTTCCGCAACCGCATGTTCTCTGCGCCCATGGGCGGCACCGATATTACCAACGACGGCTGTATCGGCCCCAAATCCACCGCTTTCTACGAATTACGCGCCAAGGGCGGCGCGGCGGCGGTTACCGTCTCCGAGCTGATGGTTCATCCCTCCACCGACGGCTCCCACGCCTACCACCTGGACGAGTCCATCCTCAATTCCCTGGCCTGCGCCACCTACACCGCCGACGCCATCCGCCGCCACGGAGCCATCCCCAGCATCGAGCTGTCCCACTCCGGCATGTACTCGGGCACCTACATGACCGACAAGAACAAGCAGCACGGTATGACCCAGTGGGGGCCTTCCGCCTGCATCCGCCCCGATGGGGTTCAAGTAGGGGAACTCACGGTGGAGATGATCGATGACATTGTGGCTGCCTATGCCCATGTGGCTGGCTTGGTCAAAAGGGCAGGCTTTGAGCTGCTGATGGTCCACGGTGGCCACGGCTGGCTCATCAACCAGTTCCTGTCCCCCATGTTCAACAAGCGCACCGACGAGTACGGCGGTTCTCTGGAAAACCGCTGCCGTTTCGCCATTCGGGTGCTGAAAGCCATCCGGGAGGCGATAGGGCCCTTCTTCCCCATCGAATTCCGGCTGTCCGGAGCGGAGTTCGTGGAGGAGGGCTATGACCTGGAGGAGGGCATCCGCATTGCCCAGCAGATTGAGCCCTACATCGACCTCCTCCACGTCACCGCCGGCACCTATCAGCGCACCTTTGGCATCACCCACCCCTCCATGTTTACCGACCACGGACGGAATGTCTATCTGGCGGCGGAAATCAAGAAGCACGTCAAAGTGCCCGTGGCCACCATCGGCGGGCTGAACGACCCGGCCCAGATGGAGGAGATCATCGCCTCCGGCAAGGCCGATGTGGTCTACATGGCCCGGGCCCTGCTGGCCGACCCCTTCCTGCCCAACAAGATTATGGCAAATCAGGATGAGGATATTGTCCGCTGCCTGAGGTGCTTCACCTGTATGGCGGAGCGGGCTGCCACCTCCACCCGCCGCTGTACCGTCAATCCCCTGATTGGCCGGGAGTGTGAAGGCAGCGAGGTCGCCCCTGCCCCGGTGAAGAAGAATGTCCTGGTGGTGGGCGGAGGCCCCGGCGGGCTGTACGCCGCCTGGACTGCGGCCCGGAGAGGACATAAGGTCGTCCTGTGTGAGAAAGAAAACGAGCTGGGCGGCATTCTCAAGAGCGAGCAGGCCCTGCCTTTCAAGTACGAGATGTACCAGCTGGCAGGGACCTACGCCAAATTCTGCCGGGACACCGGAGTGGAGATCCGTCTGAACACCCCTGTTGACCGGGCCTATGTGGATGAAATGGCCCCGGACGCCGTGATTGTCGCCGCAGGCTCCAGCCCCCTGGTGCCGCCGATTCCCGGCCTGGACGGGGATAACGTAGTGATCGTCAACAACTACTACAAGGAGAAGGACAAGGTAGGTGACGATGCGGTCGTGTTCGGCGGCGGTCTGGCCGGCTGCGAGTGTGCCATCCACCTGGGCCAGGAGGGCAAGAAAGTCCACCTGGTGGAGATGCGGGACATGCTGGCCCCCGACGCCAATGTCCGCCACCGCCCCCTGCTGTTGAAGGAGATCGACAAGTATGTCACCGTTCATACTGGGTACAAGGGACTGCGGGTCACAGAGGAGGGTATCGTCTGTGAGGACAAAGAGGGCAAGGAGGTCCTGGTCCCCGGCAAATCCGTGATCTGCGCCCTTGGCCAGCGATCCCGTACCGATGTGGTGGAGGCGCTGAACGGCTCCGCTCCCTTTGTCCGGGTCATCGGCGACGCCGCCCGGGTTTCTACCATCACCAACGCCGTCTACTGGGGTTACCACGCCGCGTTGGACATTTAAACAGATACTAAGTTTGCCGCTGTTCTTCCGAAGAGGACGGCGGCAAACCATAATTTATCATTTTAATCATAAATAAGGGGGAATACCATGCCTGTTGGAGTTATTGTGAACTGTTTATCCGTGCTAATAGGGGGATTTGTAGGCGCAGCGCTTACCCGAACACTCTCGGATAAACTAAAGTCAGACCTGTCAATATTGTTTGGGTTTTGCTCCATTGCCATTGGTATCAATTCCATCATTAAGGCACAGGCCATGACCGCGGTTGTCCTGGCAATTCTGGGGGGATTTATCATTGGACATATCTTGAACTTGGACACAGCGGCAATCCATTTTTTCAGATGGCTGGTTGAAACACTGCGTCTTGGCAGAGAGAATATCGACATGGATATGTATATCACCGTAGTTGCATTGTTTTGCTGTTCCGGGTTCGGCTGGTACAGCACGTTGATAGAAGGGATTGCCGGTGATACCAGCCTATTGTTCTCCAAATCGGTTCTAGACTTTTTTACAGCCCTTGTATTTGCGGCGGCGCTGGGGAGAGCGGTCTGTGTGATTGCCGGCCCGCAGATTCTGGTTCTGCTGGTTATCTTTGGTGTTGGCCGCATGGCGGGTGCGTGGATCACACTGGGGATGTTTGCTGATCTGTCCGCCTGCGGCGGCATTTTGACGTTGGCCGCCGGTATGCGCGTAGCCAAAATCAAAAGCGTGCCTCTTGTCAACTTAATTCCGTCTCTGATTTTAGTTATGCCTCTTTCAGCACTGTGGACAACATTGATGGGATAGGGTTATTCAGATAAAAAGCGACTAAATTAAAGTGGACAAAAGTCGAGTGTACGGTCAAAGATAATAGTAAATGTCAAGTATAGAGTTATATTAGTCTGCGATATTCTTCTTCTGCTCCACTTCATCTTTACGTTCACACTTGACTAGGGATAGAATCAGCAATTCATAATATTTTTGTAAGGGTGAAAATATCCTTGACAAATCTCTTCTCAGAAGCGAATCCTTGAAACCTACGCACGGGAACACGGCATTATGAATTACCGTTTTTTCGTGGACGACGGTTGGAGCGGGGCGAATTTTGAAAGACCGAGTTTTAAGGAAATGATAGAGGGCGTGGAAAATGGCGAGATAAAGACCATTATCACAAAAGAACTCTCCCGTTTAGGCAGGAACTATCTGCAAGTCGGCATGTATACGGAACTACACTGGGCAAGGGCATAAAAGATAATGACCTGACGGTATGCCCGCCGTCAGATTTTCCACTCAATTTGTAGCTTCTCGCTGGTGGCGCGAATGACGGTAATCATCAAATCCACCACCTGCTGCTTGTCCTCGAAACTGACATTCTCCCAATCATCCAGGTAATTAGAAATCGTGTCAATCTGCTCCGGGGACACCGCTTCGGCGGTCAGCTTGGAAATCTCGCTGGCAAGGGCCTGACGGCGGCTGTCCAATTCCTCAATCTTGGCGTTGGCGTAGGAGATCAGCACCGGGGCCGCTCCCGTCAGCGTGTCCAACAGCTTTTTAATCTCACTTTCCACCTGGGCCAACTCCGCCTGTTTCGCCGTCAGCTTCGGGCTGGCGGCTTTCTTCTTTTTGCGGCCCGTCAGCGTCTTATAGTCCTCCAGCTTCTTCACCATCTGCTGGTAAACTACTGCCTCAAGGTCGTGAAGCCGGATAGCTCCGCAGCCGGGGCAGGACTTGTTGTCGGCGTGAACAGTACAGCGAAAATAGATATGGCCGCAGGAGTGCGCCGCCATTAGAGCATATCCACAATTCCCGCATTTGATTTTCCCGGCCATCCACGAATGGCGGGCTTTCCTTGCGGGCTGGTAACTCTGGTTCGCCATGATTTTCTTTCGCACCCGAAGCCACAACTCGGACGGGATAAAGCCCTCACTGGGGGCCAGCACCAACATCTGCCCTTGCAGATATTTTTGCTTGTCCTCGGTGTTGCCCTTGTTCCGATAATAGTAACAACCGTTTGTCCCTACAAAGTCGGCGGCATCACTGTAAATCTCCGTCCCCTGACTTTTGAAAAACTCGTAAATGTCCAAGTCAGCCATGACATAGATGGGATTGCGGAGGATAATACTCAAGGTCGCCCTGGAAAGGGGCCTGCCGAAGTATGTCCGCATTCCCTGCTCGGTGAGCCGCCGGGTAATGTCATGGAGCGACACGCGCGGGTCAACATACATCTCGTACATTTGCCGCACAAATGCCGCCTCGGTCGGTTCAATCACCAGCTTCTTGGTGTGGATGCCGTCAATGATGATAGGCTCCGTCCGAAAGCCATAGGGGGCGTGACCGCCCATTTTGAAACCGCGCTGACACCTGGCGTACCATGCGTCCTGCACCCGCTTCTGGATAGTCTCTCGCTCCAACTGCGCGAACACAATGCAGATGTTCAGCATCGCCCGGCCCATCGGTGTGGATGTGTCGAACTTTTCCGTGGAAGAAATAAATTCCACGTTGTACTCCTGGAACAGCGCCATCATATTTGCGAAGTCGAGAATGGAGCGGCTGATGCGGTCGAGTTTGTAAACGACTACCCTGGCGATCAGCCCGCGCTTGATGTCCTCCACCAGCATTTGAAACTGGGGCCTGTCCGTGTTCTTACCGCTGTAACCCTTGTCTTGATACTCCCGGCAGCTTCCACCCCTCAATTCGTATTTGCAAAACTCAATCTGACTTTCGATAGAAATACTATCCTTCTTGTCGATGGACTGTCTTGCATAGATCGCGTCAATTCGGTTGTTCATTTTGCGCTCCCTTTCTGAAAAGAAACGGAGCTGCTGACAGCTTCATTATACCGTCAGCAGCCCCGCAAATCAATCTCTATCTGAAAAAATCACGAGGCGGGCGTTTCCTTCTGTTGGTACTTGCGGAACACCTCGTAGAGCCGCTGCTCCAACTCCCGGCGCTTCGCCGCCTCCTGCTCCGGGGAGAGAATAGGCGTGAGGTTTTCCAGCGGGATTTCCCGGCCTTGGAAATTGACAATCTCGGTCTGCGTCTTGTAGCTGATATGCTCCATAGGCAACTCCTTGTTTTCAAAATTTTCATGGTGGACATTTGTCCGAAAGGTGGGCGCTATTTACTCCCACTCGTTTGGTTCATTTATTTGTTTCTATTTGTTTGATTTGGGGGTAGGTTTCTGGCTGCGGAAGGTCTTGTTTTCTAACTGTTCCGAAGGTCATTTTCTGCCCCAGTGATGGACAATCCATTGTCCTTCTAGGGTGGGATAATTTTTTGTCCATCAGGCAGTTTCACATAAATCAGATTGGGCAAGAACTGTCCCCGCCGCTTTCGTTCAATCAGCCCTGCCGCCGATAACTCGGCCAATGCGTTCTTGGCAGATGAAAGGCTCCTATTCAGCGCCAGCGCAATCTTCTCCACAGGGAAAATGAGATAGACCCGCCCGGCCTCGTCCGTCCAGCCGTTCAGCTGGGAGAGGTGCGCCCTGTCCAGCAGAAGGGCATAGGTCAGGGCGGCGGTATGGGACAGCGGCATATTCATCAGGAATTGGGGGTAGGGGAAATAGGGCGGCAAATCGGTATCTACCGCCATATAGTCAGTCATGGTGTGGCCTCCTTGTTGTGGGACTGTCCAGACCGCCGCTGTGGGCCGTTAGAGGCCCGTTTTCGGGGACGGAAAGGAAATGTATCAGGCTCCCGTTGAGGGCGGTCTTGAAAGCCCTGATATTACTGCATTTTCAGAGGGTACTTTTTCTACACATCAGCCCGGTTTTTCTTTGCCCAGGCCCGCTTGCTCCGTTTGGCGCGTTCTGCGGCACAGGCGGGGCAATAGAGCGTGTTGTGCCTGGGTGGGACAAACGGCCTCCCGCACTCCCGGCAGCGCCGCCGTCTGACAGCGGGGGCCGGGAACAGCGCGGCGCACAGGCCAGCGTCCAGGGGGAGAACGGCGGCGCGGAACCATTTGCAGATTAGGGAGTAGGTGATACTCTGCGGACAGATACATTCCTCGCCGTTGTCCAGGAGCAGGCAGTTTCCGCAATCATAGTTGCAGCACTCATGCACCAGTCTCCGGGCCGTTCGGTACTGCTGATAGGTCATGTGGGGGATTTCGGATAACGCCATTTCACACGCTCCCCCGGCAAAATCCTAAAAACGTCAGACTTGCGTTTTTAACGTGAGCGCCAATCTGACGCTGACGATACCTGACCCGCAGGAAAGGAACAGACGCGAAGCGGGTGTTCCTTTCCTGCGGGTGTGCAAGGGGTTTGGGGAGTGCAGCTCCCCATCGCGTCCGAAGGACGCAACGCCCCCGGCAGGGCGCACGACACCGGAACGGTGTATAAGTGCGCCGTTGGAAACGGACGCACTCTTGCTGAAGCTGAATTATCGCTGACATTCTGGCCTCCTTGACATAGGAGGGACAAGCCGCCGGAGCAGCTTGTCCCTCCTGGTGATAGGGCAACTCCCCTCACCTGGTAGCCATCATGCCGGGGTGATCGTCAGGGCGGTCAGCAGAAAAATTTGAAAAACTTTTTCCGAACGCCCTCAATGCTGTCATAGACTGCGGCCTTGGAGCAGCCGCACATCCGCCCAATCTCCGCATAGCTGCAATCATACAGCGCATAGAGCAGGAACCGTTCCCGCTGGGTGGGAGTGCAGAGGGCCAGCACCGCCAGAATTTCCTCCAGCGTTTCCTGCTGGCAGACCTGTTCCTCCGGGGTGGCGCAGTAGGGCAGACGGCCCTGGGCGACAATTATGTACTCGTCACATTCGCGCCCATCCCAATGCCGCCGCTGCTCCCGGTCAAGGCTTCGCTCGGTGCGCTTGGCCAGCTCCCAGAACTCGTCCAGAGTGGTGGCGTCCTCATAGGTCAGCTTGCGGCTGTATCTCTTGATGGTAATCTCCATCGTGTTGTCCTCCTGTTCAGATTTGGGGTAAGCGAAATCTGAACAGGAAGGGCGGGCCTCGGCACCGGGGCCGGATAGAGCGGCCCTCGGAAAAAGCAAAAGCGCCCGAACAGCACAAGGCTATTCGGGCGCTGGGGGTGGCGGTATGTGCGGACTGGAAACGACTATTTTCGCAACCTTGGGTGAGGTGCGCCGCTGCGGGGGTCAGGCTTTTTTTGACAAGTGCCTATCTATTCGTAATTGCATGGCGGCATCCTCCTAATTGCCGCCAAAGCACAAAAAAGTGGCGGCTCTGATTTCTCAAAGCCGCCGCTCCGGGCGTGACAGTACGCTGCTTCTACGACGGCTTTTTTTCTTTTGCCGTCGTGCGGCAGTTTTACATATTGTGCTCTTATCTGTGAAAAGGGCAGGTCATTTGCTGCTTGGCAAGGTTTGCATGAGATCAAAGAAATATTGCTCCTTGCCACTGCTGAAATAGTTGTACCACGCTTCCAGCGTATCAGGCTGAAAGACTTCCAAACGTTCAATGATTTGTCTTGCCCATAGCAAGGCTCCGGTAGAACTTGCTGTAATCAAGTTGTCGTCTACAACAGAGGGGGTATCAACATAGAAGTGCTGCCCTTTGTAATGGGGAGAACACATCTCAAGGTATCCCATTCCGTTGCTGGTGTGTGGGCGATGATCCAACAGGCCAGCATTTGCCAATGAAACAGTGGCACCGCAGATGGCACATACCGTAGCACCTGCTAAAAGAAGTTCTCCTGCTTTTTCAATAATAGCACCATGCTTCAGGTCGTTCCAGGTGTTTGCTCCTGGTAGCAGTAACACACTTTTTTCGTTCACCGCAATATCACTGATGGAGCAATCAGGAATGATAGTGAAGCCACCCATTGTCTTGACAGGCTCTTTTGAGATACCGACTGTTTTGACCGATATATTCGGCGCATCCTTTTTGAAAAAGCGTTTGGAATTTAGTTCTGCGGTGGCATACCCTATTTCCCAATCTGCCAGGGTATCAAGGATATAAACATAGACTGTAATCATGCCTTTCCTCCGTTTTCATTTTCTATTTGCTGTTAGCTTCTTCATTGTACCAATCAATCGTTGACATCAGTATGGCAACAATCTATAATGAAAGAGGATTTTGGAAAGGCGGCCATGAAATGAAAGTTGACAGGCTTGTTAGCATTATTATGACGCTCCTTGATAAAAAGCGTATAGGCGCACAGGAACTGGCGGATATGTTTGAAGTTTCGCCCCGCACAATCTATCGTGACATAGATGCAATCAATATGGCGGGTATTCCCATTCGCTCAATTTCGGGAGTTGGCGGCGGTTTTGAAATCATGCCAGAGTATAAGATTGATAAAAATGTTTTTTCGACCGCCGATCTTTCCGCAATCTTGATGGGACTTTCCAATCTTTCCAACATGGTACGAGGTGATGAACTTGTAAACGCTCTTGCAAAAGTCAAGAGTTTCATCCCTGCTGACAAGGCGAAAGATATTGAAATAAAGATAAATCAAATCTGCATAGATTTAAGCCCATGGTCGGGCAACAAAAATATCCAATCATACTTGCAAATGATTAAAGCAGCTTTAGAGGATTACAAACTGCTTTCCTTTGAGTACATAGCTCACCATGGAAATAAAACTGTGAGAACAGTTGAGCCATACCAGCTTGTATTGAAAAGCGGTCACTGGTATTTTTATGGGTATTGTTTTAGCAGGAGCGACTATCGCCTGTTCAGACTGTCCAGAATGTCAGACTTGCAGATAAAGCAGGAAACCTTTCCCCCACGGGATTACCAAAAACCGATTTTGGATTTTGAGGAAATTATAGAAACGATGCAAACAGAAATTAAAATACGCATCCACAAATCTGTGCTGGATAGGGTTCTTGAATTTTGTAGCTATGACCACTTTTCGGCGGATGGTGACGAGCATTACATTGTAAATTTTCCGTTCATTGAAAACGAATATTACTATGATATTCTCCTTAGCTTTGGAGATAAGTGCGAGTGTCTTGAGCCTCCACACATCCGCACAAGGATGAAGCAAAAAATAAACGACATAGCCGCCATATATAGTAAATAGCACCAAAAACAGCAAAAAGCCATCAGCAACCATGATGCTGATGGCTTTTTGCTCCATGGCATATTTGAATTTGTTGTCAGCAGCTCCGCATAGATTTTTTGTGGTCTTGTCCATATCAGTGAAATGGTGTTCCCAAGAAAGGGAGTGCGTTATATCGCTATCAATGACGGCGTTGACAGCGAACAGGGCGACAACGATTTAACGCCGTTGAAAAATCTTTTTAATGAATGGCTGGTGAGAGATACGAGCAAGAAAATCAGAGCGGTAAAACGCTCAAAGGGCATGAGCGGAAAGCCCGTCACAAGCAAGCCTGTATATGGCTACCTCATGGACGAGGACGAAAGAAGCCCGGTTTATGAAGCACCTAATCGAGCAGAACGAGGACGGGGGCAAACGCCGGAACGCCGCCAAGAAGAAAGAGCTGGAAGCGGCAGAAAAACGGATTGCGGAACTCTCCGCTATCTTCAAGCGGCTGTATGAGGACAGCCGGATGCCGCTGTACATCAGTGCCAGCATCGCTGCAAGCACGGCGATGTCTGCCACCGTCGGGAGAATGCGGCTTGCTGTATATCTTCCCTTAAACAGCTTTTTATGCCACACTGCGTTCAGCCCATGATGAAGCAGGAACAGCACAAACAAGGCGGCTCCCACCCATTCGCGGGCAGCTTCTCCCCACAGGTGGTAGCCCATGAGGAACAGCATTGCTATTGTCATGAAAAGGTCAACGAGGATTTTCAGATGCTTCCGTTTCATATCACAGCCTCTGGTTACCGGTAGACCACACATGGGGCTTGCTGGCTTCTGACGCCGTATTCTGTGCCATGACGCCGACCAGTACATGGGGGACATACAGTTCTTCCAGAAATGCCATTTCCTCCCCAGAAAGACTCAGCTCTGCTGCTTTTGCAGCCCCCTCAATGTGATGTAACTTGGTGGCACCCACAACCGGAGAAGTTACCTTCTGCATCAGCCATGCCAGAGCGATCTCCGTCATGCTGACACCCTTGGAATCTGCCAGTTCTGCCACTCTTGCAATGATCCTGCTGTCCGCCCCGGCAGTTGCATCATATTTCAGCCCTGCATAACTGTCCTCAGTCAGCCGCTTGGAGGTCTCGCCGGGGTGCTTGCTGAGACGACCACCAGCAAGGGCGCTGTACGGGGTCATGGCAATGTTGTCCTCCCGGCAAAGCTGTGCCATTTCCCGTTCTTCTTCCCGGAAAATCAGGTTGTAATGTCCCTGCACGGAAACAAATTTTGCTAAGCCTTCTTTTTCAGCCAGCGCATTGGCTTTCGCCAGCTGCCATGCAAAGCAGTTGGAAATGCCAATATACCGAGTCTTGCCCTGTTTTACCACATGGTTCAGCCCGTCCAATATGTCTTGCAGCGGGGTCTGGTAATCCCACATATGATAGATATAGAGGTCAACATAGTCCATACCGAGGTTTTGCAGGCTCTTGTCCATCATCCGCTGAATGTGCTGCTGACCGGAGATACCGTTTTCAATGTCTGCTGCCGTCCGGGGCAGGAACTTGGTGGCAATGACTATATCTTCCCGTCTGGCAAAATCCCGGATGGCTCTGCCCAAATACTGCTCGCTGGTTCCGCTCTGATAAGCGATAGCGGTATCAAAGAAGTTGACACCCAGATCCAGCCCCCGTTTGATAATCTCACGGGAGTGTTCCTCGTCAATCGTCCAGCTGTGCTGACCGTTTGCCGCATCCCCAAAGCCCATGCATCCCATGCAGATTTTGGAAACCGTCAGGTCGCTGTTGCCCAATGTTGTATATTTCATAACTGCACCTCCTTATTGTAAACCGTTCGTTTCCAACCATGTGGCAATATCATCATTCAGCGTGGAACCGCCGGAGTAGTGAACGGACAGCGCTTCACCCATAGACGCATCCGCTGCCAGCCATCTGCTCCTACGGCAGGCATATTCCCATTCTGTTTCCGTGGGCAGACGGTTGACATTTGCTGTGCGATCCCAGCTGACACGCGGCCCCTCAATGGTATACACAGGGGGCAGACCTTCCAGCTGACTGCGGCAATAGCGGACGGCATCCAGCCACGAAACGCTCTCCACAGGCAGATCATCCCTGATGAAATTGCTGGGGTTCTCACCCATCACGGCTTCGTACTCTGCCTGCATGACCTCATAGCGGCTTATATAAAAATCACTGACTGTTACCTCTCGCTGAGCCAGACCGATTTCTGTCAGCCACTGTACAAGCTGGTCACTACTGCGAACAGCCAAACCATCGGTCACAGCTGCATCAGGCTCCAGTGTGGCAATGGCCGCAGGCGTACCGGACAGACCACTGCCGCCGCTGGTGCAGAAAGGAGCAATGGTCTTGCCGCTAAAGTCCACAGCATCAAAGAAGGTGTACAGAATCCGAGGCATATCGCCCCACCAGATGGGGTAACCCACATAGATCACCGAATAGCCATCCGGATCCGGCAGTTCTCCTGCAATGGCAGGACGGGCGCTCTGGTCGTTCTGCTCGGCTGTTGCTCTGGTGGAATGGTCGTTGTAGTTTAAGTCCTCGTCGGTATAGGGGTGCTCCGGGACAATTTCATAAAGATCGGCACCGGTCAAGGCTGCCAGCTCCTCTGCGGCAGATCGGGTGATTCCGGTAGCGGAGAAATAGACAACCAGCGCCTTTTCTTCGGCAGCTTCCATTTCGGACGTTTCCTCTACATTGTTGTTTCCTTCCACAGGAGATGCAGTTTCTTCCTCCGTGGGTGCGGAGGTGTCCATGGATGCAGAAGAGCTTTCTGTCTGTGCGGAGCTTTCAGCTCCGACGGATTGAATTTCATTTGTGGTTCCTGCGCAGGCAGCCATACAGAAAAACAGCGCAGCAATCAGAACCATAGAGAATAATTTCTTCATAACTGTACCTGGAGACTCATGTCTTCGGACATGAGAGGAATGGTGCCCCTCAGCGTCTCTTACAGAGCCTCTCTTTCCTTTTTTTATTGAATATCCAGAACATGCGTTTGCTTTTTCTTTTTCGCTATGCTATAAAGCATCAGTCGGTGAAAAGTAATGGTTACCCATTCATCCGGCTCACCTTTTCCCGGCACGAATACGATCTGGTTTGGAACCGGGATTACTCGCTGCGGGACGGGATGTTTCGCTTAAACACACTGTCTGGCCGCTTGAAGGTTCCCTTGAATCCAAAGGCATGGAGCATTGGCTTTCCTGCGAAGGCCGGTTTGGCACGGCCAAGCTGCTTTGTAAAAACAGGAAATGGTTTCCGCATGTTCCGGTTGCCCTGGAAAAAGCGCGTTCTATTCCGGCCGTCCGGTCAAGCAGAAACGGGCGAACATGCTGGCCCTTCGGAAAGGTCTTCAGGCCCGTGGAACCAAATCCGCTAAACGGAAGCTTAAAAAGCTTCGGGAGAGAGAATCCCGTTATGTAACTGCGGTAAACCATGCAGTTACCAAGGCACTTGTCTCCCACTATGGAGCCGGAACGCTTTACGTGCTGGAGGATCTGACCGGTGTAAGGAAAGCCACAGAGCAGGTCCGCACCAAACAGCGCTATGTGACGGTCAGCTGGTGCTGCTATGAATTCCGGAAGATGCTGGAATACAAAGCACTCCTGACCGGTTCCCGTGTGATTGCCGTGGCTCCGGCCTATACAAGCCAGGACTGCCCGATATGTGGAAATCGTGCCAAGGAAAACCGAAACCGGAAGCGGCATGAATTCCAATGCCGGAAGTGCGGATACCAAAGTAATGATGACCGAATCGGCGATGAATCTGTACCTTGCCGCTCCGAAGAGCATCCCAGCGTAACAATTCGATTCCGTTGGTATCGAAAACGAATCCTCCTCTGGTTAGCAGAGGTCTGTTAGGTAAAGCCGAAGCAGAAGGGCTGCAGTCAATCAGCCTATAGTAGCCAATGTTTGAGGTAGGAGACAGAGGAATACTCTGTCGCTTGTACTACGGTAGTTGAGTTACAAGCCCGTGTCTTGAGACATGGGTAATTGACAGATTATTCCTTCCTAATATATGATGGTCACACCTTATTTTAATTTCCCATAGGTTTCCGCATCCACAGCTTCCAGCCATTTGTTGGAGCCATTCTCGCCGGGGACTTCGATAGCCAGATGGGAAAACCAACTGTCAGGGGCAGCACCGTGCCAGTGCTTCACGCCCACAGGAATGTTGATGCAGTCACCGGGGTTCATTTCAATGGCGTCCTTGCCCCATTCCTGATAGTAACCACGACCTGCCACGCAAATCAGAATCTGACCGCCGCCCTTCGCAGCGTTATGAATATGCCAGTTGTTGCGGCAGCCCGGTTCAAAGGTCACATTGAACACACCAACCTGACTGGTGGAGACAGGGGAAAGGTAGCTCTGTCCCACAAAATACTGTGCATAGGCATCATTAGGGGCACCGATTGGGAAAACCATGCCGTTTTCATGGGCAGACTTGGCATCCGTGACCGCATCCTCTGTCCAGACCTCCTTTGCTATGTTGAACACTGCCCAGCCTTTGGGCCAGCCTGCGTAGAAGGCCACATGGGTAATGACTGCAGCGATCTCTGCCTTTGTCACACCGGCTTTCTTTGCGTTTTCCAGATGGTAGCGCAGAGAAGAATCCGTTACGCCAGAGGACATCAATGCTACAACCGTGATGATGCAGCGGGTTTTGTGGTCAATATCCTGATTGCTCCAGTTCTCGCCAAAGAGAATATCATCGTTATAGTGGGCAAATTCCGGGGCAAAGCTGCCCAAAGCGTTTCTGCCCGCAGTCTGTACGACTTTTTCCATAATCAAATTTCCTTTCGTTATATTTTCTTAATCCAGCATTCCAATTCTTTTTCGGTTACATTAGAGAGGAACACTTTGCCCTCTGTGATCGTGGTGCTTTCATCCACAGAGGTACGCAGATAGTTCACGGCATGACCGAAACCGCTTCCGCCGGATGTTGCGAACAGAACGATTTTCTTGCCGGAAAAATCATGGCTTTCCAGAAAGCTGTTTACGATGGTAGGAGCGATATACCACCAGATGGGGAAGCCAAGGAAAACCGTGTCGTATCGGCTCACATCCAGATCGGTTTCTGCCAGAGCCGGACGAGAGCCGCGGTCATTCATTTCTATACTGCTGCGAGAACGTTTATCCATCCAGTTCAGGTCTGCGGATGTATAGGGAATTGCAGGGGTAATTTCATGCAGATCGGCATTTGCTGCCTGTGCCAGCTTACCTGCAACAGAAGCCGTTGTTCCGCTGGCACTAAAATAAGCTACAAGTGTTTTGGACATTTTACTTTTCCTCCTTTTTTGACTTGAAGGACAGGCATTTGCCCAGCACCTCGCCGGTAGCCAGATATTCATAGCTGGGGAACTGGAACAGCACGGGCTTCAGCTTGTTGTAGTCCGGCTTACCAGTTTCGGTCATACAACCTTTCTCCACATAGGTTCCGTCGATGGTGCAAATGAAGCTCTCAAAACCGTCCGTCTCATAAATGTCCACCACACTGCACACCATGGTCAGGGGAGACTTTTCGATGATGGGAGACTTGCCATCCTGTGTCAGCCACGCAAACAGCTGAGACTTATCCTCCTTGCTTCCGCTGAGAGAGCCTGCCAGATCTGCCTCCGGCAGCATATCCGGCTGCACCAGATTGATGGTCAGCTTTTTGGTTTCCTTGATAATACTGTTGATAAAGTGTGGTTTTGCCAGACTGACCAGAACCTTGTCATGGCCGATGATGCCTACATGGGCAACCAGTGTCCATGTGGGGTTTGCCCCATTCATTGCACCGATCACAGTGACCGGAAGGGGGTACAATGCCAGCAGAGAGCCAATGTTTTTCTTCATAGAT
>ENA-UOJP01001827-UOJP01001827.1-human-gut-metagenome-genome-assembly--contig:-C102-NODE-1827-length-21478-cov-4.440648_pt1 | contig 21478 bp, 22 predicted proteins | sample MGYA00242353_ERZ723900 | MGnify/ENA metagenome assembly ERZ723900
CTTCTGGGAACTGACACTCCCGGCAGGTCAGATTCCTTTTCACCTGCTGCAGCGATATCGGAAATTTCTCTGATATCCAATCTTTCTCCAAAATGTGGACGCCAATATTTTCAAAATATTGATGTCCTCCTATATGATCCCAGTGAACATGAGTCGTTACAACAAAGATTGGAAGCATTGTCAATTTATCAACAACTTCTTTGATATTAGCCACTCCCAGACCTGTATCGATCAGAAGTGCTCTTTTCGTGCCACACAACAGATAACAATGTGTTTCTTCCCAGTGCTGATATTCACTAATTGCATATGTATCTTCATCAATTTTTTCTACCGTAAACCAGTCCTTCACCCAGATTCCTCCTTCAAATGTTCATCACGTAAACGTGTCATCATAAACGTAAATTTCATAGCCCTTCTCCTTTTCTTCTCATTATACTTGTTTCTTCTATCCCCAGGCAACAATATCCAAAATATTTATCTTTAAAATCAGCACCTTTTATGGTATACTGCTCGAAACAAAAACAGCAGAATTGATACGCGAAGGAGGACTTATATATGGAGCATCAAGGAACAAAAACCATTGAGACAGAACGACTGATTTTAAGAAAGTTTACTGCGGATGATCTTTCTGCGATCTTTCATAACTGGACCAGTGACGAAAAAGTAACCGAATTTTTAAGATGGCCAACGCACAAAAGCATTGACATCACCAAACGAGTTTTGGAAAGTTGGCTTTTGGAGTACGAAAAACCAGACTTTTACCAATGGGCCATTATTCCAAAAGAAATCGGCGAACCTATCGGTACCATTTCTGTAATTGAACTAAATGAAAAAACTGAAAAAGTTCATATCGGATACTGCCTTGGCAGCCGCTGGTGGCACTGCGGATTTACAAGCGAAGCCTTTACAGCAGTCATTGCCTTTCTTTTTGAAGAAGTAAAAGTAAACCGAATTGAAACCTGGCACGATCCCCAAAATCCAAATTCCGGAAAAGTCATGCAAAAATGCGGCCTGATTTATGAGGGCACTTTAAGACAAGCCGACTGGAATAACAAAGGAATTGTAGATGCCTGTGTATATGGAATTCTGGCATCTGACTACCGGGCCAACAAAAAGTAATCGAAAAAGGAAGATGCACCACACACAGTACATCTTCCTTCTCTTACCTTGCTTTATGATCTGTATCCATCCGGATTTGCAGACTGCCATCTCCAGGAATCTTCACACATCTCTTCAATTCCGCGTTCTGCCACCCATCCAAGCTCTTCCTTCGCTTTTGCAGCATCACAGTAGCATGTTGCAATATCACCGGCACGGCGAGGTTTGATTTCATACGGAATCTCCTTGCCGCATGCTTTTTCGTATGCTTTCACGACATCCAGTACGCTGTATCCAACACCTGTTCCCAGGTTGTAAATGTGAACACCTTTCGCTTTCTTCATTCTCTCGATTGCTTTTACATGACCGATCGCCAGATCGACTACATGGATATAATCTCTGACACCTGTTCCATCCGGTGTATTGTAGTCATCGCCAAACACTCCCAGACGATCCAGTTTTCCAACTGCAACCTGTGCAATATATGGCACCAGATTGTTCGGGATTCCTTTCGGATCTTCTCCGATCTTTCCGGATTTGTGTGCTCCGATCGGGTTAAAGTAACGAAGCAGCATAATATTCCACTCCGGATCTCCTGTGTGAAGATCTGTCAGGATCTGCTCCAGCATTCCTTTTGTACGTCCATATGGGTTGGTAATCTCTCCTTTCGGACACTTTTCTGTGATCGGGATCTCTGCCGGATCTCCGTATACTGTTGCGGAAGAACTGAAGATCATGTTCTTGCATCCGTGTTTTCTCATCACATCACAAAGAATCAATGTTCCTGTAATGTTGTTGTGATAGTATTCCCAAGGCTTTTCTACAGATTCTCCGACTGCTTTGAGTCCTGCAAAGTTGATCACTGCCTCGATCTCTTCATTTTCAAAGATCGGCTCCAGATCTTCTCTGTTTAAAATATCTCCTTTGTAAAATTTCAAAGTTTTTCCAGTGATCTCCTGCACTCTTTCCAGCGCAACTTCACTGGAATTGTAAAGATTGTCTACTACTACTACCTCATATCCACGTTCCAAAAGTTCCACACATGTGTGGCTGCCGATATATCCGGCTCCGCCTGCTACCAAAATTGCCATGATCTGACTCCTTTCTGATTCTGCTTTTCCTGCAATTATTTATTTCCACAGATTTTTCGGATAGATTCCTTCCTCTTTCATACTGCGGATTGCATTCACAACTGTTTCTTTATCTTCTTTATATGTAACTCCGTACCATCTGTCTGCTGATTTGAGCACTTTTACTTCGGCTTTTCCTTCTCCGATCAGATCGCCTACGACTGCCGGAAGAAAGTATTCGCATTTCATCGGATTCTTCTCCAGATGCTCTGTCAAAAATGCGGAAAATCTGCTCTCCAGTTCCTTTAACATACTCGCAGTAAATCCAAACAGGTTCATGGAAACTGTCGTATCCAATGCTACAGGAACCCATGTCTTGCCATCATCCTCTGTAAATGCTGCTCCGTCTTTTGTCTTCTCGATGTGTGTACGCTCTGTAATACCTGTCAGGCACTGATTCTCATCTGTGTCACAGATTCCACGGGAAACATATCCGTTCTCTGTCAGCGTATTACTCAGCATATATCCAACCATTGCATAACGGTACTTCTCGTTGTCTTCTCCTGATGAAAGATAGTCATAGATCATCTTATATGCATTGACTCCATAGTAATCATCTGCATTGATCACGGCAAACGGACCATCCACTACATCTTTACAACTCAAAATCGCATGTCCTGTTCCAAAAGGCTTCGTTCTTCCTTCCGGTACAGAAAATCCTTCCGGCAGGTTCTCCAATTTCTGGTATACATATTCTACTTCCATGAACTTGCTGACTCTGTCCCCGATACTCTTTCTAAAGTCTTCTTCGTGCTCTCTTCTGATAATGAAGACAACTTTTTCAAATCCTGCTCTTTTTGCATCATAAATTGAAAAATCAATGATAATATGTCCATCTTCATCTACCGGGTCAATCTGTTTCAACCCTCCATATCTGCTTCCCATTCCTGCTGCCATAATCACTAAAACAGGCTTTTTCATATCGTTTACCTCCATATTTTTCAATTTCCCTTCTGCAAGGATTAGTATATTCCTTTCCTTGGTTTACGTCAATAAAATACAACATAAATACATGTACCTTTTTCTGTTCGTATATTAGCTTATCATTGTCCTGTTTTTCAAAAAACAACAATTTTCCATTTTTCTTTCCTTTTTTCAAACAGGCTGTCCGTTTTTCTGGCTCTCGATCTTTTCTGCCAGGTCGCTAAGATAAACCCAGCGTTCCATTTTTTCATCTAACGCTGCCTGTGTTTCCTCTTTTTGCTGTACCAGTTCGGAAAGTTTTACCGAGTTTGTTGCATTTTTCAGCATATCCTGCTCCAGTTTCTCCAACTGTTCCTCCAGAGATGCAATCTCATCATCGATTGTCTCGTATTCCCGTGCTTCTTTAAATGAGAATTTTAATTTTACCGGACTGTTCTGTTTCCATGTTTTTGCAGTATTTTTGGACTTTGTCATCTCTGGCTTTTCTTCCGGCTGCACTGCATGCGATGCTCTTTTCTTTTTCGCTTCCAGATAATCCGTATATCCGCCCTCATACTGCTGCAGATGTCCGTTTCCGTCAAACTCAAAAATACGATCCACCACATTATCCAAAAAGTAGCGGTCATGGGAAATCGTGATCACAATCCCCTGAAAGGAATTCAGATAATCTTCCAGAATCGTCAGTGTCGGAATATCCAGATAGTTTCCCGCTTCATCGATCAGAAGCAGATTGATATTCTGTGCCAGAATCCCCAGAAGATACAGTCTCCTTTTCTCTCCTCCCGACAACTTCCCGATCGGCGCATATTGCATATCCGGAGTAAACAAAAACCGCTCCAGAAGCTGCGATGCACTGATTCTGCCATCTCTGGTAACAATATATTCGCCGATCTCTTTGACATAGTCAATGACTCTCTGGCTGTCATCCATCTCCTGTTCTTCCTGTGCAAAATATCCGATCTTGACAGTCTCTCCCACTTCGATCGTCCCGGAATCCGGCTGAACCAGCCCCGCCATCATTTTGATCAGGGTCGATTTTCCACAGCCGTTTGGTCCGATGATTCCAAGCTTTTGATTTTTGAGTACTGTATAAGAAAAATCTCTGACCAGTACCCTTTCCCCATATGATTTACTGACATGGTGAAGCTCCATCGTCTTTTTTCCCATGCGGGTTTCTACCGAATCCAGCGTGATCGTATCATCTGTCACCGGAGCACTGCCGTTTTTCAGACTTTCCAGACGCTCCAGACGTGCTTTCTGCTTCGTTGTTCTGGCCCGGCATCCTCGTTTTGCCCATTCCAGCTCCATACGCAGGATGCTCTGCCGTTTTCGCTCGGATGCCAGTTCCATCTCCTCCCTCTGGGCTTTCAGTTCCAGGAACGTTGTGTAATTGGCATCATAGCTGTACATCTTTCCATGGCTGATCTCCAGAATCCGGTTTGTAACCTGATCCAGAAAGTAGCGGTCATGTGTGACCATAATGACCGTTCCACGGTATGCCCGCAAATACCCTTCCAGCCAGGAGATCATTTCTCCATCCAGATGATTGGTGGGCTCGTCCAGAAGAAGCAGATCAAAGTCCTCTGCCAGAACCTTTGCCATTGCCACTCTTCTCTTCTGTCCGCCGGAAAGATGCTCAATCTTCATTGTATGATCTGTGATTCCGAGTGTATTCAGATTGCTCTGTACTCTCCACTCCATATCTTCTGCCACACTCTGCACATAAGATAAAATAGTCGCGCCTTCCGGAAATACGGGATTCTGAGTCAGATGGGCAAGCTTCATGCCATTCTGCCGGATGATCTGTCCATCATCCGGCACCTCTGTTCCCGCGATCATCCGCAGAAGAGTCGTCTTGCCGGTCCCGTTGATCCCAACGATCCCAATCTTGTCTCCCTCCTGCACTCCAAAAGACGCGTCATCAAAAATTATTTTTTCTCCATATATTTTACTGATATGTTCAATATTTAACAGGTTCATATGCTAACTCCATTGTCTTTCATTAGATTCTGCTGTCTTTTTGACAACACTCTAACTTTATCACATTTATGGAGGTAAGTCACTCTTTTCATTCCAGAAATGTATCCTGCAGCTTTACTCCTGTTTCATTGAGCATCGCGATTAAAAGTCCGTATTCAAACTCCTGGATCGGCCGCCTTTCCTCCAGAAGGATTCCCATCACACCTTTGACGTCTCTTGCATCCTGGATCGGAAGATACATGGCTTTGGCGTCAGGCAGTGTGTGCGTACATGCTCCCGCACGATGATGATTCGCCGCCACCCACTGTGCCACTGCCAGCTCCTGCCGGTTGATACAGGTTTTCAGATGCAGCATATCCATCCCTTTTCTTGGAAACAAAAGCGGCGTATCTGACATCTGAGATCCTTCCATCGGATAAATGATCAGAGACAGATTTAAAAGCTTTCCTGCCTGCCCGGCCACCTGAGTCCACACTTCCTGTTTCGATTTACATCTTCGAAGCTTCTGACTGTTCTCGAGCAGAATCTCCGTCCGGTATGCCTTTTTGGCACTTTCTCTGCTCTGCTGTTTCAGTCTCCTTGTCAGTGTCGCTGTGAACAATCCCACCAGAAACAACATCACAAACGTAGTCGGATATCCTTTGTCATATGCCTTCAGACTGAAATATGGTTCCGCAAAGAAAAAATTAAATGCAAACACACTGATCAAAGAAGAATACAGCGCATAAATTTTCTTATTTGCAATATAAGAGGACAGCAGAATCCCCAGAATATAAATCATGATAATGTTGGATTCCGGCAGTCTGAAAAGCCACAGCACGTAAGCTGCAAGTGTTGCAACTGCCATCACTCCTGTAATTTCAGCCAGATCCAGAAACACGTTTTTCCAGCTCGTTTTTCTGCGCCTTTGGATCTGCACCTCTCTTTTATGCGTTTCCTTCCGGATATCCGGAATAATATAGACATCAATATTGGGCGCCATATGGGTCAGCTTCTCCATCACTTCGATCCTAGGCCTGCGCCAGATTCCCCTGTGGTTTGTTCTTCCCATGACCACTTTAGAGACATTGCTCACGATCGCGTATTCCGCAATCTGATACGCTGCATCCTCACCATACACCGTTACGATTTTTGCTCCCAGCGCCTTTGCCAGTTCCAGATGGCTTTTTAAGGTTTGTTTCGTCTTCTCTCCCGCTTCCTGCATGGCAGGTGTTTCCACATAAAGTGCCGTGAACTGGGCATGAAAAGCATAGGAAAGTCTGGCTGCTGTACGGATCACCTTGGCGCTGGATGGCGCAGCGGAAATACATGCCAGTATATGTTCTCCGGTATGATAGCCGGTATTTCCCAGAATATTTCTCTCTTCCTCCGCAATCCGGTTCACCCGGTCCGCACTTCTTCGAAGTGCAATTTCTCGCAGTGCCACCAGCTTTTCTCTTCGAAAAAAATTCTCCAGCGCCCGTTCTGCCTGCACCGGACCGTAGATCTTTCCTTCTTTCATACGCTCGATCAGGTCTTCCGGCTCAATATCTATCACCTCTACCTGATCTGCCTGATCAAACACACTGTCAGGAACACGCTCTTTTACTTCTATATTCGTAATATTCCCTACCAGATCATTGAGGCTTTCCAGATGCTGGATATTCATCGTGGTATATACATTGATCCCTGCGCGAAGCAGCTCCCGTACATCCTGATAGCGCTTTTCATTCCGGCTTCCTCGGACATTGGTATGGGCGAGCTCATCCACCAGGATCAGCTTTGGTTTTCGCTCCAGCGCCGCATCCAGATTAAACTCACGAAGCTGGATTCCTTTATAATCGACCATAAGGGGCGGAATTTCTTCCAGCCCCTCTGCCATTGCCTGTGTATCCGGACGTGCGTGCGGTTCGATATAACCTGCCACTACATCCACCTGATGCTTTTTTGCCTCATGGGCAGCTTCCAGCATGGCGTATGTCTTACCGGATCCTGCCGCATATCCAAGAAAAATTTTCAGTTTTCCCTTTGTCTGTTTCTCTTTTTCCTTCTCCTCGTACTGTAGTTTTTTCAACAGCAGCCCCGGATCAGGTCTGTTTTCCTCTGTCAAAGCAACCTCCTATTTTCCCATTGCCGCTGCAATATCCAGATTACATCCAAGTACATTTACCCGTTCTTCTCCAAATACACCCAGTGTTTTCTTTTCTGTATTTTCTTCTACGATCTTTTTTACTTCCTCCTCAGAGAGTCCGGAATTCTTTGCCACTGTCGGGATCTGAACCTCTGCAGATTCCGGACTGATATGTGGATCCAGACCGGAACCGGAAGCTGTCAGAAGCTCTGCCGGAACATCCTCTGCTTTCACTCCCGGATGCTCTTTTAAGAACTGCTCCAGATCTTTCTCCATCCGCTCTTTTAATTCCGGATTGGAATTTGCGTAGTTATAAGAACCGGAAGCAACGCCTGCATATTCTCCGCTTTCTTTCTGCTCTTCTGTATAAGTATTGTAATTTACAGCGGAAACTCTTCCCTGAAAATAACAGTCCTCTGTAAAATCCTGTCCGATCAGCGCAGAACCTACCGCCTCTTTGGTATCTGTTGTGAGGTTCCCCTCTTTGTCAACTTTACTTCCATCTGCCTTTGCCTTCATTGTAAGCTGGCTGACCCCTGTCAATGCCAGCGGATACACAAATGAACACATCAGCATCATAACAAGACAGAAAACAACTGTTTTTCCTACTGTTTTTCCAAATGCTTTCATAGTCTGCTTCCTCCTACATTCCGATCATTGCAAGCAGCGGTGCTACCAGCAGGTCGATCAGTTTAATTCCTACAAACGGTACAACAATTCCGCCAAGTCCGTAGATTCCCATATTACGAAGCAGCATTTTCTCTGCTTTCATCGGTCTGTACTTGACACCTTTCATCGCAATCGGGATCAGTCCCGGTATAATGACCGCATTGAAGATCAAAGCAGAAAGGATCGCACTTGCCGGCGTAGAAAGATGCATGATATTCAAGATCTGCATCTGTGGAAGTACCATCGTAAACATGGCCGGGATAATGGCAAAATATTTTGCAATATCATTCGCAATACTAAATGTGGTCAAAGATCCTCTGGTGATCAAAAGCTGTTTTCCGATTTCCACCACTTCCAGAATCTTTGTCGGGTCTGAATCCAGATCCACCATATTTGCTGCTTCTTTGGCCGCCTGTGTTCCGGAATTCATTGCCAGACCAACATCTGCCTGTGCCAGCGCCGGAGCATCGTTTGTACCGTCACCTGTCATGGCAACCACTTTTCCTTCTGCCTGCTCTTTTTTGATCGCCTCAATTTTATCTTCCGGTTTACATTCTGCAATAAAACCGTCAACTCCTGCTTCCTTCGCGATCGTTGCTGCTGTCAGCGGATTATCACCGGTACACATGATTGTCTTGATTCCGATCTCGCGAAGTCTTTCAAAACGTTCCACCAGTCCCGGTTTTACTGTATCCTTCAAATAAATCACACCTAAAATCTTGTTGTTTACGCATACAACAAGCGGAGTACCTCCAAGATTTGAAACTTCTGTTACAATCCCTTCCAGATCCGGCGGGATGATTCCGCCTGCTTCTTTCACAAAAGTCTTGATTGCTTCGGAAGCTCCTTTTCTGACTCTGGTTCCGTCTTTTAAATTCACACCGCTCATCTTAGACTGTGCAGTAAACTCTACAAAGTCCATCTGGTCTGCTGCGCCATCGTCGATTGCACAGCCAAAATTTCTTCCCAGTTCTACTGTAGATTTTCCTTCCGGGGTGGCATCCATCAAAGAACACATCACACAATAATCTGTCAGATCTTCTTTTGCAACACCCTTGACCGGATAAAATTCTGCTGCCAGGCGGTTTCCGTATGTAATGGTTCCTGTTTTGTCAAGAATCATCGTGTCCACATCTCCGCATGCCTCAACTGCTTTTCCGGACATGGCAATTACATTGAATCTGGTCACACGGTCCATTCCCGCGATTCCAATAGCTGAAAGCAGACCGCCGATCGTTGTCGGGATGAGACATACCATCAGAGCAATCAGCCAGGAAATCGGCATCTGTACTCCAAGATACTGTGCAAACGGGTACAGAGATACGATCACGATCAGAAAAATCAAAGTCAGCACGATCAGCAGTGTGTTCAGCGCGATCTCATTCGGAGATTTCTGTCTGGATGCGCCCTCTACCAGTGCAATCATTTTATCCAGGAAAGACTGTCCGGGTTCTGCCACGATTTTAATCTTTAACCAGTCAGAAACAACTGTCGTACCTCCTGTCACAGAGGAAAAATCTCCTCCCGCCTCTCTTGTAACAGGGGCGGATTCCCCCGTAATTGCAGATTCATCTACAGATGCAACACCTTCGATGATCTCTCCATCGTTCGGAATCACCTCTCCGGTCTTTACAAGCACGATATCTCCTTTTTTCAGTTCAGAAGCATTGATCACTTTCTCTTCTCCATTTGCCAGAAGCAGTCTTGCTTTTGTATCCTGCTTTGTCTTTTCCTCTTCCTTCTGCAACGGACTCTGCAAAGTTTGCAAATAACACGGTCACAAACAGTACGACTGTTACAACTCCGTTGTACACGCGATATTCTTCACTTCCGCCGAACAGTGTTGGAAACACTGTCAGGACCAGAGTGAACAGAAATCCGATTTCTACAACAAACATGACCGGATTTTTTATCATGTAGCGCAGATCCAGTTTTTGAAATGCGCCCAGAATGGAGGATCTTAAAATATCCTTTGTAATAAATTTTGTCTTATCTTTCTTAGCCATGTTGGATTCTCCTTTCCGCTCATTTTCTACTGCCATAAGGACAGATGCTCAGCTACCGGTCCAAGTGCCAGCGCCGGGAAAAAAGTCAGAGCGGCAAAAATGTATACAATAAATACAAGAATGATCATAAAAGTTACATTATCTGTCTTCAGCGAACCGATTGATTCGTTCACTTTCTTTTTCGCCAGCAGAGATCCTGCGACTGCAAGCTGTGCTACGATGGAAAAATATCTTCCAAAGAACATTGCCAGCCCGGTCGTGATATTCCAGAATACACTGTTGTCGGCCAGTCCCTCAAATCCGGAACCATTGTTCGCCGCAGAAGAGGCAAACTCGTACAGAACCTGACTCAGTCCGTGATATCCCGGGTTCGTAATGCCGCTTGTTCCTGCCTGTGTTGCCACACCCAATGCAGAAAATCCAAGAATTAAAAGTGGATGAATCAAAATCACAAGCGCCACCAGCTTCATCTCTCTGCCTTCGATTTTTTTATTCAGATATTCCGGTGTACGTCCTACCATCAGGCCACAGATGAAAACTGCCAGGATCACATACATAACCATATTCATCAGACCCACACCTTTTCCGCCGAACACACAGTTAAGCATCATGTGGAGCATTGGAACAAGACCGCCAAGCGGTGTCAGTGAATCATGCATGTTGTTAACAGTTCCTGTTGTAAAGGATGTTGTCACCGTTGTAAATAATGCAGACTGCGCGATTCCAAAGCGAGTTTCTTTTCCTTCCATATTTCCTGCCTGTGCAAGTCCCAGTGAATGAGTCACCGGATTGCCTGCCATCTCAGCAGAATAGCAGATTACAAGTCCTACTACAAAAAGGATGGACATTGCTCCGAAAATCACTGCTGCCTGTCTTCCCATCAGCATTGGCTTGCCAAACTGTTTTGGCGCAACTGCTTTTCTCGCCGCATTTTCTTTTCTGTTGTCATGGATCATATGGCCAAATGCTACAACGCAAGAGCCCGGAAGTATCATCATGGAAATCGTTTCTATTATATTAGAAATAACAGTCGGGTTCTCAAACGGTGTCGCTGAGTTTGCACCGAAGAATCCACCTCCGTTTGTTCCCAGATGCTTGATTGCTTCCAGTGCGGCTACCGGTCCAAGTGCCAGATCCTGCATCTTTCCTTCGATTGTCTGTATCGTTTCATTTGCCTGTAATGTCTGCGGCACTCCCTGACTTACCAGAAGAAGACCGATTACAAACGAAAACGGAATCAGGATTCTGGTCGTCACGCGGATCACATCTTCATAAAAGTTTCCCATCTTTCTTCCGGAAACTCCTCGGCAAAATGCCATACATGCTGCATAACCGCTGGCAGCTGAGGTAAACATCATAAAAATGATCACACACAACTGACTTCCGTAAGAAAGACCGCTTTCTCCTGCATAATGCTGCAGGTTTGTGTTTGTCATAAAACTGATGATCGTATTGAAGGAAAGACTTGCCTCCATTCCATCAGCTCCGTTCGGATTTAAAAACAGCAAATTCTGTAATCGTAAAATCAAATAGCTGATAAATACCATTACTGCATTTGCCAGTACTAAAGACATCGCGTACTTTTTCCAGCCCATGTCTTCTCGTTTGATTCCGCAAATTTTATATAAAAAATTGTCGATCGGATTGAACACCTTATCCGCAAATGTTTTTTGCTTTGTGGCGATGTGATACATATATTTTCCCATTGGAATGACCAGTATCAAGAAAATTGCCAGTGTGAGTATAATCTGTAACATCTCTCTTCCTCCTGTTGCTGTCCTTTCTCTTTTCTCACAATTTCTCCGGATGTATCAGCGCATACACAAGATATCCGGCAAGTAATAAAACTAAAATTCCAAGAACGATCATCTTTATATCCTCCTATTTTTCTTTTGGATTGATCAGCGATTCACAAAAATTCGCAAATAATTTTACACATCCAAAACAAATAATTAAAATTCCTAGTGCAATTAAATCCATCATATTTTTTTCCTCCTTGCTGTTCCCTATTGTAGGACATTGCAAATAAAATCTGTATTAAGCTGAAATGGATTCGTATAAAGATGGTATAAAGATTCGGGTGGAAAAAGGGGGATTGTGAAACACCTTCTCTTGAATTAGCATTTAAAATTGCAGAAGTATTTGAGGTTTCGATCGACAAAACTTTTGAATATAGGAAGGGGAACTAATATGAATAAACAAACTATAATTTTATTTTTTCTTATTGTTTCATTAGGTGTAACACTCAGCCTATATATTTTTAAAGCTAAGAAACAGATGAATTATATGGGGGATGAACGGTGGGAAATGATACAACTAAAATCATACAGAATTGCCAGTATCTCCACTTGGCTTTTAATAATAGTACTTTTAATTTTGCCCATTTTCGTAGACAGCCAATCTACAATCACCATACAACGACTAACCATTTTTTGTCTATTTTACATTGGAGCCCGTAATTTTCTTGAACTTTCTGCAATAATATATTTTGATAAACAATTATAAATAGGTTTTGAACTCAGTAGATATGGACGCTCCGCCTTCTGGAAGAACCGTCGAATTGCTTCCTGCATTTTTTATCGCGGTTAATATACTGTCATTGACCTCTTCGTCCCAAAAGTATACCTTGTTACATTTGCAGATTCCCCCGAAATCTTAAGAAACTCAGTGGCTTTTTATAACATTCTATAGTATGCTAAAAACAAAAAGGAGTTTTGCACAATGTTTCACAACAAAGTAGTTGTCATCACAGGCGGCGCACAAGGTATTGGAAAATGTATTGCCGAAGAATTTAAAAAGAACAACGCTTTTGTCTGTATCATCGACAAACAGCCAAATGATTACTTTGTCGGCGATTTGGCTGAAAAAGAAGTTCTGCACCGCTTTGTGGAAACAGTAATTGCTGACTATGGCAAGGTAGACTATCTGATCAATAACGCACTGCCGCTAATGAAAGGGATCGAGGAATGTTCCTATGAAGAATTTAACTACGCTTTAAAAGTAGGCATAACAGCGCCATTCTATCTTACAAAGCTTTTTCTTCCGTACTTTGCTCCTGATGCGGCAATTGTAAATATCTCTTCCTCCCGGGACCGTATGAGTCAGCCACAGACTGAAAGCTACACTGCTGCTAAAGGCGGTATAGCAGCTCTTACGCACTCCCTTGCTGTCAGTCTTGCCGGGAAAGTTCGTGTAAATTCAATATCTCCCGGTTGGATCGATACCGCTTACACAAAATATGACGGTGCAGATGTGATTCAACACCCTGCCGGCCGCGTTGGGAATTCTCTGGATATTGCCAATATGGTACTATACCTTTGTTCCGATAAAGCAGGTTTTATCACTGGGGAAAATATATGTATTGACGGCGGCATGACGAAGCAGATGATATACCACAATGATTATGGATGGACTCTGAATCAGGAAAATAATTGAGAAAGAGGGGCGTATCACAATACATGATACCCCCACTTTGAAACCTTAAGTATTACATTTTCCGAACACAACCACTTCTGATTTACTGATATTTTTCATTCTATAAAATCCTAATCTAAAATCTTTCCGCCAATCGAAACTGTCACGACCTGCCATGGAATAAATTTTCCGCTGTTTTGCAGTGCTTTCTTTGCCGCCATTTCCAGACCTCCGCAGCATGGCACTTCCATACGAAGAATTGTTACACTCTGAATCTCATTTTCCGCAATGATCTGTGTCAGCTTCTCACTGTAATCTCCTTCATCCAGCTTAGGACATCCAATAAGCGTTACTTTCCCACGCATAAACTCCTGATGTACATTTGCGTATGCATAAGCTGTACAATCTGCGGCAATCAACAGTTTCGCCCCATTAAAATACGGCGCATGTACCGGAACCAGTTTGATCTGGCATGGCCACTGTGCCAGCTGTGACGACTGTGCGGCACTCTTTTGCTCGGTATTATGACCGCTTTCTGGATGAAGCTGTCTCATTCGCTGTCCCGGACAGCCGGAAAATTCTGTCGTTGACTGCTCTGCTTTTTTTCTCTGGTTTTCCAGCACTGCCTGCTCATCGTATGGGGCAGCCTCCCGCTCCACAAAACGGATTGCTCCTGTCGGACACTGCGGCAGACAGTCACCCAGACCGTCACAATAATCATCCCTTAACAGTTTTGCCTTTCCATCGACCATCCCGATTGCACCTTCATGACATGCAGCAGCACAGACTCCGCATCCGTTGCATTTTTCTTCATCTATCTGAATAATTCTTCTGATCATCTTGATTCCTCCCTTGTTTTTGTAGTTCAAGTATAGTACAATCAGGGCAATATTTCGGTTGTTATAACCACAGAAAGGAAGATTTTATGAAAAAAGTTCAGACCCCTCTGTTTCAGGGAATTACAGAAAATGAATGGAACGAAATGCAAAACTGCAGTTGCATGCGTCAGCAGTCTTTTGAAAAAAATGAACTTATTTTTCGGATGGGAGAATCTGTCCGAGAAATCGGAATTGTTCTGACGGGAAGTGTTAATATCGAAAATGTAGATCTCTGGGGAAATAAAAGTCTGCTGAGCAACATCTCAGCAGGACAAGTATTTGCAGAAACTTACGCTTTTTGTCAGGAGCCTTTGATGGTGAATGCAGTAGCCGCTGAATATACAAATCTTCTTTTCCTGAATCTGGAGACTTTGATGCAGCCCCGCTATCAAGATACTCTCTGGACGAACAAGATCATGCAGAATCTCCTTCGAATTTCCATTTACAAAAATCTCATCCTGTCCAACCGGATTTTCTGCACAACCCCAAAGACCATTCGGGGACGTCTGCTGATCTATCTGTCCTCTCAGGCGTCCAAAGCCGAAAGCACGGTCTTTCAAATTCCTTTTAACCGACAGGAACTGGCAGATTATCTCAACCTGGATCGCAGTGCCCTCTCGAAAGAACTTGGAAAAATGCGTGACGAAGGAATTCTGGAATTCCGCAAAAGTCAATTCGTTCTTCACCAGCTGCCGGAGTAGTCTGTTCTCTCAGACTACTTCCCATCTGTAAACCTATACCTGATCAGATGAGATGAAGCCCACCTCTGAAAGTACGAGTTGCGGAATGTCCGGATCGCTATACCTCTTTCACTGTTACAGTTACCTGATCTCCAGGCTGTTTTCCAATCTTGTTTCTAATTTCTTTTCGGATTCCAATAATATAACAAATGCTACCGTCTGGATTTTTAACTCCCATATTTACAATACTTCCACAGTATGGTTTCCCATCAAATGTAATCTCTGCTTTCACTCTTCCTTTACCAAATTCTTTTCTGATATCATACGGAAAGCGCACATACGCTCCGCCCTTGTCGGGAACCGGCTCGATCACAGCCTGAAACTGATAAGTTTTTTCTCCGAATTACGCAAGATCACATGCATTGGTTTTCCTTTCGTCAGTTCATCAACTAATTTGTCCAGATAACGAATTTCGCGAATGAGAGGCTCTTGAATCTCTTCGACACGAACTCCGCAGACAGTACCTTTTATCAGCATTCTGTCTGGATTTGGTTTTGGAGCATTTCTGAAAAACTCCCCATAGCTGATGGATTGCTCTACTGCACTTTCAATGTCTTGCGTTTTATATCCTGTTAGCCAGGTAATCACTGTATTGACCTCATCCTGACGTCTTCCCTTTTTTGTCGCTTTGTTTACCAGCAATGGATAAATTTTTCCAAATTCCATCTGGTACACTTTTTCAATATTCATCGTTTCTTACTCCTCTTCGTCATTCCATACTTATATGTAGGCTAAAACTCATACATCGTACCATGTGAAAACAATCGTCCATCTGTTAATTCTATACACAAAATAATCGTATTTTCATCGTCAAAGTTATTATGTCCATTATCAATCCATTTTGCAAAGGCTTCTTTCAATTTTCCAGCAATTACATGATTCTCTTTTTTCATGCGTAAATCTCAATAGTTCTCCATCCTCCTGCTTCAAAATTCATTCTAAGGCTTTCATCCCAGTCTGTCAAAATACCATCTTCTTTGCTTTTTTATTGCGAAAATATTTGGGAAATGATACAATTCAACCAAAGAATTTGGGAAAACAATAAAAGAAAGGAAGTGCCGTATGGGAAGAGTTGTAGCAATTGCAGGTGGTGATTTATTATCTACCAGAAAACTGAATGTACATGCAATTACACTATCTAATAAAACCACTCCAAACGTTCTGTTTATAGGCACTGCCAGTCACGATGCAGAGGGATATATTGATGCAATCACCAAAGAATATAACCAACTTAATTGTGAAGTAAAAAGTCTTTGTTTAGTTAGCGGAGATCAAAAAGACATCGATGCACTTTTATGCTGGGCTGATATTATCTATGTCGGTGGAGGGGATACAATTTTTATGATGCAGATCTGGAAGCAATACAAATTAAATGTTAAGAGCAAAAAATTTAGCAGGTTTGGCTATGGAAAATGATACTGCATTTGTAGTCAACAATGATAAACCATATTTTATAAGAAGTAATCCGAATGCAAATGCATTCAAGATTCAATACAAAAATGGAACAATAGAAAAGCAAGCATTAAAATTTAAAGAGTAATACTCGTTTCTATGTTTTGTGGAGATGAAAACAAAGCGGGGCTGTCATAACAGCCCCGTAAAAACTCACTTTGTCACTGCGCCACCCGCAGCATACGATATCCAATCCCCACATGTGTCTGGATATATTTCGGCTGAGATGGATTTTCTTCAATCTTCTTTCTGAGCGTTGCCATAAACACCCGCAAAGAAGCTACATCATTGTCCCAGGCACTTCCCCAGATTTCTTTCGTAATATATGTATGAGTCAATACCTTTCCAACATTTTTTGAAAGCAAAATCAGAAGTTTATATTCCGTGGATGTCATATGCAGTTCCTGCCCCTTTAAATACACACAGCCGGACACATAATCAATCCGCAGGTCTCCATTGACAAATTCTTTTTCTTCCTGAGATGAGCTGGATTCCATATACTGAAGTCTTCGCAGGATCACACGCAGTCTTGCCAGAAGCTCCTCTACAGAAAACGGCTTGGTCAGATAGTCATCCGCACCTGCATCCAACGCCTCAATCTTATCCCTGTCTTCACTCCGCGCACTGATCACTATAATCGGCAGATTTGACCAGGAACGGATTTTTTTGATCACTTCCACTCCATCCATGTCCGGAAGCCCCAGATCCAGAAGCATGATATCCGGTTTCTGAGACGCTGCTTCCAAAATTGCCTGAGCACCGTTGGCTGCTGTATGGAAACGGTAATCCTGTGTCTCTAATGTAGTTGTAATCAGGTTTCTTACTGCTGTATCATCTTCTACCGCTAAAATCAATGGTTTATTCATTCAAAGTAACCTCCTCTGCCTGCAGTGTAAATGTAAAAATCGTACCATGTGGAACATTATCTGCTACCTGAATCGTTCCCCCATGCGCCTGTATGATCGACTTACAGAGGAACAGCCCCAGTCCAAGACCTCTTCTGCTGTCTGCAACTTTACTGTCTGCAGTATAAAACATATCAAAAATCTTTTCTTTTGCACAATCCGCAATTCCTTTTCCATTATCTGCAATGGAAATCGCGATCATCTGATTTTCTTTTCTTGCATAGATCTCTATTTTAGAGCCTTTCGGCGTATATTTCAATGCATTGTCCACAATATTAATAATAACCTGGATGATGAGACGGGAATCCATTTTTGCCAGAAGCAGCTCTTCCGAATGAATAAATTTCAATTCATAGTCCGAATGATCCCGGCTGATGTGTTTCAGCGCCCCCTCAATCACCTCATCCACCAATTCGATCTGCAGATTCAGATTCATAGTCCCGTCTTCCAGCCGCGTCACAGACAGAAGATTTTCCACCAGATTAATCAGCCACATAGAATCATCATAAATTCCTTTATAAAGCTGTTTTTGCTTCTCTTCACCAAGCGCTGACGCACTGTTCAGAAGAATCCCTGCATTTCCCGAAATACTCGTCAGAGGCGTCCGAAGATCATGAGAAATCGAACGCAGGAGATTTGCTCTTAACTGCTCATTCTTTGCCTGTGCAAGCGCTTCTTCCCGTTTTCTGTTATAGCCCTCTTTTTCCAATGCCAGTGCACATTCCCCTAAAATGGATAAAATCAGGTTCTGTTCATAGACATCCATCATCATCCCTTCCAGAGCAATTCCGATCACGCCATAGACCATGTCTTCGTTTCGGATTGCCAGATACAAGCAATGTGCATCCGGATACTGATCCATTCCTGTTCCTGCGCGTTTTCGATTCTCGAACACCCACTGCGCAGCCTGCCGTTCCCGCTGCTGCAAGTATAACATCTTGGCTGCACCAGGTTCTGCCATACAAAACCTGGGCTCAGAAAGTATTCCATCCTCTGCCCGATAATATATCACATTTTTTCCCATCATGCGCATCAGATGCCTTGCAGTCTCTTCAATCATCTCATCCGCATTCTTCGCCTTCTGGAGCATCTGATTCGTCTCCAACAGGATGCGGGTACGTAAAGCCATCTGCTCAGCCCGATACCCCTGCTTACGGATTTGTATGGTCAAATTACTGACGATCACGGCTGCAATAAACACAGTCACAAATGTCACTGGATACCCGTAATCATACGAAAAAAACGTAAATCTTGGCTCTGTAAACAAAAAATTAAACAACAACACACTGAGCAGCGAATAGCATACGCTCCATCCTCTGTTGACCGTAATGATTGCAATGATCAGAACTCCTAAAATGTATACAATAATGATATTTTCTTCTGAAAATCCAAGATACCGGAATAAATATCCAATTCCAGTTGCTATAAAAAGGATCCCTGTCATTACCAGCAGCCCTTTTAAAAATCTTTCCCAGATTTTCATCTGTTCCTGTTTCATATCTTCGCTCCCATATTTTTCACTTCCTGTCAAATTTAACACTTCATATCTAAAAACTGCATGAAAACTTTTTTGGTTCCATTAAAATCTTATAAAGATTCTTTCTCTGCTACACTAGTATATTTAAATATGAAGACAATATCAATACATTATGACAGATAAAAATAAAAATTTCCAACAAAAATTCAGAGTTTACATCAAGATTTTTAATACTTTTTTCTACATACTATTGACTTTTCTTCCAACTGTTCATATGCTGTTTATATAAACATACACAGTTGATAAACAGTCAACTGATACAAGGAGGGATACTATGGAATACCTGTTGGAAGTACAACATCTCAACAAAAATCTTAACACCTTTGCTCTGCATGATATCAGCTTTACACTAAAGCCTGGATTTATCACAGGTCTGATCGGACAAAATGGCTGCGGAAAGACCTCTCTGATCAAAACTATTCTGAATTTGTATGAAAAAGATTCCGGAGCAGTCTTTGTAACTGGTCATTCCATGGAAAACGAAGAAATTGCTGCAAAAGATCAGCTTGGCGTTGTTCTGGATGAATGTCTCTTTGATGCAGACACCCGGGTCGAGACGAACGCCCGCTGCTTCGGTGCTCTCTACAGTCGATATGACCACAGCTTATTTCTGGAATTTTGCAGACGTTTTGATGTGGATCCAAAGAAAAAAATCGGCAAACTCTCCAAAGGACAAAAAGCACGCTTTCAGCTTGCCTTTGCATTTTCCCATGACGCAAAAGTGTTTCTTATGGATGAACCTGCGGTCGGACTGGATCCTCTGTTTCGCAAAGAACTGATGGGATATATGCAGGAAATCGTGGAGGACGGCACGAGAAGCATTCTTTTTTCCACCCATATCACCGAAGATCTGGATCAGATCGGAGATTACATTCTTCTGATGGATCACGGGCGTCTGATACTGGATTTAACGCGGGAAGAACTTGCAGATCGCTATCTCCTTTTACATGGTACAAAAGAACAACTGGAGCAGTTAGATCCTCAAATGATCGTTTGTCAAAATTTCGGTGAATATCGAAATTCCACACTGATCGACTCTGCCAAAGCAGAATCACTCCATCTTGGCGGGCTGACCGTCACCAGGCCTTCTCTGGAAGATCTGATGTATTGTTTTCACAAAGGAGGTGTGATCCAATGACAAAATTGATTATCCAACACCTGTGGTCTGATTTTAAAAAACACTGGCTCGGGATTCTTGTGACATTGGTATTGTGTTATATTGCTACCATTTTTGTGTTTACCTTTGGATTCTGGTTTTTCATGGTGGATTCAGAAGCTTACTTGCTTTCAGAGGCTGAACTGAGGAAAATGATACTGAACGGATCGGAGACCTATACACTTTTATACTTTATTGGCACTGCCGGCATTTTGTTGTCTGTCATCCTGATTTCCAGAAAATTTCCCGTCCGGCTGTTGAAACCAATCTATTTTTGTCCGGCAGATATGAGATTAAAAAGAAAATCTTTACGCTCTTATTTAGGGAGCAAGGTTTCTTTTTGTCTGATTTTATTTGTATTACTCTGTCTGAGCTTTACCGGAAATCTGCTGATATTTTTCCAGACTCCCGAGCTTACATTGCTACTTTTTTTGTCCTGCTTTATCCTGATTGATTTTTCCATGAAAGCAGATCCCGGCAACCGGATTCCAAATCGTGAGCTTGATGAAGCACTGGAAGGAAAAGGAATGAGCATCGTCAATGTCTACTGGTTCTGTCTGCTTTCTTTGGAATATGTTGCTTTATTTTGCCAGAGCTATCTGCAGACCTCATGGAGCAGCTGGATCATTGCACTTTGGATCATTGCTATGATCGGAAATGTTTTTGCAGCAGCTTACTGCATCCGTACTTTTTTAAACAATATGATTTCTTACGAAAACTTATATTTCCCAAAACAGGAGGTAACTGTATGTTGACGCTGATCTTACAAAGTCTGTGGTCTGATTTTAAAAAACACTGGCTGAACTTCTCCATTTTATTTGCATTGTGGACCATTTGCTATTTCACATTTGGATTTTCTACTCCTTCTGCCTCCATAGGCTTAGGACTTGCTTTTGTACTTCTTCTTTCAGTAAAATTGCCGATACGCTCTTTGAAAGCACTCTCTTTTTGTCCTGCTGACACAAAGATAAAGCGTCGGTTGCTTTTGATGTACCTGTTGGTTAAAATTTTGATCTGTCTGCTGATATTCTCATTGTTTCAAATTCTGGGCGGAGGTTTCCATTATTGGATAATAACTGTCACACCTCGTGAAACAATAACCGACTTGCTGCTCCTTCTTCTCCTGATCATCGCAGCTTGCTTAAATCATGCCATGCCTTCTCCAATTCAGTTAACCGAAGAGGGACATCAGCAGAAAATTTTCAATAGGATTCTCAATTTTGACTTTCTGAATTTTATCTGGATTCTGCTGCTTGTGGCCGAATTTGCACTTTTTAAATATGCTTCCCCAAAAAATATTCTCTGGTTTCTGATCATGAGCATAAATATACTTGTAAGCGCTTACTGCATTCACAGTTTTCTAAACAGCATCCTTTCTTATGAAACTTGCTTCGAACTGCAGGACTTGACAGAAAGGAGGCCTGGTACACATTGAACATTCTTTTAAAACCGGATTCCTCACTGCCGATTTACGAACAG
>ENA-UOJP01001835-UOJP01001835.1-human-gut-metagenome-genome-assembly--contig:-C102-NODE-1835-length-21335-cov-5.362547_pt1 | contig 21335 bp, 14 predicted proteins | sample MGYA00242353_ERZ723900 | MGnify/ENA metagenome assembly ERZ723900
GCTTCATATAAATCCTTCGGCACATTCTGCATTGCAGAAACGAAGATAATTGTAGATATTCCGAACGTCTTCCATACAGACATGAATATTATTACATAAATGGTAATAGCAGGGGAATTGAGGAAATTGACTCCTCTTATACCCATAAGCACCAAAAAATATGTGAAAATTCCTACTGACGAATGCAGGAACATTCTCCACATGATAGCGACCGCCGTTGCAGAGCATATAATCGGAAGGAAATAAATTCCCCTGAATATTTTATTCTGTACGCTGTTCTTAGTTACCAGAGCCGCCAAAATCATGGCAACAACCATCTGGATTGGAACCTCCACTACAGCGAATTTTACAGTTACCCAAAGTCCATTCCAAAACCTGGGATCCTGCAAAGCTTCTTGATAATTACCAAGTCCAATAAATTTGATATCCTTCAAAAAAATATCGGCATCGAAAGTGCTTAAAAAGAATGATGCGATCATTGGAATAATACTGAACGTCACAAGCAAAATCATAACGGGCGCAATAAACAAATATGCGATATGTGACGGCTTATTCCAAAATGCCCGAAACCTTTCCCCCAATTTCATTACCTTTCCTCCCTGTTCTCTTTATTTTATCTGTTTCGAATGGGAAGCCATTCGTAAAACGTCTTCTTTAGATAGGCATCCCAAAAAATCCAGTCATGTGAGTAACCTTCCGGTTCCTCATATGTAAGACTATACCCCATTTTTAATAAAGCATCCCTGTCTCTTCGGACAACGTCCCGTATAAAATCATCTTTCCCAACTGCCAGAAACAACTCCGGAACTGGAATTTGTTCCTGCATATTGTGTTTGGCATAGACTGCCAAATCATATTCACTCCCCGGTATCTGATCCGGATTTCCAAAAGCTCCCTGTAATTTAGGCAGACTTTGTATCGTTTTAATCTGTTCAACCAGGTTATCGGTATCAATGCTGCACCCAATACCGCCGGACAGATCTACACATGTAGCATACAAGTCCGGCCTGCGCATTGACACCTCCAATGCCCCGTTTCCTCCCATCGCCATACCAACCACAAAGTTATCTTCCCTTTCCGGCGAGGACGCAAATAAGGAACGTATCAAAACAGGCAATTCTTCCGTAATATATGTAAAATAACGAATCCCATATTTCGTATCCAGAAAAAAACTATCCTTCACCTGCGGTGTCACAGTCATAACATTATTCTGCTCCGCATAAAATTCCACACGGCTCATCCTCTGAAACGTAGTATCATCATCGCCTCCGCCATGCATCAAATAGACCGTAGGGAGCTTCATCCCCGGCTGATAACATTTACGTAATTTCTCCGGTTCCCCCATCTGGTTTTCTGAAGCACACGCCATATTATAAGTATACTTTCCCGTGGGATAAGTAACTGTAATATCCGTATACATTCCCAACACTTCCGAATGATAATTAAATCTTAAGACTCCCATTTATTCTCCTCTCCTTTTCTGATAAATTACAAAAAGAATCAGCATACCTCCCATTAATACTGCAATTGTCTGAAACATCATTTCATACCCCCATATTCCGGAAATACATCCTCCGATAACGGGACCAAGCGCATTTCCGATATCAGCTCCTATATAATAGGTACTGGACGCCACACCTATCCGTGATTCATCCACACTCTTAATACAGGCCGATTGCAGCGATATCTGGCCGCCTCCCTGTCCGATTGCTTTCAATAAAGCAGCTATCAGAACGGTTTTCAAAATCATTGCTTTGGAAAGCAATAACATTGATGACAGGCTTACCGCAAGTGAGACTCCTACGATCATCAAAATAGACGATCTGTCTGCCATACGCCCCATAATTATTCTTACCAGAAAAAGACAGGCAGCGTTTACGGTAAAAAAAAGCGCTATGTTTACTATCCCCCGCTCATCCCCCAATAACACCAGAAACGAACTGGTAATCCCGTTTGCCATGGAAAACATTCCTGCAGTTAAAGCATAAAAAAGGCACTCCCACGCAACCAAATACCGAAAGGAAAAGTAACTTTTATTTCTTTTTTCTGTTTTTGACGAATCATGACAGGAACTATCGTATGGGAACAAAAACAACAAAACAACGGCAAAAGCGGATATAACCGCCACGGTATAAAAAAGTGCCCGGAAGCCCATATGTTCCTTCATCGCAACACCGATAACCGGTCCAATTACCTGTGAAACCACCTGGCCCAGTCCAAAATATCCAAGGCCTTCTCCCAATCTTTCTTTTGGAATAATTTCGGCAACTAAGGCCATATTGGCAGTACCGCTGATACCAAAAGAAAATCCCTGTATAATCCTGAAAAAAAGAATTACCGCCATATTTGCGGAAAAAGCATAACCCAGAAAACTAAAACAAAACACCACCGTTGCTATAATACAAATCTTTTTTTTATTCAGCGTATCACAAATCAGTCCTCCTACCGGGCGGCTGAACAATGCTGCCATCGAGAAAATACCTGCTATTGTTCCGGCCATTGCGAGTGTTCCTCCCAATTTTACAGCGTAATTAGTAATTAAGGTCGAAATCATACTGTAACTCATTGCTGTCGTTAAACTGATTAAAATTAAAAACAGATAGCCTGTCGTAAATAATTTCGCTTTATACTGCTGTTCTTTTCTCATTATCAGCCACCATATATCCTTTTTCTTATCAATTTATTTCCAGGCTCCCATCTTTTTTCCTGCGGAAATGTTTCACATATTCCCATCCGAAATATGGATCCATTTCTGCGATTTCATGACCTTTATCATGCATCATAATGTAATTATATAAATTGATTGGATCCGGGTCATTACTGTAAAAACGGTTAACAGAATACCAGTGTTCCGCAAAGCGTCCTGAAGAATACCGGATTTCTATTTCATCACCCGGAACTCCCACGCCCCCTGTTACCAAATTCCCTTTTTCCGGAGTTTTCTTTACAGGAATATGATTGTATTGCTTCCAAAAATCATATTGATGCTGCTGTGTACTTCCCCGGAATACGGGGTATGAGGGTTCTCTTGTCCCATATGTATACCATACCGGCATCCGATAATCATACTTCTCTTTCTTACTCATAGCCAGTGCCATAGGACGGATATCTGCATAATCTACTTCGGAAGGACCAACACGCTCCCCAGGCCAATTTCCATCAATCGGGCAGATTGCAGCTATAAGCTCCGGGTACACCATCGCCGTTACCATTGCCTGTGAAGAACCATTTGAAAAGCCCGACAGATATATTCTTGACGGATCAACCGGATAATTGGCAATCATATATTTGATTAATGCTGCTGAATAAGCTGCATCATCCGGTTCCTTATCATTCATAAAAATATTCCAGCTGCAGCGATTGGAGCCCCATGGATAAACGGTAATAAAGCCTTCTCTTTCTCCGATTTCATGAAATCCTGCCATTTCTGCCGCTTCCTCAGGATTATCCGACCCGCCATGAAAAAAGAGCATAAGCGGCACTTTTGTCCCTTCCGGCATACTCTTCACAGAATCGGGCACAAAAGTCAGCCATGTATGGGGCATTCCGTCTTGGTCTCCCAATTCTGTATTTTCAATAAAGTACTCCCCGTTATATTTCGCTATATCCGTTCTGTGCATCACGTTTCCATAACGTCCGGTATTCGTCCGGCGTACTTTCCGAAATAGTTCCTTCCATACCTTTTCCAGAAATACCGGACACATATCTGCCTCAGGATGAATTTCTACACATTGCAGTTGATTGAAAGGACATTCCCACCTGTTTTCATGTAATTTATGAGTTTCATTTGCACGGACAAAATAAGAAACCGTATCTTCATTTGTGTCACACAGCCAAATTGGTACAGGTGCATAAACGGCCTTTTCCAACGATTTTTGCGACAGCTCCCCTCCTATTGCCAGTACTGCGGCAACATTCTGTGGTTTACAGGCGGCCATAGACAACGCCATAGCTGCTCCCTTTTTCCCAATTCCAATAAGATAACGGGTGTCATTCATCAAGTGCCAGGAATCCATCATGGTTTCCCATGTTGGAATTCCAAAATAGGTCTGCACGGGTTCAAATTCTCTTTCCAATGTCATTGCCCCCTGCATCTGATCAATAATATCCAGATCTTTATCATAATCCCATCCATCAGTTCCCGGTTCCGGAAAAGACAATACCAGCTGCTTTTCCTGAGCCAGCTTATCCAGACCGCTTTTCTTAAGGATACCTTCTATCTTTTCTTCATCTGCTTCATCCAGCAAAACAGTCACGCTGCACCGTTTATACGGTGAATGTTTAGGAATTGGCGGAAAATAAAGGTACATTGCCCTGCTGCAGGACTCCAATGTTTTGTACAATAATCCCATAGTCTATACTCCTACTCTCTAATCTGTATTTACGGTTACTATTTTTGCATATGTTATATCTCCTGTATAAATACAATTCGCCGTTGCTAAAAGCAACTTCGTTTTAGCAATTTGTTAAAACGAAACTCTCTTTACAAGAGAGTTCTTTTTTAAACCACATTTTTTCAGCAGATATCCTTCAACTCTATTTTACACTATCCTCCAGCTCAGGAAAATCACCGCAGCTTTGTCTGATAATAAAATCAGGAACTAATATCCTGTTCATAGGTATAGAAATATTATTTTCAATCATTGTCAGCATCATTTCCAACGCACTTTTGGCCATATCCAGCATAGGCATGCGAAGAGAGGTAACTGTCGGCGTCGTATACTCCAAAACCTCATCATCGCCTGATACAATAATCTCCATATCCTCAGGCACATGGATATTATTTTCTTTCAATGCCATGAGAACCCCTCCTATAAGTCCATTATCCATGACAAACAAAGCGGTAGGCGTGTCTTTTTGAGCCATAAAAAATTTCTTTATTTCCTGATAACCTGATTCGAAGTTTCTTTTCTCTGCAACTCCGGTCCATTCCATCCCTACTTCTATACCGAACTCTTCACACGCTTCTGTAAAACCCAGTTCCCGAAGCCTGGATCCTCTCCCCTTATTCTTCTTATTGAGAATTCCAGCTTTTTTGTGTCCTCTGGCCGCAAAAAGCTTTGCGCATTTCCGGCCTGATTCATAATCGCTGATGGAGACCCAGCTAAATTTATTGGATTGCCTGTTCATTAAAATAATCGGTATATTAAAATCCATTGCCTCCATAAACGAAAGATCATCCTCTGAAGCGCCTCCGATAATCACCCCATTATATCTATTGCTGTTCATGTTCTCTCTGAATTTCTTCAATTCATTGAATTCATATGGCTGTACTACAATCTCCACATTTAACTTACTATTTTTAGTAACCAGATAGGCACCCTGAAAAAATTTCCCCAACAACTCATCCAAAAAATCATTACACCAATACACAGCAATAATATAGGATGCCTTTTCACCAGCAGCTTGCCTTAATCTTCTTGCATTCATATTAGGCTGATAATTCATTTCCTTAGCCATGGCCTGGACACGCTGCTGTGTTGCCTTGGAAATTCTCATACTGTCTCCTCTGCCGTTTAAAACAATGGAAACAGTCCCCGGAGATAGTTGCAGTCTCTCAGCAATCTGCCGAATCTGGACAGTTGCCGTTTCTTTTTTTATATTCATATAGCTACCTCTTTTGCTTCTTTGCAATTTGCTTTTAGCATATATGATATAGTAAGCCATATTACCTAAATTGTCAACTTATTTCTTTCCGTATTTCTGTATTTTGCGGGCGTCATTCCATTCTTCTCAACAAACATATGGTAAAAACTTCCCCTGCTCTGATATCCTGACATGACTGCTATCTGTTCTACAGAAAGCTCCGTATTTCTAAGCAGCTTTTCCGCTTCTGTCAGCCTGACATTTTTAACATATTCCGAATAGGTACAGCCACTGTATTTCTTTATCAGGCGGTTATAGTAGTCCTCATTATAGTGAAAATGTTCCACCAATTCCTGTATTGTTACTGTCCGGTAGTTATTACCGATATACTTCTCAACTTCGCAGAACAAAAAATCATTTACTTTCTGTTTTTCCTGACTTGTAAGCATAAAAACATAATCCAGGGATAAAGTCCTTAAAAGCCTCGCCAGCTGCGGATGCCGCATCGAACGGTTCAAAATCAAGATCTGGGAAGGCGATGGATTCGATGGATTCTGCCTGCTTTATAATCTGTTGACCGGAATGACGATATTGGAACGTTCCTCTATCCAGAAATGCAACGGTACAGAAATCCGCTGACAGACCATGCAGAACCAATTTTTTCTGCTATACTATCTCTCAGAAAACGGAAGGGAGGGCCCCAGCGGTGACATATGGGTTCCCATTGCGTAACACAGCCATTAAAAACTGAATAACTGCTACCCTTGCGGTAGCACTACCGAGCAGGAAATAAAGAGGTGTGTCGAATAAGCTGCAAGTAAATACACAGTTTAATTGACACACCCTTAATCAAGCGACTACCTGCTGTATAAAATAACCCTTATAAAATTTTCTCTACTCAAACTCCTCCGCAGATAACTTGAACTATCTACTTTTTTCTGATTTTACCGGATTTATTATCCATATTCTTCAAAAATACTTTCTTATTTGTGCCAGTCCAAATTTTCAGAAAGGAAAGCTGACCTCGAAAAGGGTATAGCACAATGACCAATAGAAAGACAGTGAAATTTGACTGTTTGCAATTTTAGATTGTTATTTCACATACATACCATTATGGTCTTTTTAACAGAGCCAATACCTTCCCCCGCAACGGTAATTTTAATCTCGCCAGGCTTCATGCCACTACGAACAATTGCACAAGCATGACCTCTGTAAGATTTTGTTCGATTGTCCGAATAAATTTCCTCTGTAATAGGATTTCCCGTCCCAAATCCAGCAAGTGTTGCAGCGCCGTCAACAGAAACTGTCAAAATGTTTTCCGCATCTGTAACGAGTCTCTCATTCTCATCCAATACATCAATATTGATATAGGCAAGATCATGTCCATCGCATCGTAATGTTTCCTTTTCTGCTGTGAGTCGCAACTTTGAAGCCTCTCCTGACGTTTCCATGCAATCACGGCTGATTTCCACACCGTTTTGATAGCTAACCGCCTCTACTTTACCGGCATAGAACACTGTGTCAAAACGGACTGAATTTGGCATCGGATACTCCCTGCTCACTTGCTTTTTGGCAACAGTTTCACCATTTATGATCAACTCTACTTCATCTGCCGATGAAAATACAACAACTTGAACAGGTTTTCCTTCATAAGCTGTATAATTCCAATTTCTTACAACTCCTGGAAATCCCCACATACTCATCTTTTCTACTTTTCCGAAGCAATCCGGATGAAGTGAATAAAGATATGTCTTCTTGCTCCCCCAAACAACACTCCGATAAGCACCTTGTGGAAGCAATCTGCCTGTAATGTCAAAATCGGCATCGTTAGCTGTTCTCCAAGGATAGGGAGATGTAGTCGACGGCATGATTTCCCATGTATTTTTCATGGCTATAGGGTCTTCGGAATCCACATAAAGAGCCTTTCCGATACCCGCCTCTCCGATATAATCCCATGCAGTCCATGTAAAATCACCAATCACATATGGATGACTTTCCACCATAGGCCATCGAAAGCCAATCTCCTTGGGGAAATTTTCCGACCCAAGCATCACTCTTTCCGGATACCTAATATGGTCGTTTTCATAGAGTTCTTCCATATAATTGTAGCCGACAATATCCAGGCCATTGCAAAAAGCTTCTGTACACTTTTCCCAAAAAGCTCCATCCCGATTATCCGCAGTGTTCTGGCTCTGATTCTGACCCTTTGCCAAATAATCATCTAACCCACTCCAAAAGGAACAAATACCATTACTGATTGGCCTTCCCGAATCTAATCTTCGAATCGTATCAGACAACTGTTTTGCCAACGTATACCCATTATTTAAGCCACCGCGTTCAGGGATCTCGTTACCTGTGGACCAAATAATAACAGACGGATGTACTCTGTCTCTCTTAATAAATGATGTAAGATCATCTTCCCAATTTTGTGCAAAATAGGTGCTATAATCCCCTGGGCGCTTTGCCATCCCCCAGGCATCAAAGGCTTCATCAAAAATATACATTCCTACTCTGTCGCAGGCTTCAACGAGCCATTTTGAAGGTGGATTGTGTGCAGTACGGATTGCATTAAATCCAACCTCTTTTAATTTTTTCACTTTTCGCATTTCACTCTCATAAAAAGATGCTGCACCGAGTAGTCCATTATCATGATGCAAACAACCACCCTTTAATTTTACAGTCTTTCCATTGATCCTAAGTCCATAAATAGAATCCGCTGTAACTGTACGGATACCGAACAACGTCGATTCCTCATCTGAAACAGAGTGTTCAGCCTTAATCAGATGAGTACGATACTCTCCAATGTCTGTTACCTTCGCATTCACATGATACAGATTGGGATGTTCCACATCCCATAGCTTGGGGTGCGCCAAATTAAGCTTCAATCTGGCAGTTTCCCACCTTCCTGGATTGACTTGGATCAGTTGCTTTGAAGTTGCAACGACGTTTTCATCTAACAATAGAACCTCTACTTCAACTATTTTGTTATCCTGAGTCTCATTGACCACTTCAATTTCCGCATCAATAAATGCAGTATCTTCATCCATTCTACTTGTCTGAAGGAAAATTCCATCTGTAGCAATATGTACCTTCGGGCCATGACAAAGCGTAACACCTCTGAACAAGCCGCATCCGGAATACCATCTGGAACTGGGCTGAACTCCCGAATTGGTATTGATCGTAATTCGATTCTCTACCCCAAACGTCACATGATTTGTAATCTCAACATAAAATGGAGAATATCCATAATGATGTTCAGCCACCTTGCAACCATTGATCTCGATTGTAGCATGCATCATAATCCCGTCAAACTGCAAACCAATACATTCTTCATTCCACTCCATCGGAATTAAGATCTGCTTTGTATAATTACACATTACACCTTCAAAATAACCCGAATCATATTTTGCAGCCGCATTAGGTGAAACCTTTGTACTGATCATTGCATCATGCGGCAGATCAACCCTCATCCCCGGATCATTTTGTATCATACTTAACGAATCTAAAAAACCTTTTCTTAATGTCCAATTCTGATCCAACACAATATGCTCCATAATTACAATTCCTCCTTGTAAGTATCATTTAATTTTCGCATATATACAACATTAAACATTATTAGTATACTATTAATACATAAAAAGTTAAATTAATTGATCTTTAATATCAACTCCAAAATTCGTTTTCCACAAATTCCATTTCTTCCCTGTTAAGTTCTCCAAGGCGCATTGCCTCAAGCAGTCTCTCTGGGAAGCCAAGTCCCATCTTTACATCATTTCCGGCTTTTACTCCCATGTAATGTTCTCCCATGGTCCACCAATCAGTTGTGACTATGCTATCAAAGCCCCATTCATGTCTCAGAATTCCATCCAGCATGTCCTTGTTTTGGAAAGCTCTATGTCCGTTGATGATATTATAGAAGGTCATAATGCTCCAGGGCTTTGTCTCTTTGATGATAACACGGAAGAAGTATTCTCCACCTCCGTCTCCCAAATCCTTTTATTTTACATCTGCCGCCGGCTAAAACACAAATTCATATGCTTTCCCTGCTTCCAGCTCCAAAGAATACCCAAATTCTTCCTTTTCCCAGGAAAGCGTTTCGTCCCGGCAGGAAATCCGCTCAGGTTCCTCACCGACAAACAGCGTTCTGCGGTTCTTATCCGCACGGATTTCTGCTTTCTGCAACGTTCCGTTCTTCCATTCCATATCCACTTCCAGGCCGCCTCTTGCACGCAGGCCCTTCACCTCGCCGTTCTTCCACTTAGGAGGAAGCGCAGGCAGGAAATGCACCCCTGCGTGGCTCTGCAGCAGACATTCCGCCATACCGGACAGAAGTCCCAGGTTACCGTCAATCTGAAATACGTTTCCGGCATTCAGCAAGCTTGCCGTAAAGCTCTTTTCAAACATTCTGTCAATGGCAGTCTGTGCACCTTCTCCGTTTAAGAATCTGGCAAAGAAAGCAATATGCCATGCACCGCCCCAGCCTGTCGCTTTCGCGCCGTGTTCAATTCTGAAGTCCAGGGATTTTCTGGCCGCTTCATAGATCTCCTTATCCTTATTCCAGGAAATCTCATCCCCCGGAAATACTGCCCACAGATGAGAAGTATGTACCATATTCGGAGTGAGTTCTTTCTCTTCCCACGCCCATTCCTTCAATCTGCCTGTGGAATCAATCTGATTGGGGCGAAGCTCTCTGATGATTCTCTCAAAATCCGCTTTATAAGGACTTTCGATGCCCAGTATCTTCGCTGCCTCCAGACAAGCACTCATCAAGCCTCTGATGATCTGATTATCCATGGCAGGTCCTGCGCAGATCGGCGTATCGGAACCGTCTTCCAGAACGAATCTGTTCTCCGGAGATACCGAAGGGCAGGTCACCAGATACCCTTCCTTATCCTTAATCAGGAAATCCACGAAGAAGAGTGCAAACTCTTCCATCACGGGATATTCTTTTCTCAGGAAATCCTCATCCAAGGTAAAAAGATAATGCTCCCACAGATGCATTGCCATCCATGCGCCGCCCATCTGCCAGAATGCTGCCGCCGCATACATATCCTGCGTACCGCAGTCTCCATAGATGTCGGTATTGTGATGGCACATGGTTCCCCTGCAGCCATACATTCTCTTCGCCACATCCCGTCCTCTTTCCTGTACCGTATGAATCAGGTCAAAGAGAGGCTCATGGAGTGTGGACAGATTACAGATTTCCGCAGGCCAGTAATTCATCTGCAGATTGATATTCGTCGTATATTTGCTCTCCCAGCTGGGACAAAACTCATGATTCCAGATACCCTGCAGGTTCATGGCCGTCGCGCCCTCTCTTCCGGCAGATACCATCATATACCTCGCATACTGGAAATACATTCCTGCTTTCTCATCCTCAGGCAGCGCAAGCGTACATCTTTCCATATAAGAAGTGAAATCCGCAATATGGTCAGCCCTGATATCAGCATACCCTTTTGCACGCGCTGCCGCAAGAGAAGACTTCACATTTCCGGCGAAGTCTTCTTCCCTGTTATCCGTAGAAGCCGCCAGATAAATTACGATTTCGCCCGCTTCATGGGCAACCAGCTTCGCATAACAGTCCTCAATCCGTCCATCCGTCACCACAGTCAGGCCGCAGGCAAATCTTGTACCATTTTCATCCCCCTCCATCATCAGGGTATGGCCCTTTTCGGTATAGATTCTCTCACATCTGGTCACAGGCCATACGCCGGCGCTGACGAATTTCCCCGGTCTCCTGTCATCAGGCAGCCTCTGATCCGTGAAAGGGACACGATTGAGCAGCATATCCAGCCGGATTGCTTTCTCCTTATCGCTCTTTAAACGGATACAGAGTACTCTGTCCGGATTACTGACGAACATTTCCCTTGTATACCGTACTCCCTTGTCTTCATGGGAAATGCAAAGAATACCCTCTTCCATGTTCAAATCAGATACATAATTCTCACCGTCGGACTCCGGCAGCCATCCCATCTGGAAGGGAAGCGCGGTATTTAACGCAAGGTCGAGTTCCCCCAGGGGTGAGAAATTCCTCATATTGCCAGGAGCGGATACCATATGAGAGAACATCAGCTCCTCCGCTTCTTCGAACTTCCTGTCAAGAATCAGTTCCCGGACCTCTTTCAGATGCTCTTTCGCGTTGGGATTGATTCTGTCCCTGAATTTACCATGCCACAGGGAATCCTCATTCAACTGGATTCTGTCCCTGGCAGTATGTCCGTACACCATGGCCCCCAGGAATCCGTTTCCCATGGGTGTTGCGTCCAGCCAGCGTGATCCGGACTCTTTTCTGATAAAATGTTTCTGTACATTCATAGGAAACACCCTGCCTTTCTTTCTTTAAAAATGAGGGCGTCCGGGGGACACCCTCATTTCCAAAATGAACTCGCTTATTTATTTTGCTGCATTTGCCATATAAGCATCATAATACTTCTGATAGGTATCGATGTACTGCTGCACATTCATCTTCTCCAGAGTTGTCAGATACTCTTCCCACTGGGTTTCAATATTAAGATCGCCAGTGATAAACTGTACCAGAGCCTGATTTACATAACCGCCGATCTGCAGGGTTGCTTCACTGATAATCTGTGCGTCGGTACCTTCAAATACCAGGTTGGGAACCAGAGTCTCAAGTGCAGGCTCGTAGGGCTGATACTGCTCACCAGCCTTCTGCAGATAGAACTCGCCATCATACTCAGGATTAAGAATCTTCCGTTCGCCGCGTGCTCTTGCAGAGGACCATCTTACGGACGCGTCAGATGCCCAGCGATAATGTTTGCCGTCCTCACCGGAGTAATCCTTTGCATATCCATTTCCAAGCCAGTCATAGTCTTCAGGAATATTCATAATCTCATAAGAAGGAGTTCCGCCTGCGAGGGAGGTTCCCTCAGTAGTATATTTCCAGCCAAGGCCTTCCGGCCCCATAGACTGTACATTGTTGGCTTCCTCACTTGCAAGGAAGTCCAGAAGTGCAGTTACGATTACAGGATATTCGCAGGTAGAAGAGATACTGCCGATACCCATACCAAAGTAGTTGTCAAGACCCTTTGCACAAAGTCTTACACCGCCAGGGCCTTCTACAGGTGTGAATAATTCCCAGTTCTGCCACTCACCGGGCTGATTTGCCCAGAACTCATCATCGGTCTGAGGACCGCCTCCAGGATAAACAGCTACCAGAGGAGTTTCATTCTTCAGCGTTGCAGCGAACTGTGTATTGTCCTGTGTAAAGGTCTGAGGATCCAGAAGACCTTCTGAATACAGCTTGTTGATATAGCGAAGCCCTTCTCTGTACTCATCCTTCATTACGGAATACTCAATCTTACCATCGTTTACTACAAGACCTGCAGCGACAGTAGGGTTGGTATTGCTCAGAGGGTTATTACACTGTACGAAAGAGTTAATCATCCATACCGTAGGATCAGAAGCCCAGCCGCCAATGAAACCGGTCATGGGAACTTCATCCGCAAGGCCGTTGCCGTTGGGATCTTCGTTTTTCACCTTCTTCAGGTACTCATACAGTTCATCCGTAGTCTCAGGAATATGGCCGTCGTTCAATGCTTCCACCCAAGGCATATAGATGTACATTCTGTTCTGATAACGGCAATGGAAACACTCATTGTTATCGCCGTAAGTATAAATATTACCATCTGACATAACGAGGTCTGCCCTTCTCATGGGACTTTCTTCATTCATTGCGTTCCAGTTGGGAGCGTCTTCCAGCAGGTCGTTCATAGGAATGATTAAGCCCTGCCGACCGTAGTCCTGAAGTTCGGTTTTGGTCCAACCGGTTGCCAGGAACAGATCCGGCAGATTTTTAGGGTCAGTCATTACAAGATTCAGCTTCGTCTTCGCATCATCGCCGTCTACATCATATACGAAATTCAGATGAATGTTGGTCTTTTCCTCAATCCAGTCGGTTACGTAATTGTTCTGATAGGTTCCGCCGCCAGTCAGGGATGCATAAACGAATACGTCAATTGTCAGCTTCTCTTCCAGAGGGAAGGTAACATCGCTTACGCTTTCAAATGCGAAGGCATCGCCGTTTGCAGCTTTTCCGCTATCCGTTGTCCCCCCCGTCCCTGCTGCCGGAGTATCCGTGCTGCCGCAGCCTGCCAGGAGAGAAACGCCGAGCGCCAGTACGGCTGCTGATGATAGCAGTTTCTTCCCCCATAATGTTTTCTTTTTCATATTTTTTCCTCCTTAAAAAATTTTTATAAACAACGGGTCTCCCCGATTGATATATAAAATCACATGTAACTGTTCCGTACCCTCACAGTTACTCTTAACGTTTATCCCTTTACAGAACCAATCATGACACCCTTTACAAAATACTTCTGTACAAAAGGATAGATAATCATCAAAGGCAGACTGCTGATGATAATCGTTCCGTATCTTAACATCTGGCTTAAGAACTGATTCTCCATTACCACCTTCGGATCCACTGCGGAATTACCGAAATCCACCTGGGACATCAGCAGGATTCTTCGAAGAACCAGCTGCAGCGGATATTTCTCCTGGGAGTTGATATAAATTAAAGGATTGAAGTATCCGTTCCAAAGCGCAACCACTACCCACAGACAAAGCACTGCAATAATGGGCATGGACAACGGGATAGCAATCTTTGTGAAAAACTTGAAATCAGAACATCCGTCCAGCTCCGCCGCCTCCTGCAGTTCTTTGGAAATCGTCTGACGGAAAAAGGTTCTCGCCACTATGATATTGTAAGCATTCACTGCCGTAGGCAGCACTACCGCCCAGATCGTATCGACCATGCCAAGATTGCGGACCAACAAATAAGTAGGGACCAGACCGCCATTAAACATCATGGTAAACAGAAACAGCTTCATCAGTATACTGCCGCCGCGAAAATCATTTCTGGAAAGCGGATATGCCGCAAAAAGCGTAAGTACGATACTGATAATAGTTCCCACAAAGGTATATACAATGGAATTCAAATAACCTGTCCAAATAGCATCATATTGGAATACCGTCTTATAGCTGAGCAAAGTCGGCTCTACCGGCAAAAATTTCACTCGTCCTGACATCAGCGCTTCTCCGGAACTGAAGGAACAGCTGACTATGTAAATCAACGGATACAGTACAGCAATTGAAAATAAGGCCAGTAATATGTAATTAACAAAATAAACTACCTTATCCTGTGTAATCTTCTTGTTTTTCATTTTCCCTGCCTCCTTAAATGAATCCGTCGCCGGTCAGCTTCTTCGCAATCTTATTGGACAGAAGGATGAGTATCAATCCGACCACTGACTGGAACACACCGATAGCCGTCGCATAGGAATAATCCGGGAAGGAGGATACCAAAGACACCTTAAACGCATAGGTCGGAATAACCTCCGACACAGAGAGATTGTTCTGATTCTGCATCGCAAGAATCTTCTCATAACCCATGTTCAGGATTCGTCCAATTTCCAGAATCAACATAATCACTGCCGTGGGCAGAATCGCGGGCAAATCCACATAACGGATTCTCTGAAGCAGGGTCGCGCCGTCAATAATCGCCGCTTCATGCTGCTCCATATCCACACCTGCAAGCGCCGCGATATAAATGATGGAACCGTAGCCGACCGTCTGCCACACACCGCTCCATACATATACAGAAGAAAAAAGCTCCGGTGTACCGAGAATATTCATCCCCATATTTTCATAAAAGAAACTTCCGACAGCTCCTACACGGGTATCGAATATCGCACTCAAAATCCCCACAAATACAATGGTAGATATGAAATATGGTAAATACGTTACCATCTGTACAAACTTCTTAAACTTCGCCCTCCTGACATAATTCAACGATAAGGCCAGAATGATGGCGCAGGGAGTATTCACGACCAGAGTGTAGAGAGAAATCACCAAGGTATTTCTCAAACTCTCCATAAAATTATAGTTATTAAAAAAACGTATGAAATTGTCCAATCCGAAATGTGCCGCCCAGGGACTTCCCCAGATACCGTCCACAATCCGATAATTTTTGAATGCCAGCAGAATACCATACATGGGTGCATAAGAGAACACTGCCAACATAATCACCGGAAAAGCAACCATCATATACAACTGCCAATGCGCTCTAAAGTAATGGCCAAAGGTTCCGCGCTTTCCAGGCTGCCGGGTCTTTACTTTCGTTTTCACTTCGTACCTCCTCTTGTTTTGCTGAACCCACATTATCATCTTTTCTTCAAAAAATCATTCTACAATTCTCCCTGTACTACCATGCAAAAATTAAGAAAGCCCGTAAATACGGGCTTTCTCAAGTAGATACACGCTTCTTTTTTCTATATTCCGAAGGGCTGAGCCCCGTCACTCTCTTGAAGGCTCTGCCAAAAGTATTTTGTGCAAGGTAACCCACCAATTCCGAAATCTCACTGACAGACAAATTCGTATTCATCAGAAAATCTTTCGCCTTGTCCACCCGAACCGTTTCCACATATGTGGAGAAATTCGTCCCGTAAGTTTTCTTGAACATTTGGGACAAATACCCTTCACTTAATTTGAAATGCGCTGCCACGGAAGCCAGACATAATTCCGGATCGCCGAAATTCGTATCAATATATGCCGTCACCGCAGAGGAATTCATATCAAGCATGCCCCGATGCTTCTGTTTGTCCGCATATTCGCATACCTGTCTGTAAAGATTCAGGGTACCTATAAACTGTGTAATCAGGGGCGCATTGTGGTTCTCCTCCAGCTTCGCATAATAGTTCCTGTAATCCTCTTCTCCCATCCCCATACGCCCTATGATACGGAAAAGTACAGACTGCAGTTCACTCAACAACATCTGCTGCAGATACACAGGAAGATTATTATCTATAATATATGTCTTCATAATCTCTTCCAGCGCGTCATGCAGTCCGCTGCCGTCTCCCGCCATCACAAAATGTCCCAGCCTCACCTGCAAATCCTGCGGCGGATACTTCAGCACATCCACAGCAGTCTCACGATACCAGATAATCGGATTCTCAATCTGGTCATTTTCATCAAAAATCACATAGGATGCGTTCTGATAGGATTCATAAACCTGCTCCAGCTTCTCTACCCGATTGCCGCCATAGGCAAAAAGTTTCTCTGCAATACTGAATGAGATATTCTCCCTGATACGCAGGATAATCTCTTCCACTTCCTCCTGGAACAAACTTTCCCGTTCTTTTGCAATACCCAGAAGCAGTACCACTTGTTCTTCGCCCAAACTTGTATACAGGCTTTCCGGAACCTCCTTTTCGATCACTTCCATCAGGGACAGAATGCAGGAGCACATTAATTTCATATCTTCTTCCCTTACATCCCCGGGAAACAGATGAAATCGGAACAGTACTACACCGAACACCCTGTCTCTCCATTCAAAACCCACATGCTCCGCAATTTTCTCTGCTTCTCCATCCGCCTTGAAATCTCCATAAATGAGACGGTTCATAAATGCATTCCGCAGATAAGGGCGCTGGCTCTCAATCGCATCCGCGAGTTTGGTATTAGTAGCCGCAAGGTAATTAAACGTCGTCTTTAAACTGGAAAATACCGATTGATGTCCCTCAAAATGTTCCGTACTCCTGGATACCTGGCGCAGTATATCATTGATCGGAGTGACGCTTCGCATTGACATATAATAGCTGAGCAGTATGCCTGTCACTGCTCCCGCCAGAATAAATACACCGGATACCAACAAGGTAGAAAACACTCTTTTCATTACCACGTCCTGCGGCAGCAATTCGTAATAGGTAAGCCCTGAACGGCTGGAAACATACTTTACAACCTCATATTCTTCTCCGCCAAATCGGATTTTCAGACGGTCTCCCGTCGTTTCTTCCTGTATCTGCTGCCTCAGATCCAGGATGCTCTCCTGCTGCCATGGCTCTTCTGAAATATCCTGCCGGAAATAAAGCAGCTGCCCGCTCATATCCTCCATAAAGCGAATTCCGCCTTCCACAGGCACAGGCAGCATTTCTTCCAGCGCGGACTCTTCCATATATATCTGAATCCTGCTGCTGGATTCTGCACTCGTCGACATAAGCGGTCTCTCATAATAGCAAAGCTTCAAATATATATCCTTTTCATCTTTTGTATAGTAATACTTTTCTATAGGAGAAAGCCCATAGAGAACTTTCTCCTCTTTCATATGCGTATACCAATCTTCAAAGCCTGCATATTTGTCCGCATGCATATACAGGTTATAAAATTCTTCATAAGTATACGCCGCATTTTTACCAATAACCATTTCACTCTGGTCAAAAAAGATGAAATATGAAAAAATCGACTGATTCATCTGGTACAAATCCGGCAGGGAAGCCCGCAGTTCATACACCCGATAGGTATTGGGATAGTCGAATACATTCGTTCTCCTGCTGAATCCATTCACGTAAGAATTAGCAGCGATAGAGTCTCCCAGATACTCGAACTCGTCCAGCACATTGTCCACCAGCACAACGGCATGGGAAAGCTCGCTCTCTTTTGCCCTGATATCATCCTCTGCAATCAGGGACAGCATATAAATATAATAGAAACAGCAGATCACCATAGGAATAAACAGTACCGCAAGATAAGTCAGCAGATAATACCAAAATATTTTATCCTGTTTTATTTTCCGCAATATTCCACCCCGTCCTGCAGCTTCACTTCTTCCGTTTTTCCATTTACACAAATTACCAGTTCCGTATCCCGTCCGGGCACGATGCGGTACCACAGCACCTTTCCGTCTTTCCACTCCATATCCAGAGTTCCGCCGCTTCGAAGTCCCATGCCTCTCAATCGTCCGCCCGCCGTCTCAGCCGTCACCGCCGGCAGAAGTTCCAGTCTGTCCGGCCTGCTGTAGGCAAGCATCTCAAGGACAGCCGCCGATGCGCCGAGATTACCGTCTATCTGGAATACATAATCATGCTCGCCAAGCGGATGATTATCCATTAGATTGGGATAGGTGCCCATGGTAAGGATCGCCTGCAGGTTCTCGTACGCTTTCCTTCCTTCTCTGAAATGCGCCCATAAGCCAATGATCCATGCCCGCGACCAGCCAGTATGACCGCCGCCGTTTGCCAGACGCCTCTCAAGCGTCACTTTCGCCGCATCCATCAGTTCGCCTGTCTTCTCATAGGAAATGGAACTTCCCGGATACACGCCATATACATGGGAAATATGCCGATGTCCCGGTTCCGGTTCTGCATAATCCTCCATCCACTCCATAAGCTGTCCGTGTCTGCCGATTTTCAGCTTTGGGAAGCGCTCCATCACGCAGGCCGCTTTCCTGGCTTTCTCTTCGTCAAGCGCAAGCACCCTGCAGGCATTGATATAGCAGGAAAAGAGCTCCATTAAAATCTCCGTATCCATCACTGCGCTCTCACAGAGCACGCCGTACGTTCCATCCGCCCTTTCATAGGTATTCTCCGGCGACATGGACGGGGAAGTCACCAGATTCCCCTCTTCGTCCTCTATCAGGAAATCATAAAAGAAAGTCACACACTGCTCCAACACATCAAAATGTTCACGCAGGAACGCCTCATCACCCGTATACAGATAATGCTCCCAGATATGGGTGGCAAGCCAGGCCTCTCCCATCACCCAGAAAGTGGAAGTGATGCAGTGATCCTGGGGTGCCGTATCCCCGTACAAATCCGTATTGTGATGGGCAACGCTTCCTCTGCAGCCATACATCTTCTGCGCCGTCTCCTTGCCGCTCTCTTTCACCCGCTCAAGCAAATCAAAGAGAGGGAGCTGGCATTCGCTTAAGTTCCCGCTTCCTGCAATCCAGTAATTCATCTCTGTATTGATATTGATAGTGAACTTACTCTCCCACACAGGATAGAGCTTGTCATTCCAGATACCCTGCAGATTAGCGGGAAGGCTTCCCTTCCTGCTTGAAGACATCAGAAGGTATCGGCCATACTGGAAATACAGCTCCATCAGCCCCATATCCCTCTCGCCTGCCTGCACTCTGCGCAGACGCTCGTCTGTCGGAATCTGCTCAAGATCTGCATCCGTCAGCTCAAAGGAAAGGGCAAGCCTGTTGAAAACAGAGCCGAAATCTTCCTTGTGCAAGGCGCGGATATCCGCTTCTTCCTTCACAGCCGCCGTTCTGATTCTGTCCAGACAGACTTTTCGGTAATCTGCTTCCCGGAAGCTCGTCTCAATATCCAGATAGAGATATGCCTCCCGCACGTCCCTCACAAGCAGGTGTTCGCCGATAACACGCACGAAACCGCCCACTGCCTTCGCGCAAAGCGCCGCAGCAAAGGATATCCCCTCCTGCCCGCCGTCCACGGTAAAGCAAATCGTATGCTCATCCACCTTTTCCACTTCATCTGTGGCATTGTGACAGCGTCCCAGGAGACAATCAAAGGAAAAAGCTGTTCCGTCTTCCGTCCTCAGCACCATCACCATACAGTTCTCCGGATAGGATACATAGCTTTCCCGTATATAACGCACGCCCTGCACCGTATAAGCTACGCGGGAAATGCCCTCCGCAAGCTCCAGCTCTCTTCTATAATCCTGTACCTCATCCCCATGGTGCATCTGCAGACAGCATTCGCCCGCCGTCTGATAGGAACGCTGGGAATTGGGCACACCTGAGAGCGCATACATGGCGAGCCGCTGCGCCTCTTCCCCCCGGCCTTCCCGAATCAGCTTTCGAATCACAGGAAGATTCTCCTTTGCATCCGGGTTGATGCGGTTCAGATGCTTCCCGCTCCAGACGCTGTCCTCATTTAACTGAATCAACTCTCTTGTGATACCGCCGTGCACCATGCCGCCCATTCTGCCGTTGCCGATTGGCAGGGCCTCATGCCAGAAACGCGCCGGTTTGTCATACCATAATTTCATAGTTACTCCTTATCTCCCCACTTTTAATTGGCTGTTCTATTTTGTGAATCAGACAGGGATTCTGCCTGCCATTTCGTTCTCCCATTTGATACTCTTATTTCATTTTTCCACAAGCCCAGGAAGGAATCAATGATTTATTCTTAGATAAATTTGATTTATTCTCATATGTACAGAATTGCCCCCGTATGCCTGGATTTATCTGGATCATGCATACGTGGGGCTCTAATCTTTCGTATCATCCTCTTCCAGAATGAACCTCGATCTCCCGGTGAGTTTCACCACCGCATACTCATCGTTCGTCCCATACCTCTGCCTGCAAGCCAGCACACATCCGCTCAAGTCCCGTGCAATCTCCGTCACATCCACTTCTTCAAACTGGCTCAGGCAGTTGGCACAATTGCCGCAGTAAATCGATCCATACTCCCTAAAATACCAGAGAATATAATCCCTCAGGCATTCATTGGTAAAGCAGTAGAAGGTCATCTTCCTCAGCCTGTCCGCCGAAAATGTTCCGACTGCTTATTAAGATATCGATATTACCTAATTGTCTAAGACCAGGTTTATCATATTCTTAAATTGGAAGTACTTCTCTTTTTAACTAATGCATATGGTATATTACAAGTAGGATTCAAAAATTTTGCTCTTTCTGCAACCATTTAATGTGGCAACAAAATTTTCACATTATTAATTATTTCATTCCCCCATATTGCTAACATATTTAGCCGCTTGAATATTCCACATATTATTATATAAACCATTTTTTTGCAGTAACTTGAAATGATTACCATTTTCTACAATTCGTCCATTTGATATTACATAAATACAATCCGCGTCAACAGTAGAAGATAATCTGTGTGAAATATAAATTACCGTTTTCTCATTGCTTATATTCTTTAACTGTTTGTTTAATTTCTGCTCAGCTATTGGATCAAGAGCAG
>ENA-UOJP01001848-UOJP01001848.1-human-gut-metagenome-genome-assembly--contig:-C102-NODE-1848-length-21171-cov-23.813601_pt1 | contig 21171 bp, 15 predicted proteins | sample MGYA00242353_ERZ723900 | MGnify/ENA metagenome assembly ERZ723900
CGCTTGAAGTCCCGCTGGTTGCATGAATATCGGATTTCCATTGTTTTTGCTCCTTGTCACTTATTGTTCTGCAGCTTCTGTTCCCCATGCCTCAAACTGCGTGAGCGCCGGGAACGGAGAAGGATCATCCGCTTTTTTCAGATGCCTGAGCGTCAGCCATTCCACTGTACGTGCTTTGATGTCAAACGCCTGTGGATGACTCTCCTTTTTCAACTCCAACGTTTCTTCGCTGCCGTCCGAAAACGCGACGACAGCGCTTTCCCACCAGCTGTCGTGCGGGAAGTCCGCCCGCAGTGTCAGCCGCAGTTCGTCGATGCCCACCGGCCTGCCGAAGGAAAGCGTCCATTCCGCGTTCGGGTCCCGGTTGATGCCCCAGCTCTGGTAAGGCCATTCGCCGTGAGAGCCGTTTTCATAAATGCCGTCGATTGCATTGTAGGCCGCGAACACAGCCTCCCCGCGTGTTTCCACATTGGCCCTCGCATGCGGGTAAATGCCCGTATCGCCGTGCCGGTCATAGGGATTGAACGCCAGGTTCCGCCGCGCAGCGACCTCTTCCGGGCGGGCGATGCGCGCACGGATAAGGTGGCGGCGGCCGGAAAAGCTCTTGGGTGAAAAGACGATGCGGTCATCGCCATGCGGAATCCTGTATTCCACCTCTGGCCGTGTAACATATACCAGAGCCGGCGCCAGCGTATCCTCTAATTGCAGTACATAGTACCCACCCGCTTTGCTTACCGAAAGCATAATGCGGTCGCCCGGCTCGTATTCTTCATCATATGTGACAAGCTGAAGCCCGGTATGCTCCAAATCTCCGAGTCCAAAATCTGCGACCTCCAGATGCTCTCGTTCGTCCTCTGTTAAAACAATATGCGCCTTTTCCAATAATGCAATCGCTTTCGCACGCGCGCTTTCATACTCTTCCCGTTTCATTATCTTTTCCTTTTCCATAAAGTTTTCATTTCTTATTTAGCAGTTCGGGTTCTGTGTCCAATGTCTTTTATCCCAAAGACGCTGCGGCCATAAATTCCAAAATATCTTCCATCGGCCGTATGCCCGTAGAAGCTCCTATTGCTTGAATACAGTGCGTCCCAACTGCATTGGCAAAGGCACCGCTTTTGCGAAAATCCCAGCCTTGGGCCAATCCGCAGAGGAATCCTGCACAAAATGCATCCCCCGCACCGGTCGTATCCACCGGCTTGATCTGCTGGTAGGTGGGCAGCATAAAGGGCGAGCATTCACTTGGACAGAAGTATGCGCCGTCTTTCCCCAATTTTATAATCGTATTTTTGACACCTTTTTTGTGAAGAAGTCCGCGATTCTCTCCGGTTCAGTTTCTCCACTCATACGGACCGCTTCTTCATAACTGGGCATAAACAAGTCCAGGCCAGAAAGCGCAGCGTCAATTTCGGCATCCATATCTCTTCGAAATCCCAAGCGGTGTCCATCGCTGTAAATTTTCCTTTTTGCCGCGCATACTCCAATAGTCTTCTGCAAGGTTCTCCGTCCAACTTTTCAAGAAGCATCGCCCCTGCGACAAACACAATGTCACACTCGTCAACAAGCTTCAGGGGGATATCTTCTCCGCGCAATGTGGATGTTGAGCCTGGGGTATAAAGAAAGCTGCGCTCTCCGCTGGAATTTACACAAACCACTGAACTGGTCGTGGAAGCCTCCTGGGTCTTTATCACACCCGAAACGTCCACTCCAGCATTTATACATTCTGCACAAACAAAATCGCCAAAAGCATCATTTCCAACTTTGCAGCAGAGCACCGCCGGCACTCCCAGCTTCGCAAGGTCAATTGCCGCATTGGAAGCGCAGCCACCAACATGCATGCTGGTGGAACACACTGCGCGCAGAGTACCAGGCGTTGGAATCGAATCTACAGGTGAAACGATGATGTCCGCTGTAACGCTTCCAATACAAAGTATCTTTTTCATTTTCATATCTTCCTTTCTCACAGAAATGTACCGATCCCTCTTTCTGCCCCATCGTGTAGATTTTCCCCTCGTCTATGAGTTTTTGGAAATGCTCGTCACAGGTCAAACCGCCCGTGTCGTTGAAGTGGAGATTGAACGGTATCCACTCCATGGCCACATTGATCTTCCTTCCGTCAACAGTGATTTTCTCCATTTAGACAATGCCGAAATTTCTTCCCGCTATTTGCAATACCTTTACTATAACCTTGTCTATTTACCCACATTTTTTGATCGGATATTGTATCCCCGTTCACACTAACTTGTCAAATGCTTTCAACCATTCCCGTGTAAGAAGAGCATGTCCTGCTGCAGTGGGATGCACACCGTCAACGAGCCATGTTTCTGCCCCAACATCTTTCGTGCAAAGCTGCTCAAATAAAGTTTGCGTCTGCACAAATGCCGCGCCATATTTTTGTGCAAGGCTCTTTGCAACTGCCGCCCGCTTTGGCACCTCTGCCGCAAAATAATCCCAATGCTCCTGTGTAGCGGTACCTGGCAGCACAAAAGGTTCTAAAATAATGAGCTTAACCTCCGGCAATTTGCATGTGGTTTCTTTCAGCAATGCATCGTAAACAAACTCATATTTTTCTGTTTCCACACCATTTGAACGACTCACCTCATGCCAGACATCATTGATGCCTACCAAAATGCTCAGAACATCCGGTTCCCAATTCAGGCAATCGCGTTTCCAACGTGCATACAGATCCACCACTCTGTCTCCACCCACACCGCGGTTTAAAAAGGCGTACTTTCCCGGTGCACTTAGCCCCAATTTTCCGGCTATCATAGTTGGATATCCACATCCATAATTATCGTCTCTGTCTCGGTTGCGTCCTGCGTCTGTGATTGAATCACCTTGAAAAAGAATTTTCACTTTTGCTATCATTTCTAATATCTCCTCAATATTTTATTCGGACTGTAAAATTAAATGAAAGTTGATGACTCGTCAGCCCTTCTGGTACAATGGTTTTACCACAAACACAAAGTACTCCTGAAAGGAAACGAGCCCTCATGGCAAAATTGTATCCAATAAGCTGCCCGAAGTGCAACAACAAAACGGACTTTTTTCGCTATGGAAAAGATAAATATGGTCATCAGAAATATCAGTGTAAGAAGTGTCTGCACCAATGGGCATCAGATGCTCCAAAAGGAAAACCGGGGCCTATTCGGAAGGAACAGTGTCCAGCGTGCCCTGTGTTTGGGAAAGCGATGTATGTGCACCATGATAGAGAACACTACATCCTAAGACAAATCTTTTATCCCGACAAATTCCTCGCACAACGCCAATGCCGCTATACCCTGCCCATAATAACTCATAACACAGGGAATCGCATTGTATTCCTGCGTGCTGTACATAACCGGAGTGCCACCCGACGCCTGTTCTACTGTTCCGTCCTGCGCAATGTGTTCATGAAGGAACCCGCCCGCAGACTGCGCCCGTTCCCGCCATTCTTCACCCAGCCATCCCAATTTTATGGATCGGTACACGCCGAAAAAAAACGCCGCAGTCGCTGTTGTTTCCAAATACGTATCTTCTTTGTCCAAAACCGTATGAAATCCGCCGTTTTTTTCCTGAACCTTTGCCATAGCATGCAGATGCTCCACGATTGTTCGCCGTATCTGGGAACGCTCAGCAAGCTCTGTGGGAAGCTGTTCGTAAATCAGCAGGCCTGCAATGATTCCCCAACCGTTCGCTCTGCCCCAATGGACGGCGGACATGTGGCTGCGCAATCTGCAATTATAGGCATGATACAATAATCCGTTTTTCTCATCACGCAAGTACTTATAATGCAGCTTTAACTGCCGTACTGCTTCGTGTAAATACATTTCATTGCCTGTGTACGCCCCCCACCGCGCCAAAAACAAGGCGGCCATAAACAGTGTATCCGCCCAAATCTGTGAACGGAATGTATCGGGAACGCCCACAACCGTATGCTCAAACGCCCCTTCATCGGCGCGCGCCGCGCGCGCCATGCAAAAGCGTGCCCGCGCTTCACACGCATCGTAATATTTTTGTTCCCCCGTCTGTTTATAAAGCTCCAGTACGCACAAGAACGGCGCTGTGGTATTGACTGTTTCCTGAATCAGGCCGCTTTCCAAATGCGGGTCCACCCAACGGCGCACAAAACGGCTGTAACGATCCGTTTTTAAGTATTGCTCCGCATACATCAATGAAAAAAAGCCAACGCCCTGGTGCCAATCGAACGACGCATACTGCATATCGACGTATTTGTATGCTACCGATTGCTCCAAATACGCTTGTGTTGCACGCATTCCCAACTCCGGCACCCACTCAAAGAAATCGCCCGGGCGCGTGAATTCAGGTATTGAATACTGCTCCGCAATCGTCTTTTCACATACTCGTTCTAATAAATTTTGTATTTGCATTATATATGCCCCCTGACCATGAGTGTTTATTCTTTTGTCAATATCTGTTCATCATACCATTTATTCCAGCGGGAGGCCCTGCGTTTAAGCGACATATCCGGCTGTATCATATCCGTTTCCGGTGTCTGGAAAAGCACTTTTCCAGCATAACTATATTGTGTCGCATCCAACAGCCGGTATTGAATACGGTTTCCGAAGAGTTCCGCAAAAGAAAATACTGCGTCGGTATATACATTGCCATAATCGATCCCCGCACTCGCAGCTGTTGAAACCGGCCTTTTTTCCGGATAAATATTTCCCCAATCAAGATCCAGTTTGTCTGTCAACAGCCATGTATGCCCCTGCCAGGCGATTCGCACGCCGTACCCCTTATCCTCCTGCACAATCGGGAGGAACTCCAATCGTGGACATTCTTCCGGCCCACCTTCTTTCTGCGGCATCAATAAGCACGCCGTCGTCACCGTCTGCCCTTTTTTGAGGTGCCCGGAAAAGCATTGGAATACCGCCGTTTCATGCTGGTAATTTCGGCGCGTTGCAGCAGTATCCGTTATGCACAGAGCATTGGGCGCAAAAACAAGTTTCAAATGATAAGCCGGGTCGTTTTGATATGCCTTCTCGTCGTCATCCGATGCAATATATTTGATTTGACTTTTGAAAATCCCCTTCTGTATTTGGCTTACTTCCTGGCCATAGTACAGCCCCGCTGCTGTAAAAATGCCGTCCTGCATGGCCGTAACCGTGTCGCACACCAGATAAAATCCATGCTGCTTAAAATACACCACCGTCCTATCCTGTACGGCCTTGTGTTTTTCATCGTGAATGCGTGTGCGTGCAACATCAAAGATGTCAAATTGGGAAAAATAGATTTTTTCCGTGCAGACCCGATTGTATTCCGGCTCCTGCGCAAAAAATGGTAAAAGCGACTGTTCCTGCTTCGGCGCACCGCTTCGTATCACCATTTTGTTATGAAAGAAATCCGCACGATAATGTCCGGGAAGAGCGCCTTTCGCGTCCTTTGTTTCCCGGTATCCCGCGTCATGCAGCAAAATACTGTGGCCCGCCTGCAACTGGATAACAGCATTTTCATCGCCATGGCCGTGATGCGTTTTTTCATGGCTCACCACAATGGTCTCCCGTATATACTGGCGAGGCAAAAAGGCGTAATTCCCTTCGTCCCGATAATTCAGGAACAGAAACCGGACGTCCTCTCCCTCGCCGCCTCCCAGACGATATTTTTTCCCGATCAAATCGTCCGGCACCTGCGCGCTTGTAAAAAAGAGCGGCTTTTCTGCAAACGCTTCATCCCTATATTGCATGGCGTCCGCCAGAAAAGTTATATTTTTCAATTTATCAAAGGCTGCATACCCGGCTTCATCGCCGGTACATTCACAATATTTCTCCCATAGCAAACGCGCTGTATACCGCAACTGTCCGTCACCGGTAAGCGTTGCCGCCCGTTCCATACAGCAAATGTAGGCTTCTGTGCTGTTCATCCAGCGCGCGTCGCCAAAATCGGGTATAACGCCCAAGGGCGTTGTAAGCTTTTTTATATAATCGTAATAAAACCGCATCTGAGGCGTGAGCAGTGCCTCCTCACTTCCGAAATAGTCTTGATACATTATATAAGCGTCAAGCCAAACCGGGAGATAGATCTGCGCGTCCTCAATGCTCCATTGCTCTATATTCTCCTCTGCCATCAATTTACCCAGTTTTCCCCAGTGTGAGGCCTTCGCGTTTTTCGGGAAAGCTTTTGCCGCTAAAGATAAATTCAGCGCTTTAATCATTCCTCGGTTCTGCGGGCCCCAATCCAGATATTCGGTAATCGCGCCGATGCTTCGTTCCACGGCCTTCTCGCACAGATCCTGCTGTTCCTGTGACAGATACCCTTCTTCTTTCAGCCCGAGATAAGCGCGCAGATAGTATGTCGGACGGAACATACCATCCATTGGAGCAATGGGGCTGCGTCCGCTACGCAATATCATTTCATCCAGATTTCCATTCCGAATGCCCTCATTTGCCCCATGTTCTGTATGATATGCAAGCGCTTCTTCCGACATTTCCCCCATCAGCGTCAACGCCCATGCGCTGCGGCGAGCATATTCTTCAACGCCTGTCTTTCGGAAAAGAGCATATAAGATGTATGCATAGTATGCAAAATCGTCAAATTTGCAAAGATGCCGAGAAAACCCATGCCTCCCCTTTTCTATTTTTTCATCCGCAATCTGTGCAAACTGTTCAACACATATCCGTACTACATCTAAATAAGCAACTTTCATCTTTTTCACCTCATTCTCATCCCTTTACTGCACCAACAGTAACGCCTTTAACGAAATATTTTTGCAGCCAGGGATATACCAACAAAATCGGTACTGTTGCAAACACAATTGTCGACGCTTTCAACGCTTCTTCGCTTAAATGCGCACTGATGTCCAGTCCTTCCTGCAATTCTGCCGACTGTCCAGCTAAAAGGAGCTGACGAAGCTTCACCTGTAATGTATATAACTCCGGCTTATCTATATATAACATCGCGTTAAAGTAGCTGTTCCAATGGGCTACTGCATAAAACAACGTGAGCGTTGCAATTGTTGCCAGCGACAGTGGCAAAACAATCTGCACAAGAATCCGAAAATTATTGCAGCCATCTACACGCGCCGCTTCCTCCAACTCTATCGGAAGTCCCTCAAAAAAGGTACGCATCACGATCAGATTGAACGTATTGATAGCGCCCGGCAATATTAAGGACCATATCGTATTTAGAAGCCCCAGTGATTTGACTACCAGAAAACTTGGTATCATGCCTCCCGAAAACATCATAGTGACCAATATAAACTTCATTAAAAACTTGCGTCCCACCAAATCACGTCGCGAAAGCGGATACGCCATAAGAATCGTCAACAGCATATTGATGGCCGTTCCCAATACCGTGATCCCAATGGTAACAAACAATGAGTTCATAACCGTTTTCGTTTTAAATATCCGCAGCATCGCATCCGTTTGGAAACCGACCGGCCACAGCCCAACTCTTCCAGCTACAATCGCCGCGTCTGAGCTGAACGCCTTTGCAAATACATTTAAAAATGGAAATACACATGTAAAAGTTATCAAGGATATAAGCATAATATTTATCGCATCAAATAAGATTTCTCCTATAGGTCTTTTTGACCTTTTGTAGTTTCGCATTATTTCACCTCAATAAAGTCCATCTGAACCTAATTTCTTTGTTATCTTATTGGCTGTTACAATCATGATCAGGTTAATTATTGATTGCAGCAGCCCCAGTGCGGTTGTGAGGGAATACTGGCCGCGCTGTATACCCATGGAGTAGGTAAATGTACTAATCACTTCCGCCACGTCCGAAACAAGGGGATTGTACATAGCCATTGGATGCTCAAACCCGATCGATACCAGCTTGCCAATCTGTAGGATCAGCATGATTACCACTGTAGGCATAATGCTGGGAATCGTTATAAACCAGATACGCTGCATACGGCTTGCTCCGTCAATCGTTGCCGCTTCATACAGCGCCGGGTCAATTGCCGTAAGCGCGGCCATATAAATAATCGTTCCCCAGCCTACGCCTGCCCAAACGCCCGACAAAACATACGCAACTGTCCACCAAAAGGGATCCGCCAGAAAGAAAATCGGTTCCCCGCCAAAAAATTTTATAATTCCATTGATCGCGCCATACTGCGGAGACAACAAATTCGTTAAAATGCTTGCAAGGATGATCCAGGACATAAAATGCGGAATATACAGTAGAGACTGTGAGACACGCTTAAATGCTGTGGACCGCAATTCATTGAGCATCAGCGCCAAAATAATCGGCGCCGGGAAACCAAACACCAATGAAAGCACGTTCAGCATCAAGGTGTTTCGTATAACATTCCAGAAATTCGGCAGATCCAACAGCTGTCTGAAATATTTCAACCCCGCCCAGGGACTTTCTAGTACCCCTTTGAAAATATTGTAATCTTTAAAGGCCACTACAATTCCTGCCATGGGCGCGTAGCAAAATATCAGGTAAAAAACAATGCCGGGCAGCAGACAGAGATACAACCCCCAATTCTGACGAATATAACGAATTTTATAATTTGGCCTTCTTGGAAGCTTCTGCGCCACCATTCCATTTTTGCGCTTAATTGCTTTTTTCGCGCCGATCATATAAAAATGCTCCTTCCTTTTTAAAAAACAGGCTATCTTTTCCAAGATAGCCTGTTTTTAGCCTTCTTCGGTGCTTATTTCAAATTCGCTTTTGCCTGCTGGATCGCCGCGGCCAACTCGGCGTCAAATTCTCCGCCGCCCAACTGATACCAGCCGTCGACGTATTTTTTGTATTCCGCCTCAAAATCTTCCGCCACGATTACTTTGGCAGCGCCTTCATACATATATTTCTTCAGTGCCGCACCGCTCTCCATATTTACGGGGCGATCAATTCCCACCAAGCTCAAATAATCTTCTGCGCCGTACTTTTCTACAAACTCCCGCGCTTTTATCACAATTTCACGATCACGCTCATTCTCATATTGCAGATAAAGCTTGTCATTTGGCGTGTACGTCTGATTGGTAAATCCCGTAAGATTCATATCTGTGGCATTGAAAATGTCTTTGGCATTATATTCTTTGTCAATAGCAATTTTCACGCCTTCAACCAGTTTGTAATGTTCACCCTCGAAGCCGTTGCTGATAACATCGTTTACATTATTTTCAATCAACCAATCAAAGTACCGCACAACCTCTCCCGGATTTTCTGTTGTTTTAGGGATCATAATATACATACGCATCCCCTGCTTTTTAACTAACTGTACACGCTGGCTGCCATCTTTTCCTTTCAACGGCTCAATCGGTTCCCAGTCTACCGTAGGTACTGCGTCAATTGTGTTAGGGTTCAAATCCAATGCGTTCTGATCCACAAAACCGGCCACGCCGGATGCAACATACTGCATGTACTTCTCGCCAGTTGTATCAATAGCAAATTCCAGCGGCAGTAAGCCTTCTTTATATAGCTGATTCATCCAGCGATAAAATTCTTTTGCTTCCGGTAGATCCACAGGAGAACGGAACTCTCCCGTCGCTTCGTCGTAATTGCCGCTTGGCATACAGGCGAATCCATTATTATACCCTGCGTCATCCCGCACGCCAAACGGGAACATGAGGTTCAGATATGCACCTGGGAGACCGACCGTTCCCGGTGCAGGAATTGCAAAGGGAACAACGTTCTCCGAGCCTACATTTCCAGGGTCTTTTTCTTTGAATGCGCGCAGAACTTCTGTCAATTCGTCAATCGTTGTGGGAACGGGCATATCCAAAATATCCAGCCAGTCCTGACGAATTTTCAGAGGAGCAGCCGTGGGGAAAGCACTCTGCCCTGTCAGGCCATAAACTTTGCCCTGGTAACTTACCTGCGGCAGAAGATATCCCACAGTCTCCTCAATATGAGGACCATATTCGGCGATCAGATCATCTAACTCCCAAATACCTCCCTGCTGGGCAAAGGAAGTAAACAGCGTAACATCATAGGTAAAAACAAGGTCGGGGGCCGAGCCCGTGGCCATCCACGCATTGAGCTTTTCCACTTCCTGGTCACGTGGACATGCCACCCATTCCAAATCAAAGCCTGCTTTGAGGGCCTCTTCTTTCAGCCATTGTGTCCAACGGTTGTCTGTTACCGTTCCTTTTCCCTCCGGAACATTACCTCGGTCGAACACTTCAATTCGTATTTTTGTGGGGTTATCGGGCGTTCCGATATTTGCCGCCTGAGAAGCTGCCTCACTGTTTGCAAGTTCACTGCCTGAAGCAGACTGCGTCGATGACGGCGCCCCGCATGCAGTAAAAGCGGCCATTGCAACGATGCATGCAAGGAAAAAAGAAACAACGCGCTTTTTCATAAATGATCCTCCTGTTTTTCAGTTTATTAAACAGAACGTTCTGCTGTCTGTGCTTTTATTGTACCGCGCAAATTTTAGTGCGTATATTGACAACTTTTTCAATCGGCAGTGCAATTCTTTTACTCCCCCAACTTTTACTATAACATTTTTTTGAATTCAAGTTGCATCTTTTTTATCAAGGTTGACAATTAAAAGTTTGGCGGGCTACACTATTATAATAGTAGAGGTGATTTGTGATGAAACGTAAAATTCACAGCGTTTTTGTCCGTTTCCTGTTGCTTTTTACCACCATCACCCTTATTATCACGGCGGGCGCTATTCTTCCGTTCCACCTTGTTGTGACGCAAAGGCTTACGGAACAGCTCATTGCAAACAACAATAACGTTTTCACCTTTTACAGCAAAGGAATTGACAACGAATTCAGCGACCTTAACCAAGCTTTATTGTCTTTGTCGCTGAATACAACGGTTTACAAATTTTGCACTCTTTCCCCGCCAGAGCCATCCCTTACTCCGGATGATATCTCTGTTTTTCATAGCGCAAAAGATACCATAAACAATTTTAAAGCAACTAATCCATTGGTGGAAGAACTGATTTTGTATAGTGCACGCAACGGATATGTAATCTCTTCCAACGGCCGGATCGCGGGATTGGAGGCTTACAAGCAATCTTCCTGGATCGCCTATTTGGATGACGCCTCCGTCGACCAGTGGTACTTCACGTCCGAGGGCGCTTCTCAAGGCTCCGTTTTCTTGGTTAAAAAAGCAATGGCGCTTTCGCCCCTCAACCAGGGATACTTTGTTCTGCGGCTTTCCATTCAGCCGCTTCTTGAAACCGTTCTGCAAATAGCTCCTGAAAATGGTTCTGTGCATCAGCAGCTTTGCCTGTTTGCTTCCGACGGCGCCCCCATTTGCTTTAATACCGCCCTTTCAGCATCCGAACTAGAACAAATGCGCGGCTGTCCCGACAATACGTCGGTACAAATCGACAATACGCTTTTCACCAGCTATCTTTCACCCCACACAGGATTCAAGCTTGTTATTCGGAACCAAATGTCATCGCTTCTCGGGCCCGTTCAAAGTATGAGCCTATTCGCGCTTGCGCTCACTTTTACTATACTTGTAATCGGATTTTTGCTTTCTTACCAATTCAGCCGAATTTCCTACCGGCCCATCCGCAATACTGTTGATTCTCTTCAAATGTTTGCTTCCTCCGACGAGAAGAATGAGTTTGACATAATCGCAAGCGCCGCCACTCACTTGCAGAATGATATCGAAAATCTGAAATCCGCTCTTTACCTTAATAATGACTCTTTGCGCACTCAATTTTTGCGAAATCTATTTAACGGATACGCTTATGATCCTCCGAAATTGCGAAGGCTTCTTTCTGCCATGGACACCGAGTTTTTTGAAGGCTGCTACTGCGCTGCAATAATTTCTATTGATGACAGCACGCCGTTTTCCCCAGGAAAAAACTATTATGAGTTAAGCCTTTTAAAATATGGCCTGTTGAACATCCTCAACGAAATTTTAGATAAAAATCAATTTACGCATCTCTGTTGTGATTTTTCCGAAGAAAATTTAGTATGCCTGGTGAATTTCGCCTCAGACTCTCAGCAGCTTTTCTTTGACACGCTCCGTCATTACCAGATCACTGTTGCCGATGCTTTGGGCATCTCTCTTTCCATCGGAATTGGAGATATCGTTTCTTCGCTTATGCACTCGCGCCTTTCCTACGAGCACGCAAGGTCTGCAATAAACAAACGCTTTCTATCAGGCGGCGGCAATATATTTTTCTACGAGCCGGCAAACCACGCTCCTGCTCCCATTCCCGCAATGGAACATTATTTGGATATTCCCAAAACTACGAATTATCTTTTATCTGGAGATTACGAGAAAGTTCAGAATAATTTTTTCCAGCTTGGCGAGTGTCTTCATCAATTCAAAGATGTTCGAAGTGAAACGCTTTTATTCCGGCTTTTCCATCTCACCGTAGAACTGCTGGAAGCGTCAAAAGCGGCTGAATCCGATCCGGACTGTTACCAAAAAGCATATCAGATGTTATCACAGATCAAAACACTGGATGAGTACATCGTATGGGCTCCAGTTTTTCTCCACGACACCTGTACGCCCCAAGCATCGGCGCTTGCTTCACCAAGTACACAGCATGTAGACGAAATGTTGGCGTATATCAATGCACATTTCACCGAAGATCTTTCTTTGGATATAATTGCCGATTTATTTGGCCTGAGCAAATCTTATATCAGTACAAGATTAAATCAACGCCTGAAAATGTCGCTAACTTCTTATCTCAGCCAGTTGCGGGTAGAGCATTCTAAAAAACTACTCCGCGAGCAGCCTCACATGAAAATGCAGGAGATTGCGGAAAATTCAGGATTTAACAATCTTAATTCCTTTTTTCGCACTTTCAAACGCATAGAAGGAATTCCTCCTGCACAATATCGTAAAGTTCACAATTCTTGACCATAAGTTAATCTGGCATCTAACAGTTCTTAAATAACGTAAAACCTCCGCATGTTAAGAAATACATGTGGAGGTTTTTATTTTTAAATTCTGCGAAATATTTTATATGCCCTCAAACGTGTCCGTTCAAAGACTTTGTTTCGCCAAGTGGTGAACAAACAACGCCGTCCCATAAGCTGCTTCTTCTTTATTGGGAGACAACTCCAGCTTACAGCCGAAAGTCCGCGACACCGTCTCGCACAAAAAGCGATTACGCCTCAATCCGTTTCCCGAGCCCACCAGCTGCATAGGTCTTTTTGCTCCTGTAGAAAGATAGCTTCGATACATTTCGTGCAATTCATCCGTCATCCCCTGCATTACACCCCAAATCCAATGTAAGGGCGTCATATTCGCAGTGCTCAACTGCGTAAAGGAGCCTCGCTGCTCCGAATTTTCCCGCGTCCCTTCAAACGCAGTGCACACAATTGGAAGATTGGTCGGCAGCGGGTTGGACTCCAATAATTTTTCCATCGCTGCATAGCAAGAAATTTCTTGTCCCATTACCATTTTGACCGTATCGCGAAAGAAAGCCTCAAGCAACGCATAGGCACGCCCACCGCAAAGAGAGGCCCCTACCAACAAATATCCTCCTGTGGGAAAGGGGCGCGTCTCCAGCCCTTCGCAATACAGCAAAATCGGAGAATACGCCGAGAACTGGCTTCCAGTGCCTACGTTGATCAACGCGCTATCCGTATGCCCGCCAACCGCGCCAAGAAAGCTTGCCTGGTTATCCCCAATCGCAATTGCAACGGGAATATTGAACATCGTCTTTCCCAGGAAGCATGGTTTCTTCGCAACCTCCGGAAAGATATCTGAAGGAATTCCCGCCATGAAAGCAGCCGCCACATTAAAAGCAGCCTTCTCCAAATCAAACAATCCAAAACTTGCTGCATTGCTCGCGTCTAAAACGGGCTGGGTCAAACCAGCCATACGCATGGCAATGTAATCTGCGATGGTACAAAATGTACACGCGCCCGGCGGCACAAGATGATTTTGCAAATTATAGAAATGGGTGACCATTCCATACCCAGCTGCCACCTGCACTCCTGTAATTTCGTTTAAATATGCGGCATAGCTTTCTTTATCCTTATAAGGAAGATTGCCGCGTCCATCCTGCCAGGTATAGAGCGGGCTCACCGGTATACCCTTTTCATCCAAATATAAAATCCCATGCTGCTGCCCCGTCACGCCGATACAACACGCTTCGGGATAATGTTCTAACAGCATTTGCACAGCACTTACCGCTTTGTCCAGTATTTTCTCCGGCTGTTGCATACTCTCCCATGGTTTACATTTTCCTAAGAAGGTATTGTTATCAAGGGTAAGCGCCTTTAAGACGCCTTCTTTTTCATCTGCTGCAACAGCACTGATGGTTGTAGTCCCAATATCCACACCAATCGTTATCATATATCCTGCTCCTTTAACAACAAGTGGACATTGGGTCTAACCGGCGGATGATGTCCTGCTGAATAGCCGGAGAAAGATCCAAAAAGTTCACAAACGTACCATGGATACGCATGATGTATACGCCATTGGGCGCATATTTTTGGGGTTCTTCCAGCACTTTCCGAAGTGTCTCCGGCGTGGTCACGTTTACATATAGGTAAAAAGGAGCCCGCTTCGAATTGGTTTCGTTAAAAAACAACGGCCGGATAATACGCTGGTAAAATTGTATTCCCTTTTCCTCCATTGTTTGAGCTGTGAAATACTTTGGGTCAATACCGAAATGAGAAGCGACTCCTCCGCTGAATTTTTCATAAGGGAGCTTCATGGCAGAAAGTGTGCGGAAACCGAGCCCATTGCAGGCATCTCCATAAAGCGGATCGATTCCATAACCGAGCATTTCCCGCGCCGCCCGTCCATCGGGAGTAGCTCCTACCCAATAACCATACAAAAGGTGCGTGGAGGGCGACGCCCAGTCCGGCCGAAATGGATTGCCCAGATAGTTTTTCAGCCGGCTGACAATATCAGACGCCCGGCTTGCCACCTCAACCGCCTCTGCATCTGCTTCCGGATCATTGTTTCCATATTTGGGACAATTGTGCAGATAATCCCGCAGATCTTCATAGTCTTCGAAATTGCAGCGCAGCGCCTCCAGCAACTGCTCGGCATCCTGCGGGCGTTCCCGCAGCAGATGGTCAATAGCAACAAAAGAGTCCGCCACAACGGAAAGGCCGTGAATCAAACATCCCGAACCGTTGTATTTGGTTCCCTGCTCTTGCGTGTCACGGCAATCCACCGCCGTTTCAATACATCCCATAAAGCTGGATAAGAATGGTACGCGAAGAAGAGAGAGTGCACAGGAAGCCCCATTGGCAGCTCTGGCCATTTCCTGCGCAAAATCTTGAAGATTTTGATAAAAAAGTTCCCGAATATTTTTCAGACGTTCCAGCAATGAACGATTATCCTGTTTCCCAATGGACTTGCCGGTAATCAACGAACTTCCACCTGTGAGGGTCAACTCCAGAACCTTAGCCATATTCAACCAGGAATTGGTTGTATTCCCGGTGTCCTTCCCCATAATTAACGGCTCCTGGCATCCGGCTACCGCGTAATCCGGCAGGTCCAGCCTCTCCACGCCACGTTCCCGTAAAGTTTCAAACAGCGAGTCATCGTTAAAAATGGAGGGTGTCAAACACCCCGGTGTAAAAAAGAATCGTCCCATCTCGCGATAAAGTTTTTCTGGTGTGTTGCGATGGAGCTTTACAGATAAAATCGGTTGGGGCAGATTCATCTCATAGTAAGCATCCAAAATTGCATATGTCATAGGATTGGTAAGATCCGCACCGTCTGCATCTCGCCCGGATATCAGCACATTCTGTGATATCGCCCAGCTTCTCTCTCCGACATTGTAAAAAACAAGAAAATGTTTAAACAATGCAGCGGCCTGCTCACGCGTGGAGCCATCCATTTTCATATAGGGATAAAAGATACGGTCTGCGTTTCCAACAGAAAACGCGAAGGGGTTGGGCGCCTGTTCAAGGCACATGACCTGCCACAACAGCAAATAAGACTGCATCGCCTCATATAGAGAGCGTGCGCCAAACTCCGGTACATGCCGGAGCGTACGCTCCATCAGCCGCCATTCTTCAACGCGTTCCCCTTTTTCTGAAACAGCCTTCTGCGCGGCGATTGCAGCATAACGATGCGCCAGCAAAACCACGCATTGCAGGGCACGGCGCATAGCGCGGAGATTTTCTTTTTTCTCATCGGGAAGCATTTTCGTTTGCAGCTGGGTATCAATATCTGCTATCATATGCCGCACGCCGCTTTTCAATGCGCTGCGGAAATCCGGAATCAGATGGCCTGTACACTGTTCTACAAAGAACACTACTTCTTCGGTATACTCATCACAATCTGCATACACTTTTGCAAGACTCTTGGCATAATCGGATTCTGCCGCACGCGCACGCATGGCTGTAATGCGTTCCTGCGTAACATCACCGTCCGGTTGTGCATAATCGTATACTTCCAATACGTCGCAATACCCCTTAAAGCTTTCCACCTCGAACGCCGGATTGATCAGCGCGTAACTGGCGGCGAACGCGTCGCGCTGCGTTCCGGCAAAAATGGCATTATCGCTGATTTCAAGCGGCAACTGCGCAATAACTGCTTCTAGTTCCGCGGCTGCTTTTTCTTCTAAAGCAAGTTTTTTCCCTTCTGTAGCGTCCGCCGCCAATTCCCGGGACAAAAACCAACCATTTAAGATTTTTTTCGTCCTGCGTTCCTCTTCAAAAAGCGCTCTTGCTTTCTGCGAGATTTGTTCCGGACTGAGAATTTGATACAGTTCCATCGTCGATTCCTCTCCTTTTTAGCTTTCAAGTGTTAATAATTTTAAATCCATACTTGCGCAAATATGCCGTCATTTTCTCTATCATTTCAGGTGAAACTTTTGCCTGCTGGGTCATGCTGTACTCCAGTCCCAATTTTTTATATTTGTCTTTCCCATACTCATGGTACGGTAATAGTTCAATCGTCGCCACCTTCTTTATATCTAGTTTTTCAAACAATTCTACAAATCCTTTCGCATCACGTAGCGATGCATTAAACCCGCCAATTACAGGAATACGCAGCGCAAGCCGGACACCGTTTTCTACTGCTTTTTGAATGTTTCGAAATGTCTGTACATTGGGAGCTCCCGTTACTTCACGGTGAACGTCGGGATCATAATGCTTGCAGTCCATAATGAGGTAATCCAAGTCGCCAAATAACTCAGACAAGCGGGGAGAAAGCCCATTCGTTTCAATTGCTGTATTGATATTTTCACTTTTAAGTCCTGCAAAGAATTCTTTTACTGCATCTATTTGTACGGTAACCTCTCCTCCAGTAAGTGTAACGCCGCCGCCCTCAAAAAACATTGAGCGGCTGCGCACAGCTTCTTCCACCAGCACCTTTATCGGGTATCCTTTCCCGCCGGTCAAGGGAATCCCCTCCGGATTTGAACACCATGGACACCGCAAGTTACAGCCTTGCAAGTGGTATACCAGCCTATTTCCCGGACCGTCTTGCGAAAAGTTAAACCCTTTTTGAAAAATACAAAGTTCCATGCGCTTCGCTCGCTCCTCCCACTCATGCCCTATGGCCTTAGTATAACAACAACTTCATTTTTGTCAAGTCAATTGACAAAATAACTTTTTACATTTATAATGAATTTGCCAATCGAAATCAAATAGCGTAGTATAAAATAGGGAGTGGATATGCTATGAAACCTGAACTATGGGAACAGCCAATATTTTTCGCCCGGAATCGCGTTTCCCGGGTTTACCGTGGTGGACTATTATTCAGTAATTTTTTGGGCGATGCCAAGGAAGACGGATTTTATCCCGAAGAATGGATTGCCTCTAATGTTCGGGCTCTCAATTCGGGCCATACTGATCCTCTGGAAGGTATTTCTCGAACAGAAGAAAGCGGTATCCCTTTTTCAAAGCTTCTATCGGAAACACCGGAAAAATATCTGGGGAGCCGCCAAGACATTGGCGTACTTGTCAAATTTCTGGACAGCGCGATACGCTTACCTATGCAGGTGCATCCGACCCGTGAATTTGCGCAAAAAAATTTTCACAGTTCTTACGGCAAGGCTGAAGCTTGGTTAATTCTAGAAACGCGGAAAGATGCCTGCATCTATTTTGGGTTCAGCCGTTCTGTCAGCCGACAGGAATTTGAAGCCGCAGTGCTGCAAAGTGCAACAGACAAAAACTGTATGACACAATTCGTAAACCGAATTCCTGTACAGCCCGGGGACATATTTTTTGTGCCGGCCGGCGTTATCCACGCCATTGGTGCGGGTTGCCTGTTGTTGGAAGCGCAAGAACCGACTGACTTTACGATACAGCCGGAAGAATGGTGTGGGGATTATCATTTGAATACTCAGGAAATGTATTTGGGGTTGTCCCCAAATACTGCTCTGGATTGCTTTGATTTTTCACGCTACGGGCAATCCGTTGCAGCTGCCGGGAAGAAAGTTCCTGTGACGCTTCAAGAAACAGCCGGTACACGGCATGAAAGGCTGATCGGTGCGGACGATACGCCTTGCTTTCGTATGGAGCGCTATATCTTGACGGGGGGAACAGCACCTCTGGACCACCCCGCAGGAATCTATATTATCACCCACGGCAGCGGGACAATCACCGGTTCAAACTATAAACGGCCGGTGGGACGTGGAAATTACTTTTTCCTTCCCGCTCACGCAGCAGAGCACTTCACCATACAGGGCAACTTAGAGCTTATTTGCTGTGTCGGCGGGTAATAAAGTATTATTAGAAAGAGGGCGCCACATGGCATATACACCCAGAAATGCAGAATACACCAAGGAATTCAATCGAAAACTTTTCATCCGGTTGCTCCGGCAACAGCCGCTTTCCCGTGCGGAAATCGCCCGAAGAACAGGCTTGACACGCGCCGCAGCCTCTCTGATCGTGGACGATTTATTGTCTGAGCATATTCTTCGCGAGCTTTCCCCCACAATTTCCGGTCGTGGGCGCGCTCCCACCCCCCTCGCTGTGTGCGGGAATGCCTATTATGCCGCCGGAGTTTATTTGAATCGAACAGGATGTCGTGCTGGAATCAGCGACTTATCCGGCAACCTGATTTCTGAAAGCGCCGTTTATTTGCAGGAAAATGATGGAGGAGCCTCTGGCGTATCACTTCTGGCGCAGACTCTTAAGGCATTGATCACAAAGGCGAAACTTCCCGCCGGAAAACTGTTGGGTGTCGGCATCAGCGCTCCCGGCCCTTTGGATACGGAAGAAGGCAGGATTCTGAATCCCCCCGGATTCGCTCTCTGGCAACAATCCGCCATCGCTCCTCTTCTTCAAAAATATCTGCAATTGCCAGTCTACCTTGAAAATAACGCGAGTTCTCTGGCAATCTACAACTATGAAAAGCGGGCACAGGACGGCATGGAAGATTTTCTTCTGCTCCTTGTTGACAGCGGTGTGGGTTCAGGTGTAATATCCGGCGGAAAACTACTAAAAAGCGCCTCAAACTATACATGTGAGTTGGGACATGTCTCGATTCATTATAAAGGCCGACGGTGCCCTTGTGGGAATATTGGTTGTCTGGAAACATATGCAGCAATTCCCAATCTTTTACACGACTGGCCGAATTTCCACAGCTGGGAAGAAATCATCGATTCTCCCACGCTCCAAGCACAACAAGCTTTGGAAGCCGAAGCTTCTTATCTGAGTGCTGGTATTGTAACGCTGACCAACCTCATCAATATAAAAACCGTACTGCTCGCCGGGAATATTCTTTATGGGTTCGAGAGGCTACAGCCTCTCATCAGTCAAAATATTGCCGGACGTCCGCTTGCCCATGAAGAAAAGCCACTGCAAATTTTCCCCGCTCTTTGTATGCCCGGCACAGATTTGTGTGCCGCTTGCAATATTGTTTTTAATCGTTTCCTCGCCTCATAAAAATTCAAAACCTCTTACTTTCTTCATTATTCAAGGGGAGGATATCAGAATGGATAAGACGCAATTATATGCGTTGACCGGACACCTCGAGCAGGTCGCATCAGTCCGCCGGGTTGTCTACCAAGATGGTGACGCCGCGGGCCTTTGCTGTGCCCAATTCCGTAACGGGCCTTTGGAATTCGATGTCATGCTGAACAAATGTCTTGATTTGGCCCAACTGCGTTACCGCGGGATCAATCTTTCCTTTCTTTCCAACAGCGGGTTACGGCTTGGGGATATGTGTGGCGCAATGTTTACCGCCGGTTTAGATAACATACACGCGGCCCGTACTGTGAACAATGTTTTTTATCCCGCGCACGGTAAACTTCGTTTTGTCCCTGCTAATGATGTTGGGCTTAGCGCTCGATTTGAAGACAATCGATATATTATGCAAGCTTCTGGAAAAGTTTTCTCCGCACAGCAATTTGGCGAAAATGCGGTACTTCATCGTACCATCCGTACAGAATATGGCATTCCTGCCCTAACTATCATCGATGAAATCGAAAACCGCGGATTTGAGGATATGCCTATTTGTTTGCTTTATCATTGTAACGCCGGGTATCCCCTTTTGTCTCCGGCAAGCAGGGTTCTTTTTCCATCTAAGGACACGATGGCACGAGATGATTTCTCGCGGCTAGACGGGCACCTCGTCATGGATGAGCCAAAGGCTGGAGCACCCGAGCAAGTATTTCAACATATTTGCGCAGCTACGCCAAAAGGTGAGACATTCGGTGCAATCATCAATGACTCTCTGGAACTAGCGCTTGTGCTTCGCTGGAATATCCGTGAATTACCTCTTCTGACACAGTGGAAAAGTATCGCCGCCGGCAATTATGCTATGGCATTGGAACCATGCAATACAGGATTCTTAGGACGCGCCGAACCGGGGGAATTTTTATCTCCTTTTGCCAAAAAACTTGTAACGCTTCGGATTGAAGTTGTCGAAGGTAAGGCGGCTATCGCTGATCTTCTCTGCGAATGCGAAGCGCTAACGGCTCAATAATAAAGTTTCCCGGCAAATTGAACAGAACCAATAAAAACACAAAATATACGAATATCCCTGATGTAGAAAAATGGACTACATCAGAGATATCGCAATAGATAAACGAAATCATACGTATATTCTGGCATTACATCGGAGAGCGAAGCAGTGGGAGTGGGAGAAGGTGAGGTCAAGTATAAAACATCAAATTATCTATACGCATTGTTCTTTTTTCACCACCAAAAACAGAAAAGGCAAAAACTTCCACTCCAACTCTGTTTTGAATCAAAAAGGTAGTTCAGTATACTCGCTCTACCTTTTTACGCATTTCGGTGAGTGCCTTTTGATGTTTAATATTATGCACTCTCGAATATTCAACATCTTCATGTGGAAATTAAATTTACTTTGGCTGCTTGCCGATGTAGGCGAGGATGCCGCCGTCCACATACAGCACATGGCCGT
>ENA-UOJP01001851-UOJP01001851.1-human-gut-metagenome-genome-assembly--contig:-C102-NODE-1851-length-21063-cov-52.008283_pt1 | contig 21063 bp, 17 predicted proteins | sample MGYA00242353_ERZ723900 | MGnify/ENA metagenome assembly ERZ723900
GAGACAAAGAAGCGAGAAGCTCTCCTGGAAGCCAAGGAAGAATCTTTAAAGACGAAAAATGAGTTAGAGAAGGAAACCAAGGAAAGAAGAGCGGAACTTCAACGTTATGAAAAACGTGTATTAAGCAAGGAAGAAAACGTTGAAAAAAAGGCAGATGCCCTGGAAAAGAAGGAGGCGGACCTGGTCAGGAGGGAAAACATTCTCAGTAAGCGTACTGCAGAAGTGGAATCCCAGTATGAGCAGGGGATACAGGAACTGGAACGGATATCCGGTCTAACCTCCGAACAGGCAAAAGAATATCTTTTAAAATCTGTTGAAGAAGATGTAAAACATGACACAGCTAAATTAATTAAGGAACTTGAAAACAAGGCAAAGGAAGAAGCTGACAAGAAGGCCAGGGATTTAGTGGTGACTGCCATTCAGCGGTGCGCCGCAGACCATGTGGCTGAGACAACGGTTTCTGTTGTACAGCTTCCTAACGACGAGATGAAAGGCCGCATCATCGGACGAGAGGGCCGCAACATTCGTACCCTTGAGACCCTTACCGGTGTGGAACTGATTATCGACGATACCCCGGAAGCAGTAGTATTGTCCGGATTTGATCCAATACGTAGAGAAGTTGCTAGAATTGCGTTGGAGCGTTTGATTGTGGACGGACGTATTCATCCGGCCAGAATCGAGGAGATGGTAGAGAAGGCACAGAAAGAAGTGGAGAACAACATGAGGGAAGAGGGCGAGGCAGCCTGTCTTGAAGTTGGCATCCACGGAATTCATCCGGAATTAGTTAAGTTACTTGGTAAGATGAAGTTCAGGACCAGCTATGGCCAGAATGCATTAAAGCATTCTATTGAGGTGTCCCAGCTGTCAGGACTTTTGGCGTCAGAACTTGGAGTGGATGTACGTTTAGCCAAACGTGCCGGTTTATTACATGACATTGGTAAATCCGTTGACCATGACATGGAAGGCACCCATGTTCAGCTAGGTGCAGACCTGTGTAAGAAATATAAGGAATCTGCTACAGTGCTGAATGCGGTGGAATCCCATCATGGCGACGTTGAACCTACCAGCCTCATTTCCTGCATTGTGCAGGCAGCTGATACCATATCTGCTGCAAGACCCGGTGCAAGGCGTGAGACTCTGGAGACATATACAAACAGATTGAAACAATTAGAAGATATAACCAATTCCTTTAAGGGAGTGGACAAGTCTTTTGCCATTCAGGCAGGCCGAGAGGTTCGTATCATGGTAGTTCCGGAACAGATCAGCGATGACGATATGATATTGCTGGCAAGAGATGTTTCCAAACGGATTGAGGACGAGCTGGAATATCCGGGACAGATTAAGGTAAATGTGATTCGTGAATCAAGAGTCACGGATTACGCGAAGTAATTGTTCGGAGTGAAAACCAAATGCCCTAAATACCGTAAGAATCCAGTATTCATGCGGGTTTGGGGCATTTTTTTACTTCTTGTAACTTCTTATAAGCTTTTATAATTTCCAACGGCAGGGAAGAATTTTCGAAATCCTTATTGATCTGGGTCATTAACCGCAGATTCTTTCCTTTTTCTTCTTCGAGTGCCGTTTCAGCTTCGTATAGATGATAGCGTTGTTCCGTTGCTTTATCCAGCGCAGCATCGCGCTGACGCTCCGCCCGCAGCGCCCTGTTTTCCAGCTGCTGGATCCGCTTATAGGCAGCGGCCAGCTCCCGTTCGTATCCAAAGATTTGACAGACTGCAGAGTACATGATATAATGCCAATATAGTAATATGGGTGCTGAAGATAATAGGCATACAAGTAAATCCTATTGAAGTAGAAAGGTACCTGCGTCTTTGGTGCAGGTTTATTTTTTATATGTAAAATGCAATGTGGGATGTAGTTTCAAGGATAAAAGATAAAAATAAAGTTATACTAAAGGTTGTGCGATAGTGAAGATGCTGAAACGGGTAATTAGAAACTATTGGTTAGCAGAAGAAACAAATATATTTAGAAACTATAGAGATGCATTAGCGGGCTTTGTTGCTTTGGTAATTATTCCTGCTGTTTCAATTTTTTTTGTACTATTTACAGATGGTTATACGTTTTTGAGTTATACATTTCCGTTTATATCTATTTCGTTGGCTGGTGCGTATGATACATATGGAAGATATAATGGACACTCTCCCCAAAATGCAAAGCTTGTTATTCGACTGATATTTGACTTCCTTGCAATTTTTTTTGCAACCCTCAGCGTTGGAAATAATAATACGATACTTTCTTATGTTGCCCCTATTTTACTGTTTGTTTGTGGTCTTTTTTTGACTTTTGAAATATATAATCGAGTAAAAAGGGCGGTTTTGATTAGCCCATGGCTAGTCTAAACATATTGAATAGGGGTGAATTTATGCTTTGGATAAAAAAAGACTTTACTGTTGCAGAAATGGAAGAGATGGAAAATACTCTAAGAAATAGTAAGTTATATTTGTTAAAATTAAGTGCTGATGATGACGATTTGTCCGGGAAATTAGGGCTAAAAGTTGAATATGTTACAAATATGGCTGATGATAACGAGGCAGAACTCATTCCAATTGATGACAGCAATTATTATGGTCTAATTAGGCTAAGAAAAGAACTAAAAAAACATAAATTTGCGTATATTCATGAGATTATTCATTATATATTTGATGTTGGGTATGGCAACAAAGTGGATGAGTGTTTTTTCAGAAAAAAGAAAGGAAAAACCAACAGTCACGAAGAGCAGAGAACTAATTATATGACAGCAGCTTATATTATGCCATTTGAGCAAATTGTGAGTGAGCTTTATAAATATGATCATAGTGTTCCCAAAATGGATGAAATAGTATTTATTCGTACACTTCAAAGACATTATGAACAAAGTGAAACTGCTGTTATTCGAAGAATTCGTGAAGTTCGAAAGTTAATTAAGTCAAGTGGATGTTAGAGTTTCTTTATAAAGAGCCGGGATGCGTCAGCTATCAGATAGCTACCGCGCCCCGGATTATATCCTCACAGATGCCTTTGAGTGGCAGGAAGATGAAAGCTGGCGCCTGGTCTCTTCATCAGGTACCGTTTACCAGGTTCCCAAAGACTGTCCCGTCATATCCTACGGTATGAATGAACTCTCCTCTTTCCGCATCATCTCAGAATCTAACAAGCTGCTAGTCTGGCTGGATGAAGCGGATACGGTGCAGCGGATTGTCAAGCTTCCGGCTCGGTGGTAACTCTCCGGTACAGTATCCACTGGAACAGCACCACCGCTGCCCATCCGGCTCCGGTAGCAAAAGCAACCGCCGCCAGCCCCCAATGCCTGATCAATGCATAGGACAGAATTACGCGGATCGAAATATGCAGGATGGTACCAAGGACCGGAACCTGTACCATGCCAAGCCCGCGATAAAAGCCCACAAAGGAATTACCAAGGAAGCAGAGGACATAAAAGACGGATATTACGTTCATATAAGACCTGGCATGGTTTAAAACCGGTCCAGATGCCGCCCCCATCAACAAGATCACAGCAGGTCCTGATGTCAAAAACATAGTTATGGACAATACCAGCCCCAGGCCCGCCATCATCCGTAATCCACACAAAAATCCCTGCCTTATCCTCACTCTTTTGTGGGCTCCGCGGTTTTGTGCCGTGAAGATTGAAATTGCCGTACAGCCGCTGTCTCCGAAGGAATTGGCAAATCCTTCGATCCGCGCCGTGGCGGTGTAGGCGGATATCATTCCGGTTCCGCCGGTATTTACGGTTCCCTGTACCAGCAGTTTCCCGATATAGAGGCTTGACTGGTGGAGCGCAGAGATCGTTCCCAACATGATTGTTCTCGTAAACAATGGAAAATGGAAAGAGGCATCTCTCGCATGAAACAGCAGTTTTGGAGTCTGTTTTTTCATATATCCCAGGCATATAAAAGCAGCGAACAACTGAGAAACCACGGTAGCATACGCAGTGCCGGCCATCCCCAAGCCAAAGGAAAGGACAAAGAGGAAGTCAAGAATGGTGTTTAACCCCATAGCAAGCAAGAGAATCCAAAGGGACGCTCTCGTATCGCCTGCCCCGCGCAGTACGGCCGCGCACCAGTTATAAAGAAATACCGCAGGCAGCCCCAAATAGATAATCTTCAGATACTCCTGTACAAACCCCGCAACCTCTGCCGGTGTCTGTATGCCTCTGAGTAAAGGCTGCAAGGCCAGCATCCCGCACATACTCAGCATGATCGTAAAGCCGCCCCCGAATGCAAGCGATAGAAAGCTTTCTTTCCTTAATAAATCCCAGTTCTTTTGTCCATACAATTCCGCTATGATAATCGCAATCCCGTTACAGCACCCGCTTATGACAAAAAGAGACAAGTTCATGACACTGCCTGCAACGCCCGCGGCTGCAAAGGCGGTTTCTCCGATATAATGCCCCACTACAAAGGAATCAATGGTATTATACATCTGCTGCAGGATATTTCCCCATATCAAAGGCAGGGCCAGGGCAGTCAACTGTTTCCAGATAATGCCGTTTGTTAAGTCATCAGTCAGATTCATCGTTGTTACCTCCGCATAACAGTTTACCGCAAAGATAAATAGTTGTAAAATGCCATATTATGCGATAATATATAAATCAAACTTTATATTAAGAGGGAAAGAACCATGACTCATCTGGAAATTGAAGCGTTTTTTGAGATACTGAAGGCCGGCTCCATATCCTGTGCCGCGCAGAATTTGTATGTGACCCAGCCGGCACTCAGCCGGAGAATCAAAGTCTTAGAAGCAGAACTGGGATATCCGTTATTTGAACGAAACAGGGGAAAGCGTAATATTGTTCTGACAAAGCAGGGAGAAGCATTCATTGCTGTCGCCCGCAAATGGCTTGGCGTATGGCAGGAAGCCCAGGAAATCAAACGGCTTAACAGCCCCAGAATCCTAAATCTGTCCTCTGTGGGAAGCGTGAGCAGTTATATTCTGCCGGATGTTTTTGAACAATTCTCACAGCAGTATCCTCAAGTGAGCATCTGCTTTCACAACTACCATTCCTATGAAGCCTATCAGTATATAGACAGTGGGCTGATTGACATCGCTTTTATTTCGGACCATATGTATTATAAGAATGTGGAGACGATTCCCGCCTTTTTTGAGCCAATGGTTTTCGTTGCAAACAACAGTTGCAATTATCCTGACTCGGTTTCTCCTGCTATGCTGAAACCCAGTCAGGAAATCCTGCTTCCGTGGAACCCTGAGTACGATGCATGGCATGATTACTGGTTCCGCTCCAGGCCGGAATTCGAAGTATCGCTGGATCAGATGGATTTGCTGGAACATGCCCTGCTCTGGAAAGATACCTGGGCTATTGTCCCTGCGTCCGTGGCGGATAAAATCGTTGGCAGCCATGTCTCGATTCACTGCCTGTCCTCGCCGCCGCCGGACCGGATTATATATTATCTGAAAAAAACGTGCAAGCAGACGGAGCCCGTCTCCCTTTTTTTAAAGCTCCTTCATAAAAAGCTGGAGACAATACCACAGGTGACCTCCTATCTGTCAGGAGCGCCTGATTAATCCGTGGAGTATAGGTTTGGTAAATAACTGCAATGCGAAGGAACTGATGGGACGGGAATATCGGGAGGTCCGGATATTCCTGGAGAGCATAGACACCCATAAATGAGGTCCTGGAACAGGAGGCTGATATGAAGATAATCCGTAAGGTAGAGCTTAAACCGGGAAGCTATGAAGAGGAACTGCCGGGAATATCGGCGGAATTTCCCTATATTGCCTCTTATGTGGAGTTGGACAAGTACGCGGGAAGACAAACCCCCTGGCATTGGCACAAAGAAGCGGAGCTGTTTTACTTGGAGCAGGGCGGCCTGGAATATGAAACGCCTCAGGGAAAGACTGCTTTTACGGCTGGCTCAGGGGGCTTTGTGAATTCAAATGTACTTCATATGTCCAGGGCAAAGGACGGGGACGGGGCAGTTGCCTCCCTCCTTCATATTTTTAACCCGCTGCTGATCAGCGGACAGAGCGGCAGCATCATTGACCGGAAATACGTCTCGCCCCTTATGACCGCTTCCCATGTGGAGATAATCGGGCTATATCCGGATCAGCCGTCCCACGTACCTGTTTTGGAAGCCCTTCGGCAGTCTTTTCGGATATCAGAGGGCGGCTATGGCTATGAAATACGTTTGCGGGCGGCTCTGTCTGAGATATGGTGCAGCCTTCTTGCCATGGCGGAGACCATGGAGAAAGGCTCCAAATACAACAGCCGGTCAAGTCAGAAGATAAAAATAATGCTGGCCTTCATCCACAAGCACTGCGGGGATAAGCTGTCGGTGAAGGAGATTGCAGCATCCGCATTCATCAGTGAGCGGGAGTGCTTCCGGGCGTTTCGGGACTGTCTGAACATGACTCCGGTAGAGTATGTGACCAGCTGCCGTTTACAGCGGGCGTGCCGGATGCTGTCTGAGGGAAACGAACCCATTACCAGCATATGCCAGACGTGCGGCCTGGGAAGCAGCAGCTACTTTGGCAAGGTGTTCCGAAGCTGCATGGGATGCAGCCCTAAAGAGTATCGGCTGAAGTGGCAGAATAGTGACACAAGATGGCAGTAATTCGATATCTTCAGGGAATATGATACACTATAATGATAGTAGGAAGAAGGGATAGCGCCTTTTTCCCACGGTCATGAAAGGGGCTGCATATTCCGGGAGGTGTTGGATTGTGATAAAACTTAATATATTGGATATGAATGGATTTCTGCAGATTGTAAACCGGTGCGTCGGTGCGGTCAATGCCATTTTTCCAGACGGAAAGTGGCGAGATCTCAATAAGTCATACGCCGCTCAGAAGGTGTTATGGGACCAATTCAGGGAGAACCACGCAAGCCTGGCCTTGAAGCTGGATTTCCAGAAGCCCGAGGATTATATATGCATTGTGTATTATTATATCAGCGAGATTTAAGGCGTTGAGCCTGGGTTAGAAAAATTGGTATGAAACCAGCCGGAACAGGCTGGTTTTTCATTGTGGCTTTAGCCAGTTGAAGGCATTGGAGTTTTTCGCTGGGGCCAGGCGGTGTATACAAGAAAGGAGGCAGCCGGTATCCTGGGCGTCACCATTGACACGCAAGAAAACTGGAAATTAAACGGCCTGTTTTTTCATCAGGAGGATAGCCAACGGCCATCGGACCCTTGACCCAAGGCTGATTGGACATGGTGTCTGGGTCTCCTATCTGGTGTTCCGGATGCCGAAGGAGAATTTTCAGCCAGAGAATCTTAAGCCAGAGAATCTTAAGGAAATGTATATTGACACAGCAGACAAAACTGGATAAAGTAGGGTTATACAAGGAACGGAAAAGGAGGAATCATAATATGCTGCACATGAAGCGGAGATTAATGATGGCTGCGGCAGGAGTACTGGCCGCCCTGATGGTGTTTCCTGCATACGGCGCCAGCCGCAAACCCATTAAGTCCATAAACCTGACCATAAAAGCAGAGATAAAGCCGGATACGGATTTCGGAGACGAGCTCATAGAGATTGAGACCAGCAGCAACAAGTACTCTGTGGACGGCTATGAAATCCTGAATGACGATGTGGAATGGAGGGAGGACACCATACCCAGAATCCAGATTACCCTCACAGCCAACGATGATTATTATTTCCAGTCCCTTCCAAAGGATAAGGTGACCATAAAAGGCGGAGCAGAGTTCAAGAATTCCAAGCGGGAGGATTCCAGCACCACCCTGCTGATGGAAGTGGAGCTCCAGGCCCTGAACACCTCCCTTCATGCTTTGACCAATGTGGTCCTCACAGAGGACGGCATAGCCGCCTGGGACGCCATACCGGCAGCGGGCAGCTATGAGGTGCGTGTGTACAGGGACGACAAGGCAGTGGGCGCTGTCATGACAGTGGGCACCAATACATGCAACTGCCGCGAGCGCCTGCAGAAGGGCGATACGGCCTACACGGTCAGAGTGAGGCCCGTAAGCAAATTCGACGCCAAGGAAAAAGGAGACTGGGCGGAATCTCCCAGCACCTACATACCGGAGGAAAAGGCGGCCCGGTTTAGGGAGAACCCCACGGGAGGAAACGGAGAATGGGCACAGACCCCGGAGAACGGCAGATGGTGGTACCGCAATGCGGACGGCAGCTATCCGGCCAACAGCTGGCAGCAGATAGGCGGTAAGTGGTATTTCTTTGACGCACAGGGATATATGGTGACCGGATGGGTACAGTGGGACGGTAAAGAATACTACTGCTCCGACAATGGCGAGATGCTGACCAACTGTCTGACGCCGGATTCCTTCTGGGTAGGGGAAGACGGCGCAAAGATAAACCAGTAACACAACTGAACATGGAAGATAGTCTGCTGTAGGAGTATAGGAATGTACTCCTACAGCTATTTTTGAGGTGATGTGTCATGAATGAGGAAGAGTGGAGAAAGAAAATCTGCGGGGAAACAGACACAGGATATTCCTATGACCTGGCCAAACGAATGGAACAGTACCGTACCAATCCGGTGCTGGGATACAGAACTGCCGGGTCAAGGGCGGAGCTTGAGACAGGCGGGATGCTGGTCCGGGAAATGGAGTCCCTGGGGCTTGCGGACGTACATAAGGACAGAATAACCGTGGACAGCTGGAAGTTTGAGAAGGCGGTCATGCTTTTTACGGACAGCCGGGGCAGGGAGCACGAGTTTCAATTGGGCGCTTACCAGACCGACTTTCATACCGGCGGATTCCGGGAATTCAGCCTGGTATACCTGGGAAAGGGGACGGCGGCAGATTACAGCCAGGCGGATGTGGCCGGAAAGCTGGTTCTCATTGATATCAACCAGAGAGATGAGTGGTGGATCAATTTTCCCGTATACCAGGCCCGGCTCAAAGGGGCGGCTGCCCTGATTGCTGTCCAGGAGCAGGGGTATGGGGAGATAAGCGACACGGCCCTTAACGCCCAGGACATAGCAGGGCCCGCTGACGCCCCAGCCTTTTCCATGTCCCGGGCGGACGCTGGTGTGCTGAAGGCTGCCATGGGGGAGGAAAATCAGGTGCGGGTGCGTCTGGACGCCTCATCCACGGTGCTTAAGGATCAGGAGACGTATAATATCATAGGAACCATACCCGGGACAGAAGAAGGAATGATTCTGCTGTCGGCCCATTACGACTCCTATTTCAGCGGATTCCAGGACGACAATGCCGCGGTGGCCATGATGCTGGGCATAGCCAGAGCCGTGCTTCGGTCAGGATATAAGCCCAGAAAGACACTTGTGTTCTGCGCCATGGCTGCGGAGGAGTGGGGCGTGGTGAATTCCAAATACGACTGGTCCGCCGGCGCCTATGAGCAGGTGTTTACGGCCAGGCCTGACTGGGCGGGAAAGGTGATTGCGGACCTGAACTTTGAACTGCCTGCCCATGCCCATGGCAGGAAGGATGCTGTGCGGTGCGTGTATGAGTACGCGGATTTCCTGGAGGAATTTATAACCGGTTTGCCAGCCGGTTTTTTTACCTGCCAGCCATATCCGGAGGGAGTGGAAGTGCTGAGCCCCATACAGACTTGGTCGGATGATTTTTCCATGGCCATCGGAGGAATTCCGTCCATGGTCAATGATTTCAGCGCAGGGGAATTCATGGAGACCCATTACCATTCCCAGTATGACAATGAAAATTTTTACCAGGAACCTGTGTACCGCTTCCACCATGAGATGTACGCCGGCCTTGTCCTGGCTTTTGACAGGACAGCCGCAGTGCCCATGAATTTTGCAAGACTGTTTGAGGGAGCAGCGGCCAGCATTGACAGCAGCGTCTGCCGCGGGGCGGGAGCCGATCTGCCGGGGCTGCGTTTGGTTTTGGACCAGGGAATCGAAGCAGGAGAAGCCCTTTATGGAAAAATAAGGGAAATAAACAGGATATACGGACGGCTTCTGGACCGCGGCGAGGAAGAGAAAGCCGATGAACTGGCAGCGGGGTGCCGGCCGTTTAACCGGGAACTCCTGCGCATCTTTAAAAAGGAACAGGATTATTTTGTCCGGCTGAGCTGGCACGATGATGTGCTCTTTCCCCAGCAGGCGGTCCAGGAAAATGTAAGGGCCATGGACAGGGCCATTGCCTGTCTTGAAAAGCATGACCTGACCGGAGCCCTGGAGGCTGTCTATACCATAGACAACAACCGCTACGCGCTTTTGTTTGAGGAGGAGGTCTATACCTATTTTACGGAATACGTCCTGAACCAGCCTTCTGACCGGCTTAAATGGGGGGCGGGAAGGATTGTCCATCACCAGAACCTGTTTAGCCTGGTTGAGAGCCTGAAGGCCAAGGCGCGGGAAGAAAACCCGGATACCCGGGAGGAATATGATGTCCTTGTCAGGGCGCGGGAAAACCAGCTTGGCTGCTATGAGGATGACATCCGGTACATGATTACATCCGCCGGCAAACTCCTGGAGGCAATCCGGCAGGCAGTTCAATGGGCTTCTGAAATAAATAAGGACTTAGATACAAATGAGAGTAAGATACAGGAGGAGTAAATGAGAGATGGAAAGCCGACAATTATACCGGGTTAAGGAGGAGGACTTGCCCAGATTGGAGAAACTGCTGACCGGGTGTTTTGAACACGACCCGTTATACTGTAAACTGATCCCGGATGAGGAGATAAGGAAACGGCTTCTGCCGGAGCTGTTTGCCTGTGACCTGACAGAATTCTATGAGACCTGCGGGATATACTCAGACAGCCCGGAGATGAATTCCCTGCTGGTTGTTTCCGACGAAACCGAGCCATATAACCCGCTGACCTATTATCTGGCAGAGGCATGGGCTTCTCTCAGGACCGATGAGTTCCTGATTAAGGAGGATCCCAGCCTTAAGACCCTGTGGAAGTTCATGCTGGGCAAGGATTACCTCAACTCCAGATGGACGGCCCAGCTTCACCAGACAGAACGGATACACATTATCTACCTGGCCGTCCGGCCGGAGATGCAGCACCACGGCCTGGCGGCCCTGCTGTTGGGAGAGGTCATCCGTTATGCTGACCAGCACAAGCTCATGATATCGCTGGAAACCCATAATCCGGATAATGTGCCCCTGTATGAGCATTTTGGATTTAAGGTTTTTGGCGTGATGGAAAAGCATTTTGCGTTGAGACAGTATTGTCTGGTAAGAGAGGCATAACTTTCAGTCATGATAATAATTCCAAACTTGTATATTTCACTATGGCGAAATTCTGCCGGAAAGGTTGAAATACCTTTTCAAATGATATATGATTGAAAGAAATCGTATTATTGTGGATAGATATAACTATAAAGAATAGAAGATAGGGGAGATATGCATTATGGATTATAATGTGACTGTGATTCCAGGTGATGGGATTGGACCGGAGATTGTGAGAGAGGCCAGGAAGGTGCTGGACCAGGTGGGAAGGGTGTACGGCCATTCGTTTAATTATACCGAGATTCTGATGGGGGGATGCTCCATTGACGCCTATGGGGTTCCGCTTACAGAGGAAGCCCTGGAGACAGCCGGAAAGAGCGATGCGGTGCTTCTGGGGGCCGTGGGCGGAGATGTGGGAAACTCACGGTGGTATGATGTGGCTCCCGATCTCAGGCCGGAAGCGGGACTTTTGGCTATCCGCAAGGGACTGGGGCTCTTTGCTAACATCAGGCCGGCTTATCTTTATAAGGAATTGGCTGAGGCATGCCCTCTGAAAAAGGAGATCATCGGGGACGGCTTTGATATGGTGATTATGAGGGAGCTTACCGGCGGTCTTTATTTTGGGGACAGGTATACAAGGGAAGTGGACGGCGTCATGACAGCCGTGGACACACTTACATATAATGAAAAGGAAATCAGAAGGATTGCCGTTAAGGCCTTTGACATTGCCATGAAGCGCAGGAAGAAAGTAACCAGCGTGGATAAGGCCAATGTCCTTGATTCCTCCAGACTGTGGAGGAAGGTGGTAGAGGAAGTTGCCGGGGATTCCCCGGAAGTGGAGCTGTCCCACATGCTGGTGGACAATTGTGCCATGCAGCTGGTCATGAATCCCGGTCAGTTTGACGTGATTCTCACGGAGAATATGTTTGGGGACATCCTTTCGGATGAAGCCAGCATGATTACCGGCTCTATCGGAATGCTGTCCTCGGCCAGCATGAATGAGAGCAAATTCGGCCTCTATGAGCCCAGCCACGGCTCTGCTCCCGATATAGCGGGAAAGGATATGGCCAATCCCATTGCCACCATTCTCTCAGCAGCCATGCTGCTGCGCTATTCCTTTGATTTGGACCGGGAGGCGGACGCCATCGAGAATGCTGTACAGGCTGTTCTGACCGAAGGATACCGCACCGGGGACATTATGTCGGAGGGATGCGTCAGGGTAGGCACCTGTAAAATGGGTGATTTGATTGCGCAACGGATTGGATGATGAAGACCGGACGGATTCCTGTCCGGATTAGATGAAAGGGGATACGACATGAAAAGTGATGCAGTTAAGACAGGTATGCAGCAGGCGCCCCACAGGTCCCTGTTTAATGCTCTTGGTATGACAGAGGAAGAGATGAGAAAGCCTCTGGTGGGTATTGTTAGCTCCTATAATGAGATAGTTCCGGGTCATATGAACCTGGATAAGATTGTGGATGCCGTGAAGCTGGGCGTTGCCATGGCCGGCGGCACCCCGGTGGTGTTCCCGGCCATTGCTGTCTGCGACGGTATTGCCATGGGACATATCGGCATGAAGTATTCCCTGGTGACCAGGGATTTGATTGCGGATTCCACGGAGTGTATGGCGCTGGCCCATCAGTTCGACGCGCTGGTAATGGTTCCCAACTGTGATAAGAATGTTCCCGGACTTCTGATGGCGGCGGCCAGGATTAATGTGCCCACGGTGTTTGTCAGCGGCGGCCCCATGCTGGCCGGTCATGTGAAGGGGCACAAAACCAGCCTTTCCAGTATGTTTGAGGCAGTGGGCGCTTACGCGGCAGGCAATATGTCCGAGGAGGATGTGAAGGAGTTTGAAAATAAGGCGTGTCCTACCTGCGGTTCCTGTTCCGGTATGTATACGGCTAACAGCATGAACTGCCTGACCGAGGTCCTGGGCATGGGACTCAGGGGAAACGGCACGATCCCGGCTGTTTACTCCGAGCGCATCAAGCTGGCCAAACATGCCGGCATGAAGGTGATGGAGATGTACGAGAAGAACATACGCCCAAGGGATATCATGACAAAAGAGGCATTCATGAACGCCCTGACTATGGATATGGCGCTGGGATGCTCCACCAACAGCATGCTTCACCTTCCTGCCATTGCCCATGAGGCGGGCGTGGAGCTGAACGTGGATATTGCCAACGAAATCAGCGCAAGGACTCCCAACCTGTGCCATCTGGCGCCGGCAGGTCCCACCTACATAGAGGATTTGAACGAGGCCGGGGGAATCTATGCGGTAATGAAGGAAATCAGCAAGAAGGGACTTTTGAATCTGGACTGCATGACTGTCACGGGCAGGACCGTGGGGGAAAACATAAAGGATTGTGTCAACAAGAACCCGGAGGTTATCCGTCCGGTGGAGAACCCATACAGCCAGACCGGCGGCATTGCCATATTAAAGGGCAATCTGGCCCCCGACTCCGCAGTGGTGAAACGCTCCGCTGTTGCGCCTGAAATGTTAAAGCATGAGGGACCGGCCAGGGTATTTGACTGCGAGGAGGATGCCATTGATGCCATCAAGGGCGGCAGGATTGTGGCCGGAGATGTGGTGGTCATCCGTTACGAAGGACCTAAGGGAGGCCCGGGCATGAGAGAGATGCTCAATCCTACTTCTGCCATTGCCGGTATGGGACTGGGGTCCACGGTGGCCCTGATTACAGACGGACGTTTCTCCGGCGCTTCCAGAGGCGCTTCCATCGGCCATGCCTCACCGGAGGCAGCAGTGGGCGGCCCCATTGCCCTGGTGGAGGAAGGGGATATTATCTCCATTGATATTGACAACCATAAGCTGAACGTGCTGGTATCTGATGAGGAGATGGCGGCCAGGAAGGCCAGGTGGCAGCCGCGTACACCGCAGGTCACCACGGGTTATCTGGCCAGATACGCGTCCCTGGTTACCTCCGCCGAGAGGGGAGCTGTGCTGCAGGTAAAGTAGGTTCCGGGGCCTGCGGGCATTGCCGGGCCGTCTGGCGGCAGCGGTAGGGGCCGCGCATCATGAAATAACATGGAGAAAAGGAGTGCAGATATGAGCAAATTGACGGGGGCAGAGATTGTAGTTGCGTGTTTGAAGGAACAGGGTGTGGACACCGTATTTGGTTATCCGGGCGGCGCTATCCTGAATATATATGATGCATTGTACCAGCACCGGGATGAAATCACCCATATCCTGACATCTCACGAGCAGGGGGCTTCCCATGCAGCCGACGGCTACGCAAGGGCCACCGGCAAGGTGGGCGTGTGTCTGGCCACATCCGGCCCGGGTGCTACCAATCTGGTGACAGGCATCGCTACCGCTTATATGGATTCCGTGCCGGTGGTGGCCATCACCTGCAACGTGACCAACAGCCTGCTGGGCAAGGACAGTTTCCAGGAAATCGACATTACGGGCGTGACCATGCCCATTACAAAGTATAATTTCATTGTAAAGGATGTAAGCCGTCTGGCAACGGTCATCCGCAGGGCGTTTACCATAGCGCAGACAGGACGTCCCGGCCCTGTGCTGGTGGATATCACCAAGGATGTGACGGCCGCGCTCTGTGAATATGAGAAGCAGGTTCCGGAGAAAGTCGTGCGCCAGAGCGATACCATTACAGAGCAGGATATGGACCGGGCCGTGGAGATGATCCGCAAGGCGGCAAAACCGTTTATCTTTGTGGGCGGCGGCGCTGTGCTGTCCAACGCGTCCGACGAGCTGAGGGCATTTGCCCATAAGATTCAGGCGCCGGTGGCGGACAGCCTGATGGGAAAGGGCGCTTTTGACGGGGCTGACGAGCTGTACACAGGCATGGTGGGCATGCACGGTACCAAGACCTCCAATTTCGGCATAACCGAGGCTGACCTGCTGATTGTGGTGGGGGCCAGGTTCAGCGACCGTGTGACCGGCAACGCGTCTAAATTTGCAAAGAACGCAAAGATTCTCCAGCTGGATATTGATCCGGCGGAGATTAACAAGAATATCAAGGTGGACGCCAGCATCATCGGCGACGTTAAGGTCATCCTTCGCAAGCTCAATGCCAGGCTGGACCCGGTGAATCACGACGAGTGGATTGCCCATATTGAGCGTATGAAGGATATGTACCCGCTGCGCTATGATAAGAACGTGCTCACAGGTCCATTTATCGTACAGACCATCAACGAGGTGACGGGCGGGGACGCTGTCATTGTCACTGAGGTGGGGCAGCACCAGATGTGGGCGGCTCAGTACTACCAGTACCGCCAGCCCCGCACCCTTCTTACTTCGGGAGGACTGGGAACCATGGGATACGGCCTGGGCGCTGCCATCGGCGCGAAGATGGGATGCAGGGATAAGACGGTTATCAACATTGCAGGCGACGGCTGCTTCCGCATGAACATGAACGAGATCGCCACGGCCACCCGGTATAATATCCCGGTGGTGGAGGTCATTGTAAACAATCATGTGCTGGGCATGGTACGCCAGTGGCAGACCCTGTTCTACGGCAAGCGTTATTCCCAGACCATACTGAATGATTCGGTGGATTTTGTGAAGATAGCAGAGGCCATGGGAGCCAAGGCTTACCGTGTGACGCAGAAGGAGGAGCTGGAGCCGGTGCTCCGCAAAGCCATCTCCTTAAATATTCCTGTGGTCATTGACTGTCAGATCAGCTGCGATGATAAGGTATTCCCCATGGTATCGCCGGGAGCGCCCATTGCGGATGCTTTTGACGATACGGACTTGAAAATTAATTAAAAACAGTGTATAGTAGTCTTTAATATCTTGGCTGCGTTATCGGATTAGCACGATAAAGCAACAGAATGCATGCTAGAGCGTATCAGAAAGCAATTTTCAGACACGCGCTGGGCCAGGTGGGACAGATATACGATGGAGTATACAGTCAGGCGACTTCTCTGTATGCGGTATGGCATTGTATTGTGCCGGGTTCCGCATATGGAGGAGTCCTCTGTATATATATATTAAAGAGGATATGTGCAGCAAGTACAACCATTTAAAGGAGGAGAACAAGATGAGCAGAGTTTACAATTTTTCAGCCGGACCGGCCGTTTTGCCGGAGGACGTCCTGAAGGAAGCCGCAGCAGAGATGCTGGATTACAGGGGAACAGGAATGTCAGTGATGGAGATGAGTCATCGATCTAAGGCTTATGACACCATCATCAAGGAAGCTGAATCAGACCTGCGGGATCTTTTACATATTCCGGATAACTATAAGGTGCTGTTCCTTCAGGGGGGCGCGTCCCAGCAGTTTGCCATGGTGCCCATGAACCTGATGAAGAACAAGGTGGCGGATTACATCCTTACCGGACAGTGGGCTAAGAAGGCCTATCAGGAAGGCTCCATTTATGGAAAGGCCAATGCCATTGCATCCAGCGCTGACAAGACCTTCAGCTATATTCCGGACTGCTCCGACCTGCCTGTATCCGAGGACGCGGACTATGTGTATATCTGTGAGAACAACACCATTTACGGCACCAAGTACTGGACCCTTCCCGACACAAAGGGAAAGCTTCTGGTAGCTGACCAGTCCTCATGCTTTCTGTCCGAGCCCGTGGATGTGACAAAGTACGGCCTGATTTTTGCAGGCGCCCAGAAGAACGTGGGACCGGCCGGAACCGTCATTGTCATTGTGAGGGAGGACCTGGTGACAGAGGATGTGCTGCCAGGGACACCTACCATGCTCCGCTATAAGACCCATGCGGACGCAGAGTCACTGTACAATACCCCGCCTGCATACGGTATATACATGTGCGGAAAGGTGTTTAAGTGGCTGAAGGCCAGAGGCGGACTGGCAGCCATGAAGGAATACAATGAAAAGAAGGCTGAGATCCTCTATGATTTCCTGGATGCAAGCCAGTTATTTAAAGGTACTGTGGTTAAGAAGGACCGCTCACTGATGAACGTGCCGTTCGTGACAGGTGATGAGGAACTGGACGCCCTGTTTGTGAAGGAGTCAAAGGCAGCGGGCTTTGAGAATCTGAAGGGACACAGAACCGTGGGCGGCATGCGTGCCAGCATTTACAATGCAATGCCTGCGGAGGGTGTTGAGAAACTGGTGGAATTCATGGCTGACTTCGAGAAGAAGCACAGGAAATAAAAGTTTTTGGACATATAGAGGAGAGTTGGATTATTATGAAAAAAATTCATTGCTTGAACCCCATTGCGAAGTGCGGCACGGAGCTGTTTCCGGCCGGATATGAGATGACAGACAACGTGGCGGACGCTGACGCCGTCCTGGTGCGCAGCGCTTCCATGCACGATATGGAACTTCCGGAAAACCTGCTGGCTGTGGGCCGGGCGGGAGCCGGTGTCAATAACATTCCGCTGGATTCCTGCGCGCAGAAGGGCATCGTTGTATTCAATACGCCGGGAGCCAATGCCAACGGCGTAAAGGAGCTGGTGATTGCGGGTATGCTCATGGCTTCCCGGGATATCGTGGGCGGTATTGAGTGGTGCAAGGCCAATGCGGAGGACGACAACATCACCAAGGACACAGAGAAGAGCAAGAAGGCATTTGCAGGCTGCGAGATTAAGGGCAAGAAGCTGGGGGTTATCGGCCTGGGAGCCATCGGCGCTGAGGTTGCCAACGCAGCCACCCATCTGGGAATGGAGGTATACGGGTATGACCCATATATTTCCATTAATGCGGCCTGGAGACTGTCCAGGAACGTAAAGCATATCACCAACGCGGACATCATTTTCCAGAAATGTGATTATATCACCATCCATGTGCCGCTTATGGATTCCACCAGAGGAATGATTAACAAGGAAAAACTGGCTATCATGAAGGACGGGGTGGTAATCCTTAACTTCTCCAGGGATACCCTGGTCAATGACGATGATATGGCGGCAGCTCTGGATACCGGAAAGGTGCGCTACTATGTCAGCGATTTTCCCAATCCAAAGGTTGCAAACATGGAGAGGGTTATCCTGCTTCCCCATCTGGGCGCTTCCACAAAGGAGTCCGAGGACAACTGCGCGGTGATGGCGGTGAAGGAGCTGACAGATTACCTGGAGAATGGCAATATCAAGAACTCCGTCAATTTTCCGTCCTGCGATATGGGCATATGCCAGGCAGAGAGCCGCGTGGCCGTGCTTCATATGAACATTCCCAACATGATTGGACAGATTACGGCTATATTGGCTGAACAGGGCATGAATATTTCCGACATGACCAATAAGAGCAGGGATAAGTATGCCTATACGCTGCTGGATTTGGAGCACAAGGCAGAGGATTCCACCATCCGGAAGCTCAGGGCCATCAAAGGCGTGCTGAGGGTGCGGGTGGTTAAGTAACCGCGCTCTACCATGGACGGATTGTAACCTTAGAGTGTGTTTGAAAATTGCTTTCTGCCAGCTGTGCGTCACACTTTGTGGGAGATTTGGTCCCGATGAAGGAGGCGTAGTGGGCTACGCTGACTGAATTGGGGCCAAATATGCCGCGAAGTGAGGCGTACAGATGGCGGGAATGAATTTTCAAACACCCTCTGGATAAACAGGAGAGAAACGATGGCAGTAGTAAAACCATTTATGTGTATCAGGCCCGCGGCGGACAAGGCGGCCCGGGTAGCGGCCCTGCCCTATGATGTGTATAACAGGAAGGAGGCCTGTGAGGCCGTTAAGGGGAATCCCCTTTCCTTCCTGAACATTGACAGGGCTGAGACTCAGTTTGGGGATGACGTGGATACCTATGACAGCCGTGTCTATGACAAGGCCAGGGAGCTGCTTGATTGTCAGATTGAGGAAGGGGTCTATGTGACGGACCCTGAGGAAAATTACTATCTCTATGAACTCACCATGGATGGCAGGAGCCAGACTGGTATCGTAGCCTGCTGTTCCATTGACGACTATGTGGACGGCGTGGTGAAGAAGCATGAGAATACCAGGGAGGATAAGGAACTGGACCGCATCCGCCACGTGGATACCGCCAACGCGCACACAGGCCCTATTTTCCTGGCCTACAGGCAGAATCAGGAGCTTAAGGCTTTGGTGGCCCAGGTGAAGGAGGAGGCGCCTCTGTATGATTTCGTGTCAGAGGACGCAATCCGCCACAGGGTGTGGATGATTGGCGCCAGAAATATGGTGCGGGCCGTGGAGGATGCATTTGCGGCCATACCGGCCACCTATATTGCGGACGGACATCACAGGGCTGCCTCCGCTGTGAAGGTGGGGATTAAGAGAAGGGAAGAGAACCCGGATTATACAGGAAAGGAGCCTTTCAACTATTTCCTGTCCGTACTGTTCCCGGACGAGGAGCTTAAGATACTGCCCTACAACCGGGTGGTGAAGGATTTAAACGGACTGGGACAGGAAGAGTTTCTGGCTGCTGTTTCGGAGCGCTTTGAGGTGCAGAAACGTGGCGGGGCAGGAACCGGGGCCTTTGGGCCTGAGGAGAAGGGCACATTCGGCATGTTCTTAAAGGACAGATGGTACAGTCTTAAGGTGAAGCCGGAGTTTGTGAGCAGTGACCCGGTGAAGGGGCTGGACGTGTCTATCCTTCAGGACCAGCTTCTGGGACCGGTGCTTGGAATCGGCGACCCCAGGGTTGATAAGCGCGTTGACTTTATCGGCGGGATACGGGGACTTAAGGAACTGGAGCGCCGGGTTGGTGAGGATATGGAGGTGGCATTTTCCATGTTCCCCACATCCATAGAGGAGTTGTTGTCTGTGGCGGACGCGGGGCTTCTCATGCCGCCTAAGTCTACCTGGTTTGAGCCGAAGCTTCGGAGTGGGCTGTTTATACATAGGCTGGGGTAGGATGAGGGGAAGGGGGGTACGCGGACGCGCGTGGGGAGCCGCGTCCGTGAGAGCCGGGAACGGTCACCTCCCGCCCTGCGTTCCCGCCTCTCATCCACTACATTTCCAGAGCGTCCGCTGTCTCTTCCCCGCATAGGATAGAAAAGGTATCTCTGGCTGATAATACTGGAGAATAGGAAAGTGGTTGCCTGCCTGGGGTATTCCGCTTGGGTTAGTTCTCTTGGATTTTTCCACTTAGCTATATTCCGACTAAAATAAAAAATGCTTAGAATAAAGATTGCTTAGAATAATAATTACTTAGAACAAAAGCTGCTTAGATTAACACTTACGCAGATAATACTCAGCCAGAGGGCCGCATATCAAGATGAAATCGAGATAATGCGGCCTTAGTGATTCCCGCTCCGCAGCCAGCATCCACCTCCCCCGCCCCCATCCCACTCACGGACGGATGACCCTAACCCCTCCTCATTTACATCCAAAACCAATCAGAACCCAATATTATTACTATCAATACTATCAAACACCAATTTAAAAGTAGATCTCTTAGACTCGTCCAGGTGATACAAAAGCTTTTCCACCGCGGTATCCCAGTCTTTTTGCAGGCTGGGGACAATGATGTCGATGTGTTCCCTGAAGGTGTCCTCCAGACGGTTGTTGGAGATATTTCCTGTCATGAAACGGAAACGCTCGCTCTGAGTCTGTATCAGTGCGTAATTCTGTCGCAGGTAAACGTTAGGGCAGGCGTCCACAATCATTTGGTGGAAGGAGGAATCTAAGTCGTAAAAGTAATTGTTGTTCTGAAAGCACTCGCTGTTTGCGTCTTTGTGGGAAAAAATATGGTAGAATTCGTTCAGCTTGTCCTCGTCCAGAAATGAACCGTAATTTTTCAGGATATAAGGCTCATATAATTTCCGTATCTCAAAAATCATGTTCACGTCCTTGATGGACAGGGCGGTTACGGTGATTCCTTTCTTTGGTTTTATCTCTATAAGTCCCTCCTGCTCCAGCCTGCTTAAGGCATCACGGATGGGCGTTCTGCTTATCTTTAATTCATCGGTCAGGATTTCCTCATTTAAAAACGTTCCCGGCGCATATTCACAGGTGACGATTTTTTGCTTGATTGTGTTGTATGCCAAGGTCTTCAGATTGGTTTTAACCATGATGAACATACCCCCCCTC